>WNGL01000146.1_pt1 | contig 97762 bp, 86 predicted proteins | sample 5400591 | NCBI WGS metagenome assembly WNGL01 (sample SAMN13153377, study PRJNA577476) | soil metagenome | isolation source: 80 cm soil or saprolite under Garry oak tree replicate 1 | place: USA:California | collected 2016-06-15 | reverse complement strand
TCAGGGGAAGCCGGTGTGACGCGTCCACAACCAGCGTTAACGCGCCAGGCCAAAACTCCTCCGCCAGCCGCAAAAAATTTCGCGGCACTTCGCGTGAAAGCAGCATCGCCTGATCGAGCGAATTCACCAGGATCGGCAATGCCCGTTCGTCCGGGCGGCCCTTCACGCGATAGATCTCTTCCACCGCCGACAAATTGAAGGGATCCGCCGCGAGCCCGTACACAGTGTCCGTCGGAATCGCTACCACTTCCCCATGCAGCAGGCGTTCCGCCGCGTACCGCAACACATCGACCGATGGCGACTGCGCATTGATCCGCAGGATTTCCGCCGGCAATTCGCGGCCTCTCGCGGAGTGGGTTCGGGCGCCGCAGCGCTCCGCGCTCGCTGCCTTTCTGCGCGCGACGCTACCACACCCCTAGATACCATGCAATAACTGCCTTCATTGGCCACTAGGTTGGGTGGCTGTCTGCAATGTATGTCAATAGTTTGGAGTTCACCGAGCGCGCCGTACCCACGAACTCTTTCCGCCTATGAGTTCGTGTGCATCACTCAGCGTTCTGCCAGATTACTTGGCCGATCCCTTCGGTTGTTGCGGCAGGAACTCAGAACCGCCAAGATCGGCGTCTGTGAATCCGAAAACGAAAAATTGGTTTGGATTCGTGTTCGGTCCGTTGAGGTCCTGCAGAAAGTCGTTATCGTTGGCCACCCAGAGAGTGTGCACTGTCCCGTGATATTCCACGTCCGGGCCCAACGCCAACCCCTCCAGCTTCGCCGGAATCTGGTCCACAGCGATGCCGTTGCCTACTAACACCTTCACAATATCCAGGAACAACGTCTTGCTGACCGCGTTCGCCGCTGCGCTGGTTCCGTCCATTTCCGTAACGTCGACGGCGTCAGTCAGGTCTATCTTGAAAATCTGCTTGACCTTGGCTTTGCTCCCATCGCCCAGCCCTTTTCCGTCGCGTTCATCCACCAGAAACTCATGTTGATTCAACGCTACGATTTCGCTCACGCCCGACCCGGTCGTCAGCAAATACGCATACTCGTGAGTTGTCTTGCCCGTTTCCACGTCGATGGTCACAATGCGCAGCACTTTGCTGGCGGCGTCTCCTTCCGCCGCGTCCTGGATCAGCGAGGCCTGTACGATGCCGACCAGCGTTTTACCGTCCGGCGTAATGGCGAGTCCTTCCATTCCTTTGTTCGCCGTGCGCCCACTCGTGTTGTCTGCGATCTCCGCCGCACCCGTAGGTCTCAGGTTGGCGACGAACAAGTTTTCGGGAAGTCTGAACGACCGGATTCGCTGCCCGCTTGACCGCATGAATTCGTAAACATACGGGCCGTATTCGTCGGAAATAAAGACGCTGCGACCGTCATTCGACAGGCGGATTCCTTCCGAATCCAAACGGGCATCTTTCGCGTCGCCCGAATTTTGATCCGCGTCAAAGTTATCCGATCGCCCAGAAAAATAATTCCTGGATGAAATGTTCTGCTGCGGCGCACCCGGGCCAACTCCCAAAGCATCGCCAGTACCATAGACAAGAGGTGATGCGCTGTACAACAACGTAGTGCTTTCCAGCTTCGGAGTCAGCGTGAACGGCAACCCCGCGCCCGCATTGGGTTCCAGCTCCATCGTGATCGTGTGAAACTTCGGTATGTAGCTGACCGTGTCGTCGACCAGTCGTAGCTCACTGCATTCGGCCCGCGGTCCGGCAGCGCAAGAAACGTGTTCCCGAATCCCCACGCGAAGCCCGAACCAAGTCCACCGAGCAAGTTTGCCGGGGCGCCGTTCTCCAAATTGTTGTTTAGCCCGGACAAGTCCGCGTAGAGTCCCGCGCTTGATTCTGTCAGTGTGCCCCTCGCCAGCAAGACCCCTTGTCCGTTTGCCTGTGATGCCCCGAACAGGACAAGCATCGCCGCTGCAACTGCCACCGTGCCTAGGATTTTTTCCCCCGATTGGTCCCCTTTTGGTTAATTTCCTCTCCCGAATAACCGCATGATTCTCCGGTCGCAAGGGCCAGGACAGGTTAATGCCTGTTTAATATTCTGTTGCGACCCTAGGACGAAGCGGGACAGTCCCGCCCTGAGAAGAGTGTTGCCGTCAGCCTCGCCTTCGGCATGCAAATTGGCTCCCATGGCCCGCTTTCCAACGCCGCTCCGATTCCCCTGCTTTCGGCAATCTCTGCTACCCTGCCCTACTGAAATGCCATCGCCGCGCAATCCGTTGGGTTCTGGCCGATCTTCGTCATCCGCGACGTCTCTTCTCTCCAGCCGAGACAATCGTTGGCTCAAGGAATTTCGCATGGCACTGCGAGGCGGCTTGCCCACAGAATCAGGCGCCGTCGGCGTCGAAGGTCCACGCCTCGTTGAAGAAGCCCTCCGTTCGGCCTCACCCGTCCGCGCCGTGCTTTTCAGTGAATCCGGTGAACGTCACCATGCGCGCCTCGCGCAGTACCTCGATCGACGCGAAGTTTCCATTCCCATTCTTCGTACTACCGATCGCCTCTTTGAAGGCATCGCGGACACGGAACAGCCGCAGGGCGTTGCAGCCCTGGTCATCCCGCGGAGTTTTTCGTTTGACGATATTTCCCGTTCGCCGTCTTCCACCGCAGCCCCGTTGATTGTGGTGCTCGCAGGGGTTCAGGATCCCGGCAATGTGGGGACCATCCTTCGAACCGCTTCCGCGTTCGGCGCAACCGCCGCCGTTGCTTCCCCTTCCGGACAAAGCGGCACCGCAAATCCCTTCGCTCCAAAATCGCTTCGCGCGTCTGCCGGGGCGACGCTCCATCTTCCGCTCCTCACCGGCGTGGCATTACCCATTCTGCTCGCACAATTTCGCGCCAGCGGGATTCAAAGCTTGGCCGCAAGCTCTCACGCATCCGCTGAGAATGACCAACCCTTGCTCGCGCCGTGGGAAGTGGATTGGCGGCAACCCGTCGCCCTGCTCATCGGCAATGAAGGCGCCGGCCTGCCCGAAGAAATCGAACGCAGCGCCGACGCTCGCATCCGCATCCCCATGGCTTCCTCGGTCGAATCGCTCAACGCCGCCGCAGCAGCAGCAGTCCTCTTCTACGAAGCCGCCCGGCAACGCAGCTCCGCAGCCTAAGGCTCCTTACGCGGCCCCTTCTTTCGCCAACTTTTTCTAGCCGTAGTAGCTCAATTTTGAATCATAGTGAGGCGCCACCTTTAGTTGACTTAGCTTGCTGGGAAACCTAGAATCCATTAACTTCCGGTCTAGTCCCATGATCGATCAGACGATCTCGCATTACCGCATCACCGAGAAACTGGGCGCTGGCGGTATGGGTATCGTCTATAAGGCGCTCGACTCCAAGCTCGAACGTACCGTCGCTCTGAAATTCCTGCCCGAAGGAGTTGCTGTCAGCGACGAAGACAAACGAAACCTCCTTCGTGAAGCACGCGCCGCATCCGCTCTCGATCATCCCAATATAGGCGTCATTCATGGACTCGAGGAGTCCGAAGACCGCCAACTTTTCATCGTGATGCAGTTCTACGATGGCGAGACCCTCGCGCAAAGAATTTCGCGCGGAGTGATTCCCGTGCGCGAATCGCTCGACCTCGCGATTCAGATCGCCGGCGGACTTACCGCGGCCCACGCTCACAACATCGTGCACCGCGACATCAAGCCCTCGAATATCATCATCACCACGGCAAACGTCGCAAAGATTGTCGATTTCGGACTCGCTCGCGTTGTTGCCAGCATCAGCGCCACGCAAAGCATCTCAGCCACGGGAACCCTGCCCTACATGGCGCCCGAACAGATTCTCGGCGAAACGATTGATCAACGATCCGACATCTGGGCGCTTGGCGTCATCATCGTCCAGATGATTACCGGCAGCCATCCGTTCGTCCGGCCCAGCACAGCAGCCATGACGTTTGCGATCTTGAATCAGGCGCCAGCTGCTTTGGACGTTGTGCCCGTCCCTCTGCAACCCATCCTATACCGCACTCTCTCGAAGAGGCCGGCAAATCGTTACCCGAACGCTGCCGAAATGCTCCGCGATCTGGAAGCGGCGCGCGCTGAAATCATCTCAAGCCGGCCTGCGCCCGCTGAACCCACCGCCTCTCACGCTATCACTCCGCGTGAGCTCAAACACTATGTTCAAAATGCTTCCACCCCGGCTTGGACCACGGGCGGCTCGGCAAAAAACAGGTGGATTGCGATTGGATCATTCGGAATGATTCTGACCGCCATCGCGGTTCTCTTTCTTCCTCCAATCCGCGATCGCTTGGCGGGACTCGCCTACGCCAGCAGCGAAAAACACATCGCGGTTCTGCCGTTCACGACCTCCCACGATGATCCGGAGTACCAGGCGGTCGCGGAAGGCCTGATGGATTCAATGACGAACCAGCTGTCGAATCTGCAGGCCGGTCAGCAATCCCTTTGGATTGTTCCTGCCAGCGTCGTACGCGGCCGAAAGGTCAGCGATCCGACTGCGGCTTTCCGTACGTTGGGCGCCACCATGGTTGTGCAAGGCAGCGTCGCGCGCAAGGGCTCGGATGTCTCGTTAACCGTAGTTCTGATCGATTCGAAACGCCTGCGCCAGATCGGGTCGGCCGAAGTTCAAGATCGCTCCGGCAATCTGGCCTCGCTTCAGAACCAAGCGGTGGTGCGGTTGGCTCACATGATGAAAATCAATGCTTCTGATGCGCTGAATGCCGATGCTGGAAATGTTGTTCCCAGCGCCTATGAGTCTTATCTTAAGGCGCTCGGATACCTTCAGCGTTACGACAAGCCCGGTAACCCCGATCTCGCGATTTCCGTGCTAAAAGCCGCCGTAGAGAAGAACCCTCGCTTTGCTTTGGGATTCGCGACTCTCGGCGAAGCCTATCGCCTGAAATTCCTGATGGATCACGACCCTGCCTCCGTGGAGCAAGCTTTCGCAAATTGCCGCAAAGCCGTCGAAATCGATGAGCACCTGCCTTCTGTGTACGTAACGTTGGGCCTCCTGCACGAGAATCTCGGTAAGTACGATCTCGCTCTACAAGAATTTCAAAAGGTTCTGGACATCAATCCGCGCGATGCCGACGCTCTGATCGGAATGGCCGGTGTGTACGAACAGATGAACCGTCTTCCTGAAGCCGAAGCAACCTACAAACGGGCTACCGCCCTTCGTCCGGATTATTGGGACGGGTATCGCGCCCTCGCGGAATTCTACAGCCGCCAAAAACGTGTGCAGGACTCCATTGCGCAATATCGTCGAATCATCGAACTCACCCCCGACAATCCCGAAGCCTACAGCGACCTCGGCGTTCAATATATGAAATTGGCGGACTCCCGGTCCGCGGCCGCCGCAGAAGCGGCATTTCAGAAATCCATTCAGATTGCGCCCAACTATCAGGCCTACTCCAACCTGGGCTGGCTCTATATGGACCAGAAGCGCTACAAGGAGTCCGCGGAAGCTACTCGTAAAGCTCTCGCACTCAACGACAGGGATTGGCGCGTTTGGTCCAATCTCCAAGCCGCTTATAATTGGCTCAAGGATGATGAAAACGCGCTTCGCGCCCGCACAAGGGTGGTCAGCCTGCTCGGGCAGTACGCCTCAGTGAATGCCCACGATGCGCGCGCGCAGTCTATGCTTAGCATGCTCTTTGCGGAGGACCATCTTCGCGAAAATGCCATCTCCCACGCCAAGGCCGCCCTCGCTCTGGCTCCTCAGGACCCATGGATTCTCTCCGACATTGCCGAGACCTACGAAGACCTCGGCGATCGTAAGGTGGCCATTCAATACGCCGTACAAAGCCTCCAGAACGGCTATTCGGTAGTCGACCTCCAGCGGCAGCCCACCCTGCACGCTCTGCTCGATGATCCCGCTTTTCGGGCCCAGGTAAAACAATCCACTTCTACGCAATAAATTCTTAGAGGAGATAATCAAGATGGCTACAAAAGCAGCGATCGAAACAACCGAATTCCCCTTATTTAGGACGATTACGATAACCAACCAGTATCCAAGCCCTAATGGCAGGGTTGAAGTAACTCCAGAAGCAGGCAGGATCATCTTCCAGAACAACGATCCGTTGGAGTATCGTATCAGGCTCTATAAAGGCACTGACCCGGACGCCCCCGGAAGTATCGACCTTCTTCTTCCGGCAAATGGGCTTCTCAGCGTCATCATCAAAAAGAACGACGAATTCAACTACAGCGTAATGCCCACCAATAGCGTGCTGGCAGCTTCGACAGGCAAGGGTGGTGGTCCCATCACAAACTAAGGCGCCTCTGTCGTCGAATTGTCCGTTATTCTTTGGCGGCTGGCTCAGGTTAAGTCACGACAACCTCTGGAGTGTCCTATCCTTTGCGCACTTAGCAAACGGTGGGACGCTCTTAATCTGGATCGTTCCGCTTCCAATTTGTCCGTCAGCTCAGTTCGAATGGTTGAGGACGAATCGCCACTCCTCGTCAAAAAAGGCGCGGATTCAGCCGAATTTTGTTGGCATTAAGTTACTAATGCTATACGATACTGCTGTAGCCGCGCGTCGCTTCTTGTAAGCCTTCCAGCATCTTTTCCTTCCCTCGCGCACTTCCAAATCTCCCTAAATTCTTTAATTGCCACTGACACAAAGAGTGCATCCCCAATTTCACACTCCTGTTCGCTAAGTCCTTTGTCTTCATTGGCGCCGTTTCACTCTTCGCCCATTCTTTGAAGAAATAAGTCCTTTGCTTGCCACTCTTACGAAAACTATCCGGGTACCCCCCTAATTTCGAATTTCGATTTTCTAATTTCGTATTTCGCTTCCATCAGGAGCTTCCCGCAAGCCGTTTGGAATCGACTTTCGTTGACGAACGTTCAGAGCGCACCTTAGGATTGTCTGCGAAGGGAGCCACCGTGATCGGTCAGGTGCTCGGCCATTGCCGTGTCGTATCAAAGATCGGCGAAGGAGGAATGGGAGCTGTTTATCGTGCTCACGATGAAGTGCTACATCGCGATGTGGCGTTGAAAGTCGTTAGCAAGAGGACTGGTCTGGAATCGTCCGCCAGTCAGGATTTGCTTCGCGAAGCGCGCGCTTCTTCCGGTCTCGCTCATCCGAACATCTGCACTATCTACGAGGTTGGCGAGACCAACGGTGAACTTTACATCGTGATGGAACTGGTCGAAGGGAAGTCTTTGCGCGCGATGATCGGGGACATCGGATTGCCCGCCGAGTCAGCCCTGCGCTACGGCGTGCAAATCGCCAGCGCTCTTGTCCGCGCGCATGATAGAGGAATCGTTCACCGGGATTTGAAGAGCGCAAATATCGTCGTCTCCGCTGAGGGATTGGTCAAAGTTTTGGATTTTGGTTTGGCCAAGCGTATTGAAAGTGAAGTCCTCGAAGGCTCAACCCGTTCTTTGCAATCGCTGCAGGATGAGTCAACAATCAGTGGCACATTGCCTTACATGGCGCCGGAAGTCCTGCTTGGAGAATCCTCCGACTATCGCAGTGATTTGTGGGCGCTCGGTGTCGTCCTCTATGAAGCAGCGTCGGGGCATCTGCCATTCAAAGGAAATACGGCGTTTGAGGTCAGTTCGGCGATTTTGCGCGAATTGCCGAAACCTCTTGGCCCGCCCGTGCCGCCTGGGCTTTGGGCCATCATCCAGCGTTGCCTGGCTAAAGAGACCGCCCAGAGATATCAACGTGCTGGTGAAGTTCAGGCAGCTTTGGAAGCGGTTCAGTCCAACGTGATTTTCTCCACGGACTCCGGCAGTGACCGCGGTGGACCGCGAATCACAGCGTTCCACGGCGTTCGGCACCTTCAAGTAAAAAGAGGAGATTGTCTTTTGTTGGTTGGAACGCTTAAGGGTGCGTTCTTGTTACGGTCGAATGCTCAACGCAAAAGATGGGAAGTTGGCGGACCCTATTTTCATGGGCAAGTCGTCTACGCGTTTGTCTATGACGGACGTGCGGAACAGCATCGAATGTGGGTGTCGACCCAGAGTCACTGGGGCACTTTTTTACGCTTCAGCGACGATTTTGGCAAGACCTGGACAAATCCACCGGAGGCCCCCATCCGGTTTCCTGCCGATACCGGCCTTTCCCTGAAGAACATTTGGCAGATTTCGCTTGGTCGTCCAGAGGAGCCCGACGTACTTTATTGCGGCGTAGAGCCTGCGGCGCTTTTTGAAAGTCGCGATTCAGGAGAGACCTGGTCGCTTGTGCGTGGTCTGTTCGATCATCCTCATCGGCCGCGCTGGGTGCCGGGCAACGGCGGGCTCGCATTGCATACGATCGTGCTGGATCCTGCGGAACGTCAGCGTATGTACGTGGCGATTTCGGCGGGTGGTGTTTATCGCACCGACGATGGTGGCGCTACCTGGACAGCGCAAAATCGCGGAATCCGCGTAATGTTCATGCCCTGCAAGTATCCGGAGTTCGGACAATGCGTGCATAAGATCGCGATGCATCCTTCGCGCCCGGAACGGCTATTCCTGCAAAATCATTTTGGCTTGTATCGCTCTGTCGACCGCGGTGAGAACTGGACGGACGTTGCCAACGGCGTGCCCTCGGATTTTGGCTTTCCGATGGTCATACATCCTCGCGACCCTGACTGCGTGTATATCGTGCCGGTTGAGTCGGATGAATTTCGCTGTACGTGCGACGGCCGATTGCGTGTCTATCGAACGCGGAACGCCGGCGCTTCCTGGGAGCCGCTCTCCCGCGGCTTGCCGCAAAAAGGAGCGTACGAAACTGTTTTGCGTGACGCCATGACCGCGGACCCATGCGATCCAGCCGGTATCTATCTTGGTACACGAAGCGGGCAGATTTTTGGTTCCACGGACGACGGGAAAAATTGGCAAAAGATTCTGGATGGACTACCACCCGTTGTCTGCATACGGGCCGCGGTGATCCCGCAAGCCTCGAGCAATTCGCCGCAAGCGCCTAGTGAAGATTCCCGTTCGACCTCCTCAAGAACAAAATCGTCTGTGACGAGCAAGTCAGCTCGAAGAAAAGGCTGATCGTGGCGGTGACGTTTCACATCCCGGGTCCGCTGCGGGACTTCACAGGCGGGCGCAGCAAAGTCGAAATCGAAGACTCACCCAGTACAGTGGCAGAGGCGTTGTCTGCGCTGTACGCCATCTATCCCGGTGTTCGAGATCGCATCGCCACAGAGCAAGGACATATTCGGGAGCATATCAATATCTTCGTTGGAGACGAGGACGTCCGCTACACTGGTGGGCTCGTGAGTCGTGTCCCCGCTGGAGTCGAGATTTCGATTGTCCCAGCCGTCAGCGGAGGCTGAACCTCACGCAAGTTTGGAGCGCCAAAAAGCTCTACACTGATTCTTTGCTATGAGCCTCTTCCCTCCACTTCCTTCGCCCGTCGAGCCGGAAATGCCATCCGCGCTTCAACCGCTTGCCGAGCGCATGCGCCCACGCACGCTTGACGAATTCGTCGGCCAGGAAAAACTTCTCGGTCCCGGTAAACCGCTCCGTGTTCAGATCGAATCAGACAATCTTGGCTCCATGCTTTTCTGGGGCCCTCCCGGCTGCGGGAAAACCACTCTAGCTCGTTTGATTGCGCGGCTCACCAAATCCGGCTTCATCTCTTTCAGCGCGGTCCTGTCCGGCATCAAGGAAATCAAGGAAGTCATGGCCGCTTCTGAACTGAAATCCAAATCCGGCAACCGCACGATCGTCTTCGTCGATGAAGTTCACCGCTTCAACAAAGCCCAGCAGGATGCTTTCCTTCCGTACGTCGAAGCGGGCCACATCATTTTTATCGGGGCGACCACGGAAAATCCTTCCTTTGAAGTGATCTCGCCGTTGCTGTCCCGCACAAAGGTCTACGTCCTTGAAGCGCTCACCACTCCGCAGATCGCCGAACTTCTCCACCGCGCCCTAACTGACGAAGAACATGGATTAGGCGACCAGAAGATCGCAGCCTCCGAACAAGTCCTCTTCCGCATCGCGTCCTTCGCCAACGGCGACGCCCGCGCCGCCTACAACACGCTGGAACTCTGCGTTCGCGGCGCAAAGCCATCACTCGATGGCGTCGTTCACATCACCTCGGAATTACTTGAAGACGTTCTCCAGCGCAAACTTCTGCGCTACGACAAGTCCGGCGAAGAGCACTACAATCTTATTTCCGCGCTGCACAAATCCGTGCGCAATTCCGATCCCGACGCCGCTCTCTACTGGCTTGCGCGCATGCTCGAATCCGGCGAAGACCCGCTCTACCTCGCTCGGCGCATGGTGCGAATGGCCAGCGAAGACATCGGACTGGCTGAGCCCGGCGCTCTCGCCATCACGCTAGCCGCGAAAGAAGCCTTCGACTTTCTCGGCGCGCCAGAAGGAAATCTTGCGCTCGCACAAGCCGCTGTCTATCTTTCCTTGGCACCGAAATCCAACGCCCTCTACACCGCCTACGGCGAGGTACAAGAAGACGTCCAAAAAACCGAAGCGGATCCGGTCCCTCTCCACCTGCGCAACGCGCCCACCGGCCTCATGAAAAATCTCGGCTACGGCAAAGACTACCAATACGCCCACAACCACGAAGAAAAAGTCACCGCCATGCAATGCCTCCCCGACAATCTAGCCGGGCGCTCCTGGTACAAGCCCACCGATCAGGGTTTTGAGGCGCGTCTCCGCGCCCGCTTGGAAGAGATTCGTAAGTTAAAATTCCGCTCGGCGAAATCATAGGCTGGACCGATGAAGCGATCTCTACTCCTGAGCGTGGTTTGCCTCACTGCACTGTCGCTCGCGGCGCAGGACCAACCGGCGCGTCCGAAAATAACCGGCATTGCTCATGTGCGCGTGTACTCAGCGGATCTCATTGCGGCGCGCGAGTTTTATCGCCGAATTCTTGGGCTGAGTGGCGGAACCGCGGGCTGTCTTGGCAGTGCGCGTCCGTGCTTCACCGTAAATTCTCATCAACAAATTGAGCTCGCACAAATCGCGGGCGGCACTCCGGACAATCTGCTCGCCGAAATCGCTTTCGCCACCAGCGACGTTGTGCAGATGCGCCGCTATCTTGTCGCCCACGGAATCGCCGCTAAGCCCATCTTGAAAGAAGGCACCGCCCCGGAACATTTCGAGCTGCTCGATCCGGAAGGCCATCCCATTTCCTTCGTCCAGCAGTCTGAACACTTCTACTCCTCAACAGGCGATCAAATCAGCGCCCGCATTTTTCACGCGGGCTTCATCGTCAAAGACAATGCCGTTGAAGATCGTTTCTACCGCGGCCTGCTTGGCTTTCGCATGTACTGGCACGGTGGATTCAAGGACGACGGCGTTGATTGGGAGGAGCTTCAGGTTCCCGACGGCGGCGACTGGATTGAATACATGCTGAACATTCCTGCCAACGCCGACCATCGCGAACGCGGTGTGCAGAATCACTTCTCACTCGGCGTTCCAAGCATGAAGTCCGCTTTTGAGCGCCTCCGGATTCACGGCCTCAAGATTACCGAAGACAAGCCTGAAATCGGCCGCGACGGCAAATGGTCCTTCGACATCTACGATCCCGACGCTACCCGCGTCGAATTCATGGAATTCAAACCCGCACAACAACCCTGCTGCCATCCCTACGAATCGCCACACCCAACGCCATGACCAACATTCACAATGTCCAACCGTTTTCCTTCGCTCGAACGGAGAACTAGCCATGAAACATATTCTCGTCGTGTGGATTGCACTTCTAGCCTGTTCCTCAGTACCCGCAAAGGAGCCTTCTCGTCCACGCATTCTCGGCATCGCCTACGTGCGAATTTTCTCTTCGGATCCGAAATCGGCGGAGAAGTTTTACGCAATGATACCCACGATGAAACGGGAACGCTGGCAAGAGGGCCGCGCGCTAAGTGTGTGTGCCCAATGTGACCTCAGTGATCTCGCTAATTTTAGAGATCCCGACGAGCAGGTGGTTTTGATTAAGGACGATTCGGCTTCTCCGCAAAATCGCATCGATCAAATCGTCTTTGAAATCTCAAACGCAAGAAAAATGGAACGGTACATGATTTCTAGGGGCGTTGCTATTCGATCTTCAACACCGCGGCTCGAATATTTCGACGTTCTCGACCCCGAAGGACATCGTATCGGCTTCGTGCAACGATCTAGAAATCCGGAGAACAAAGGCAAACATTCGTCTCTGGTGCCGCTGATCCACGCCGGACTCGTGGTCCGCGATCGGGCCGCGATGGATAAGTTCTACAAGGACATTTTGGGATTTCGGCCTTACTGGCGCGGAGGCATGAAGGACGACCAAACTGATTGGGTCTCTCTGCAAGTTCCCGACGGCACGGACTGGGTCGAGTTCATGGTGAACGTCCCGCTCAACGCCGACAGACGCCTTCTCGGGGTGATGAATCACATCGCTCTGGGCGTTCCGGACATCCATGCAGCCGCCAAACAGCTTCTAACCAACGGCATGAAGCTCACCGAAGAACCTAAAATTGGACGCGATGGCAAATGGCAGCTCAATCTTTATGATCCCGACCAAACCCGCGTCGAGTTGATGGAGTTCACTCCCGTGGAAAAACCCTGTTGTTCCGATTACACTGGTCCGCATCCCAAACCATGACGCCAATCTCTCCGCGCTCCAAAACTTTAACTGCGGTCTTTCCGCCTCGCCCGTCTCCAATCTGTCTCACTCAGGTCGTACGGGAGGGCACGGCTTTAGCCGTGCCAAATAGATCACAAACTAGAGGGGCTTTAGCCTCTGAGGTCACCAGTTCGCAGTCTCTGAGTATCCGTAAGACACCGTTTCGTTTTTATTCGGGACTCCGTACCGCTCTGCGTATGGCCCTTGCGCCGATTCTATCGCGGCGACTCTGCGTTATCTTTGCTTCTTTCTTTCTATTTTCTTTGTGGATCTGTGGCATTTTTCTCTTTGCATTTCCTCCTCCCGCCGCCGCGCAATCGCTCGACAAGCCAACTCTTACCATCGACGAAGACATCACGGCCTTCGCTTTCGCTCCCGACGGCCGTATCGTGTACTCCGTTCGCCGTATGTACAGAAACAAAAAATACGACATGCAGCGCGATGATATCTGGATTCAGGATGCGGGTGGCAAACGCAAACGAATTTTTCAAGGCGAACACTTTACGGTCGCAAATCCGATCGCTCCCAGGGAAAGCGACCGGTCCTCGGATGAGGAGAATGAAAAAGGCAAGAAGGGAAAAAAGGACAAGGCTGATAAAGACAGGCCAACGACTCCGCCGTTTACTTATCTCGTGGAAGGGTTTTCTTTCTCGCCCAATGGCCGTATGGTCCTGGTGCAACTTCTCACCAGCACCATCATGGACGAATCCAGCCACCAGCAAGACGAGCGGATGACGCTGGTGCTGGACGAATCGGGCCGCGAAATCAAGCTGAGCGGAGACAACGCGGTGATTCACGACGCGAAAGACGCGACCTGGCTGAAGGACAACGCAACGATTGTGTATCTCAATGAGGCAGTGAAGCCGAATCTTCTTTTTTCGTTCAGGTACGCAAACATAAGGACTGGGCCAGCAGGTCCAGCGTTCGAGGGCCGCACCTTCGTCGCGTCAGCTCCCATTCCACATACAAATTCGACAATCGCCATCGAACGCGACCGCAACCTTTCCGGTCCTCCGCGTCTTCAACGTCTGGAACTTCTCGCGCAAGACGACAAAGAACTCGCCACGCTTGATGGATATGAAACTGGTTTATCGGTTTCACCTTCAGGAAAACATGTCGCTTATTTCATCGATAAGGAAGTATTGGAGATACGCGATCTCGAACATCCGAACCGCCTTGCGCGAGTTCGGATCGGGCTTGGAGCCATTCAATGGTCGGGCGACGAATCCTACCTCCTGATCAAGCGATCCCCTGAACGCAAATCCGGCGACCTGGTCTGGATTCCTCTGCCGCAGCTTGCGACTGTGACGGCGATGCATACCGATCCGATCCCCGTGGTCCAGCCCGATCCAATTCCGATTCTCCACAGTTTGACGTTTCGCGACTTTGCAATTTCGCCGGACGGCCGCATGCTCGGAGTCATCCCGCCAGGCAAGCGTAATCTGCTGCTCTTCCCTGTCCCGCCTCGCTGAAATCAACTTTCGAAATTGTGTTTGTTCAGAATTACTGGTGGGCAAAATCGCGAGCTGCTTCTGCTGTCGTCAAGTACGTTCGCACGATCTTGTTGACTTTTGTCTGTTCCAGGCTCCGCGCAATCACCGGCGGCGCGCAAGCCAAACGCAAATCTCCGCCAAGACCTTTCAATTTTCTAAAACAACGAACCACAGCACCGATGGCGGCGCTGTCCATCGTCGTCACCGCGGTCAGATCAAAAATTACACGCGTCTGCTTCTCCGCAATAAGCCTGTCGACCTCACTTTCCAATTGGCCGCACTCCGGGCCGCAGTGAATGCTGCCAGTGATGGCAAGCGCGGTCATGCCGGGTTCGATCTCGCTTCTCGTGAATAGCAGTGTCAAGGGTATGCTCTCGTTCCTTACGCCGGCGCTGTGCCGGCGGCGGAAAATCCCAGGGCTGCTTCGCCCACGCTGCCATAGTTCGGGAGCATTTTGTCCAGCTTGGTAATTTTCAGGCTGTAATCCACCATCGGTTGCGCGCACGCCATTCGCAGTCCACCGCCGGCCTTCTTCAGTCTCACCAGGCATCGTACGAGCGAACCAATCGCCGCGCTGTCCATGTGCGTGACACCAGCCATGTCCAGAATTACGCGAGTTTCGCTGGTGCCGATCAACTCCTCCACTTGTCGCTCTAGACGGGCGCATTCCGGTCCGCAGTGTATGCTGCCTCTGATTTCAAGCGAAGTCATTCCCGGTTCGATCTGGCGTTTCGTAAATTGTAGAATCATGACCCGGCGCCATCCTCTCCCTCAAATGGAAACTGCCGGATAAGGCGTACGCAATCTCCCAGTGCCGCAAAAATCGAGCTGCCCCAGCCGCACGGCACAAACGATGCGGTCTTCTGGTTCACGGGTTTGTCTGCTTCGGCGTAAAACCGCACTCGCTGGCCGGGCGGCGGCACTGCGGAACCCTGGCGCTTCACCATGGAAAAATGATGGTATTGCGTAAGCAGCTCGGAAGGATCTCCTTGCAGGTAAACCCACTCGCTCATCCGCTGGCCCCTCGCGCAATGGAATGTGCCGGATACTAGGCCACTCACGCGCCCAAGTCAAGAATCAGCGCGGCGACCCTGCAGAAAGGCGCCAGTTTTTGTGATGGCGGACATTTTTCGGCGATCCTATTTTTTGATGACGGCTTCCTGCTTCGTCTCGAAACGTTTAAAGAAGCTATCGCCCTTCCACGCTGGCCGGGCATCGGCGTCGGCCACAAGTAGGGCCAACTTTTCTAGAATTGTATCGAATTGAGCCGCAGCGACAGCATCCACGGGTTGAGTCAGGTCGTCTTTGACTCCGTGATAGCGCTCTTTGTACCAATCGTTGAACTGTTTTTCTTCCGGCGTTCCCGGAAGCCATCCAAACTTGAACGCTAGCGATGGCACGCCTTTCTTGATGAAGCTGTACTGATCGCTGCGAATAAATCGGACGTGGTCCGGCTGCTTGTCCGCCTGCACGACGACGCCTGCGTCTTTCGCCACTGCAATCACATCTTCGCCAAGCGTGGATTCGCCGAGTCCCTGCACTTCCAGATATTTCAGCGGAAACAGGGGCAAGTACATGTCCATATTCAAGTCGGCGACGATGGTGCCCTTCACCGTAGGGTGCGAAGCGAAATATTCCGAGCCGAGCAATCCTTTTTCTTCCGCGGTCACGGCCAAAAACAAAATGGATCGTTTCGGTTTGGCATTCGATTCGTGTATTTCTCGAGCAATTTCGATCGCGGAAGCGATTCCGGACGCGTCATCCATTGCGCCGTTGTAGATCTTGTCGCCATTGACCGGTTCGCCGATTCCCAGATGGTCGAGATGTGCGCTTACAACGACAAATTCGTCTTTTAACTTTACATCGCTGCCCGGCAACACGCCTGCAAGATTTTCCGAACGTGCCGTGGAACGCTTCACGCCGGTCTTTGCGCGAATCGTTACGGCCAACGGAAAGTGCGGTAGCGGTTTCTCTGAACCGAGCGCGTCCACAATTTCCTGGAACGTGTGCCCGCTGCCCGCAAAGAATTTGTCCGCATGAACGGGATTCGCAGTCATTGTGAACTTTGGCGACGGCGCCGCGGTTGTCACACTCTGCAATTCCATCCTCTGGGAAAATCGCGCTCCGGCGGACCGTGACCACGGCACTTCTTCCGCCTTCGGATTCGGAATCACCACCATGCCCACGGCGCCTGTGGAGGCAAGATTCTTCCGACGTTCTTCCTGGGATTGATAGTGGGCTTTCACGGAAGTGGGCATCGAAGAAGGCCCGCCAGTTACCCACACAACGATCTTTCCTTTCAAATCCAGCCCGGCGAAGTCGTTGTATTTTTCCTCCGGAATATTCAGTCCGTAACCGACAAAAACCGCAGGCGCTTCAACAGGCGCCGAATTCGAGGTTGGAATCAGGAAGCCTTCTTCGCCGAACTGAATTGCTTGTATTTTTCCGTCGCGCACGAGCACCACGGAAGAATTCCCTTCGTCGAGCTGCAGAACACTGAATTCAACAGACTGCACATACCCGTGCGCGCCGGCTGGTTGCAGTCCCGCCTTTTGAAATTGCTCGGTCACGTACGCCGCCGCCGTGGCAAAGCCTTTCGTGCCCGTGCCGCGACCTTCAAGCTTGTCGTCCGCCAGATATTGAATGTGCGCCCACCACGCCTTGCCGCGAGCGTTCCAATCCTGAGCGGCGGTCATGCTCGCAATCGCGACGACGCACAGAAATACATTTGCTGCGATCTTCAGCCTTTCCTTCATGATTCGGGCCCTCATTCCTTGTTGTCAGAAGCCAAGCCTTTTAATTGCGCCACTTCCCGAATCGTCAGCGGACGAATTTTTCCGGGCGGCACGTCGAGTTTAAGCGGTCCCAGTTGCACGCGTTGAATCTTCTCGACCAGGAATCCGACGTGTTGAAACATGCGCCGGATCTGGCGATTGCGCCCCTCGATCAAAATAACTTCGTACCACGGATTTGGGGCGTCCTCGACCAGCCGAATTTTTGCTGGAGAAGTCTTCACGCGCTGGCCGTCTTCAAGCGTAATCGTTATACCCCTGCGCAAGCGTTCGATTCCCTTTTCATCGGGGCGGCCACTGATCTTTACCAGATATGTCTTGGGAACATGCGAGCCGGCCTTGGTGAGTTTCTGAGCGAGTTCTCCATCGTTCGTCATCAGGAGAAGACCTTCGCTTGCATAATCGAGACGCCCAACGGGGTACAAGCGCTCCTTGCGGTAGGAAACAAATTCCATCACCGTCGGACGGCCCTCTGGATCGGTGACCGTAGTCACGTAACCTTTCGGCTTGTTCAGCATGAAATACAGGAGCGGCTCGGCGCGTTTCAGCGGTTGGCCATCCACAGAAATCTGATCCACGTCCGGATCGGCTTTCGTGCCCTGCTCCGTGACGACTTTTCCATTCAGGGTCACCCGGCCGGCGGCGATAATTTCTTCCGCCTTGCGCCGCGAGGCAATTCCCGCTGCCGCCATTATTTTTTGCAAACGTTCTGCAGCCATGAGAAGAAAACTCCCGGTAGAGTCACAGAGCAGATAAACGAACCGTCAGTGGCTCTTGTTTTCTTTGCGGGACTTCAGCTCGCTCTTCAAAAGATCCGCCTCTTTGTTTGAAAGCAGCCGGTAACGGCCGCGCGGAATTCCTTCGACTGTGAGCGGTCCCAATGCAACGCGCTTTACTTTTTCAATCGGATGCTTTTCCTTGAACAGCACCTTACGCATCTCTTCTTTTTTCGAGCTGCGCATCCGCACTTCGTACCAGTAGTTCGCGGCGTGGCCGCGTGTCGCATCTGGCTGGCGAAGGGTTTGCATCTTCGCGCCAATTTCCTTGCCCAAGCGCTCGAGATCGGGACGAGTTAGCATTCCTTTTACTTTGACGTGATAGACCTGCTCGATATTTCCCCAATTCTTCAACATCGCAGCGGCAAAGTCGCCGTCGTTGGTCAGAAAGACCAAGCCGGAGGATGAGTACTCCAAATTTCCGACCGGGTACACGCGCTCCGGAAATCCACGCAGCAGATTTCGCAGGGTTTTGCGGCCTTCCGGATCGGCGAGGCTGGAGACAATTTCCGGCGGCTTGTTGAGCAACAAATAGACGCGGCGTCCTTCGGCGTCGATTTTTCGGCCGGAGACTTCGATCTTGTCACTCGCGGCGTCGGCCTTGGAGCCGAGTTCGCGGATGGTAGCTCCGTTTACGCGAACCTGACCGCTGAGGATGAGTTGCTCGGCGTGGCGGCGGGAAGCAATGCCTGCGCGCGCGATGATTTTTTGAAGGCGTTCTTGCATGGGAGTCTATGGTAGCCGAGGAGGTAGAGGAAACATAGGAAGTTGAAAACGCCGAAAATCATGGAAGAAGCCCCACTCTCACAAACCGAGGGTGGGGCAACCGAAGAAAACTTCAAGAGATAACGAAAGGATTATTCGCCGGCGGAGGCGGAGTCGGCTTTTGGCGGTTCTTCGTCGAGTTCGCCACTGGGCATGCCTTCGCTCGTGGATTCCACTTCGCGTTCGCGAAGGAATTCGTCGTCGGACGGTAAGGCGGAAGACCCTTGTGCAATACCGGCACCTGGAGCACCCGCAGCGGGAGCTGCGAATTCGGTGGGGACGAGTTGGTCGTTATCGGCTAAGTCCGTGGTGAGCGGATTGGAAGAATCGAGGGGCGCACTGGAGTGCCCAGAGATTGGAGACTGAGCGGCGGTCAGATTTTCCAGTGTGTCGGCGGTGGGCTCAGCGAGCATGGCTTCTTCGGTCGTGGGTGCAATACCAACATCGCTGCCGAGCGCTTCACGAGCGAGCGCTTCAAATTCCTTGAGGCTCGGGAGTTCCTGCAAATCACTTAGCCCGAAACGCATGAGGAATTCTTTGGAAGACTTGTACAGAATCGGCCGGCCCATCACTTCTTTGCGGCCCGCGGTGGTGATCAAACGCTTATCGAGGAGCGTCGCGATTACCCCGGAACTGTTCACGCCGCGAATTTCTGAAATTTCCGGACCCGTGACCGGCTGCTTGTAGGCAATCACGGCAAGCGTTTCGAGCGCCGGCATCGAGAGGCGCAGCGGCGGGCGCAGGCTCTTGATAAAACGGCGAACCACGTCGTGATGCTGCGGCTTGGTGTACATCTTATAGCCGCCCGCGACGGCGCGGATTTCGATGCCGCGTTCTTCCGTGGCATAGCTGGCGACGAGCTCGTCGAGCGAAGTCTGTACGATGATTTTGTCTTCACCGAGCGCGGCGGCGAGTTGTTCGATGGTAGCGGGCTCGTCCGCGGCGTAAATGATGGCTTCGAGAGCTGCTTTGCGTTCTTCGTTAATCATAGGCTGAAATCCTGTCGGCGGGAATAGTGCAAAAAGAATCGGTCTAAAGACCGGCCACTACAGATGAAAGTCTTCACTTGTATTCCTCATCGATCAGGCGCATTTCGCCTCTTTCGTCGAAAACCGTGTCGAACGATTTGCCTTTCGTCGAAAACCGTGTCGAACGATTTGCCCTTGCGCAGCAGAATTTCGCCAAACTGTTTTTCCTGGACGATGGCGACGGCTTGCAGCTTAACCATTTCGAGCACTGCGAGGAATGCCACGATCATGGCGTGGCGCGAAGGACATGCTTCGAAAAAGCGGACGAGATTCGCGCTCGAATCATCGCTGGCCAGAATCTGTCCGCGGAGCTGTGCGATCATCTGCGCGACAGTGAATTGTTCGTGCTGCAGTTCGATGCGCGCGACTTCTTTACGTCGTTCGAGCACCTGCTGGAAAACTTTTACTAGGTCCACGAGCGAAACCACGAGTTCGCCTTCCGTGCCTTCGTCGTTGTACAGCGATTTATCTGGCTTCGACCAGACATGCTCTTCGATTTGTTGTTTCTGGTAGAGAAGCTGCGCAGCGTTTTTGAATTTTTCGTGTTCGATCAGGCGCTGGACTAGTTCCTCGCGAGGATCGGCGGCTTGTTCCTCTGTGGAGGCAAGCGGATCGGGCGGCAGCAGCATTTTCGACTTGATGTAGATCAGAGACGCCGCCATGTAGATAAATTCCGAAGAGACATCGACGTTGAGTTCTTCGAGTTTGTGCAGGTAGTCGAGATATTGCGACGTGATTTTTGAAATTTGAATGTCGTGGATGCTCATCTCTTGCTTCTTGATGAGATCGAGAAGCAGGTCGAGGGGACCTTCGTACATCGGGATGTTGATGTTATAGGGAGAGGCCATTTGAGAGTTATCAGTCGTCAGTTTTTAGTTCTCAGTAAAAGCGCCGGTCTAGAGACCGGCCGCTAGAAAATCAAGACACCGGGATAAAACCGCTGCTACAAATTCGCCGTATTGCTCGTGTAGAGACACGGTATATCCGTCCCCTTCAATTTCAAATTCTCTCCGCATACCGGCGCGGTCAGGAACCGCTTACTTCCTTGCGTTTCTTGTCCCAGTCGAAGACGGCTTGGCGGACGCGTTTCATCGTGACTTGGGCGACTTCGCGGGCTTTCGCCGAGCCAGAGTCGATCACATCGAGAACGCGCGCGGGATGTCTTTCGTACTCGACGCGGCGCTTTCGAATCGGAGCGATCCACTCAATCAGATGATCCGCCATTTTTGCTTTGCACTCGATGCAGCCGATGCCTGCGGTGCGGCAGCCCTCCGCCGACCACTTCAGCGTTTCCGGAGACGAGAACAGTTTATGCCAATCGTACACGGGACACACGTCCGGATTTCCGGGGTCGGTGCGGCGCTTGCGGGCGGGGTCGGTGACCATGACCTTCGTTTTTTTGCGGATGTCTTCGTCGGATTCGCTCAGAGTGATGGCGTTCCCGTAACTTTTGGACATTTTGCGACCGTCAAGTCCGGGGATGCGCGGGGTTTTGGTGAGCATTACATCGGGTTCGGTCAGCACCCTTTCCGATGCCACAAACTCCCCACCGTACTTTTCAACGAAGTTCTCGACGCCGAAGCGATGAACCATCTCCCGCACAGCACTTTTGATCTCAGCGAGATCCTCAGAGGGAGCAATTCCCCGTTGACCTAAAGCATCTCGACAAAATAGATCAAAAAGAACAGCTTCGCGTGAATCGGTTGCCTCTTTGTTCTTGCTCCGCAAATATTCCACAAAGCTCTTGAATTTTTCTTTGAAGGCAAGGCCATAGAAAGCATTAAATCTGCGGACAATCTCGCGGCTTATTTCGACGTGGGAGACTTGATCTTCGCCGACGGGGACGAAGAGAGGCGTGCCGGGTTCCGAGTACATCACGATGTCGGCCGTCTGGAGACATGGGTAGCCAAGGAAGCCATAGGTGTGGAGATCTTTGTCCTTCACGTTCTCGAAGGCTTCTTTGTAGGTGGGGACGCGTTCGAGCCAACTTAAGGGCGTGACCATTCCGAGGAGCAGATGAAGCTCGGCGTGTTCGGGGATGAGCGATTGCTGGAAGATGACCGATTTTTGTGGGTCGAGTCCCGCGGCGAGATAGTCAGTGACAATTTCAATTGTGTTTTGCGCGACGGCGGATGTGTCCGCGTAATCGCTCGTCAGCGCGTGCCAGTCGGCGATGAAGTAGAAACATTCGTATGCGGGATCGTTCTGCAGGCGGACCCAGTTTTGCAGCGCGCCAAAATAGTGGCCGATGTGAAGTTTGCCGGTCGGCCGCATTCCGCTGAGGACTCGATTTCTTGCTTTCGGAGTATTCGACAAGTTTTTCCCGTGAGAGATTGGAGTTGTAAGTTCTAAGTTATAGGTTTTTCAAGAAAGAGGCTAGCCGCCGATGAAATCTCATTCACATCAAGCTGAGATTCTTCGGCGGCACAGGCCGACCTTCGCTGCGCGAAGGAAAGAAAAAACCCGCCTGTTTCGCTCAGAATGACAATCTCCCCTATTTGCCCAGCAAATCGCGCGCGATGATCATGCGCTGCACTTCGCTGGTGCCTTCGTAAATGGTGATGACGCGGGCGTCGCGGTACATGCGCTCGACATCGGTCTCACGAGAATACCCGACGCTGCCGTGAATTTGCACGGCTTTGTACACCACGCGATTCACCATTTCGCTGGCGTAAAGTTTTGCCTTGGATGCAGCGGAACCCATCCGTTTGCCGGAATCTCTTAACCAAGCCGCGTAGTAGGTTAGCCCGCGCGCGGCTTCGAGTTCGGTTTGCATGTCGGCGATCATCCATTGGATGGCTTGAAATTCGCTAATGGATTTGCCGAAGGCGCGACGCTGCTTCGCATATTTGATGGATTCATCGAGAGCGCCCTGCGCGAGGCCGATGGCTTGCGCGGCAATGCCGATGCGGCCACCGTCCAGCGCGCTGAGAGCGATCTTCAAACCCTGGCCTTCTTCGCCGAGGCGGTTGGCGGCGGGCACCTCGCAATCGTTCAACAAAATTTCGACGGAGGGCGAAGACCGTTGGCCCATTTTGTCCTCGTGGCGGCCGATTTTGAATCCCTGAAAGGAAGGCTCGACGAGAAAGGCGGTGATGCCTTTTCCGCCGGCCTCCGGATTCGTTTTTGCAAAAATGAGGAAGACGCCGGCGACGCTGCCGTTGGTTACCCAGGTTTTGGCGCCGTTCAGGCGGTAGATGTGCTGAGAGCCGGAAGCCGGGCTAAAGCCAGGCACTCTCTGTTTCGTAGCGGTGGCTTGAATTCCGGCGGCTTCGGAGCCAGCGGCGGCTTCCGTCAAACAGAACGAGCCGAGGATTTCGCCGCTTGCGAGGCGCTTCAGATATTTCTGCTTCTGCGCTTCGGCGCCAAATTGCAACAGCGGGGCTTGGACAGCGGAATTCGTGACGCCGAGTGCCGTGGACATCGCTGTGTAAACGCGTGCGACTTCTTCCAGCATCAGCACATAAGAAACCGTGTCCAGGCCTGGCCCGCCCCACTCTTCCGGAGTGAGCATGCCGCAACAGCCCAGTTCGCCGATTTTTTTCAGGATTTCGAGTGGAAAACGCTCTTCGCGTTCCAGTTCCTTGACGAGCGGACGAACTTCCGTGTCCATGAACTGCCGGACGGTGTCGCGAATCAGTTTTTGGTGGTCAGTGAGCGCGAAGTCCATGAGCGGATCAAACCGATGGTAGCACGGGAGAGGGGAGGCGTAGCAGGTGCGAGAAAAACGTCGTTGGGGAGGAAAAGAATTACGCGTGCTTTAGAAGTTTTCTTCAGAACCTCGCCATGAATCTCCGAGAAGAAGCAAGGTCTGAAGATTGCCATCAGGAGGCCGAAAATAAACGATCACAGAACGATATGCCAAACAGATCGCTGTCCAGGGAAGCCTGTCCAGCGGAACAGAATTAAACCGATGATTAGAGATGTGCCAAAGAAAACCGTAAGCACGGCGACCTTACCCCTCGTGCCCGAGTTCGATACTGAAACTTCATTGTTTTGCACGATCGCCATGTGTCCTACAGTTTAAACAGTTCGCGCAGGCGTTTTGTTTGCTGGCGGCTGACGGGGACTTCTGTTTTGTTCTTGTCGTTCATTTTTAGCATGTAGGTGGACTTGAACCACGGCACAACTTCTTTGATGTGGTGGATGTTGACGAGGTAGGAGCGGTGCGCTCGCCAGAAGGAATCGGATGCTAGCGCGTCTTCCAGTTCATCCAGCGTACGGTAGTTCGATGTGCCTTCCATATCGCGCGAGATGATGGAGATCAGTCCATCGGAGATGGTGGCGAAGATCATGTCTTCGGCATCGACGAGCAAAAGGCGCTGCTGTGCATTGACGAGAATTTTCGAAGGCGCAGTCGCGGACGGCTTCCCTGCTCCAATTTGCACGGCGCCGAGGCGACTGACAAGTTGTTCGAGACGATCGGTCGGCGAAGTGTCCGATTCGATTTCGCGTCGTGCGCGCTGAATCGCTTTTGCGATGCGCGCTTTGTCGAACGGCTTCAGCACGTAGTCGACGGCGTTCACGTCGAACGCCTGCACGGCATAGTGATCAAACGCCGTCGCGAACACCACATGTGGGACTTCAATCTTGCGCTCGACAAGCCTTTGCAAAACGCCAAAGCCGTCCAGTCCCGGCATTTGCACATCGAGAAAAACCAGGTCCGGCGAATGTTCCTTGATTAGACTCACCGCTTCGAGCCCGTTTTTTCCCTGCGCGATCACGTGGATGTCCGGAAACGCCTTCAGGAGAAACGCCAGCTCTTCGCGAGCGGGCTTTTCGTCGTCCACGATGAGCGTATTGATAGTCATGGAGAATTCGCGAGTCCAAGTATAGGCGCGCTCGGAGCAGGGCCGCAATTGTGGACAGATTTGTGCGCAGAAAAACAGAAACGCCAGGCCCGGCGTTAGCCAGACCCGGCGCGCTGCGGAGTTTTTTTTGAACCGGCGGCGTATGTCTTAGTGACCGCCGCTCTTGTGACCGTGATCCTTCTGGCTGAAATTAAACAGGTCAAACAAATCGCCAATCGCAGGAGAGTTTTTGGGAACGTAAGGATTGCCGTCGCTGGCCTTGGGGTTAGGCAAATTATCGCGGCTGCGTCCGCTGATGGTGCCGAGGCTCCAGTTGCGCTCGATGAACTTGATAATCGACGCGTGGTCGGCATATTCGTGCGAAATGTGCCCAGCCTCGGTGTACGGCGAAATCACGATAAAGGGGATGCGGGTGCCGTCGCCGAAAAAGTCCAACGGTTGCACGTACCCGGAATCGTAGTAGCCGCCGCCTTCGTCCACGGTGAAAAAGATAGCGGTGGAGCTCCACAGTTCCGGATTAGCTTGCACAGCGTCCACGATTTTCTTCACAAAGCCTTCCATGAGATTGACTTTGGAAGAAGCGGGGTGGCCGTCAACCCAGCCGCTGGGCTTCACGTAGGAAACCGCCGGAAGCGTTCCGTTCTGGATGTCCGCGTAGAGATCGATGGTGTCCTTCATGTGCGCGGTGCGAACAGCATCGACTCCGAAGATGGAAGACTGGTATTGAAACGGGTTGCAGATGTTGCAGTACTGGTCGCTCGCGGCGCCAACTGTGCCGTAATGCAGCTGGTATTTGTCGCCAAGGTAAGAGTTCCACTGGTCTCCGTAGTATTTCCAGGAGACATTGTTTTCAAGGAGCACATCGCCAATGCTGCGCTGCTTGGTCGGCGGAATCGTGAACGCCGTATTGAACACAAAGCGGTTCGTGGACGCATTCGAGCCGTCGCCAAAGTATCCGGGGTTGTAGTTGTTTAGCAGATAGTAATGGCCTGGAGCACAATTGGGATTGATCGTCTCTCCTTGCGATGAATGTGAGGATTCGCTGGGGGACAAAGTATTCCCTTCGCTTTGTTGCAGAATGGTTTACGAAAAATGAAAATCGAAATTGCTACTGGCAACACTGTATTCTCGTGTTCCGCGGAGCTCGGGACGGGATGACTTATCATCGACGGTGTCATTGAGCATGCAAATTCCAGCGAGGGGAGCAGAAATGGGAAAAGAGAAGGTCAGGCAGCCGAACAAGAAGGCGAAAGTTTTGAAGAGCGAAATTATTTATGAAGGCAAAACGTTCGGCGTGCGCCGCGATGAACTAATTGAGCCGACCGGCGTTCACACGATCCGCGAGGTCGTGACGCACCCGGGCTCGGTCGTGATCTTGCCGGTGCTGCCCGACGGGAGAATTGTTCTGGTGCGCCAGTATCGCCACGCCGCCCGGCAATATCTGTGGGAACTGGTCGCCGGGCGAATGGAGCCCGGCGAAAATCCAAAGAAGGGAGCGCAGCGAGAGCTCCTTGAAGAGACCGGCTACCGTGCCAAGAAATTTTCCATTTTTCTGGACCTGTTTCCTACGCCGGGATTTCTTGAAGAGCGGATGTTTCTGCTGTTGGCCGAAGGGCTAAGTGCCGGCGAAGCGAAGCCCGAAGAAGACGAGAAAATTATCATGGCTTCTTATACAAGAACTCAATTAGAAGAAATGATGAGAACGCACAAGTTACGAGATGCGAAGTCAATTGCAGGGCTCCTGTTTTATTTTTCATTGCTTGCAAAGAGAAGCAGCGCGGTCAAAAAATGATGGGTTTGAAACGATTTTATGTTGAGAAAAAACCTTACATAAAACTTACAAAGTTGACCGGAGTTCTATTGACTGGCAGTTTCGTTCTGGTACACTCCGCCCATTCCGGTCGTGTTCGATTTGGTTTAATACGCTACCGTACCAAGTCTTCCGCGCCTGGAATCATTTGTGCCATTCGTTTTAATTCAGGGAGGACGAACGAGGTGCAAGGTACGGTGAAATGGTTCAACAACTCGAAAGGCTACGGTTTCATCGGTCGCGCGGACGGTCCGGATGTTTTTGTCCACTATTCCGCGATTACCGGTGACGGCTACCGCACTCTACAGGAAGGCGACGCCGTAGAATTCGAGATCGTTCAGGGTCCGAAAGGGCCGCAAGCATCGGAAGTACAGAAGTCCAGCTAAAGCAGTTGCAATCATGTGGCCGGCGGGGATCTTCTCTGCCGGCTTTCTTGATCGCGTCGGGGCACTCTTCCTTAAGCGAATCTCCGCGAGCCGTTTTTGTTAAGACGACCGTGAAGACGATTCGATTCGAAACGCGTTCGCACTATAATCATCCCATGGACAACCAACAGATAGCCCGCATCCTTCGCGATACCGCGCAGTTGCTCGAAATCGATGGCGCAATTATAGGCAGGTATCGCAGTTACGAAAAAGCCGCCGAATTGATTGCCAGCCTCCACGAGTCCGTAGAGCAACTTGCCAAGGAACCCGAAAAACTAAAGGAACTTCCCGGTATCGGCGACCGGATGGTCGAGCATTTGGACGAAATTCTGAAGACTGGCGACTATTCCCTGCGACAGAAATTGTTGAAGAAATATCCGGCCACCATTTTGGACGTATTGCAGCTTCAGTCGCTAGGACCGAAGAAGGCCGCGCTGCTTTGGAAGAAGTTCAAAGCGGGAACGGTCGACGATGTCGGACGAATCGCAACGGAAGGCAAACTGCGCGACGTCCCTGGATTCGGCGAAAAAAGCGAGCAGAACATTCTGAAGGCAGTTGAGGCCTTCAAGCGATCGACCGGGCGTTTTCTTCTGTCCAGGACGGAAGCGGCCGCGGAAGCGCTGCGTGCGCATATTCAAAAGGCGAGCAAGGCTGTGGAAAGCGTGACTCCCGCCGGTTCATTGCGACGCGGAAAAGAGACCGTCGGCGATCTGGATTTGCTGGTGACGCTTGCGGACGGCTACACCGCGCAGAAGCACGTGGACGCGCTGTCGGAACACATCTTGAAATTTCCTGACATCGACCAAACACTCGCGCATGGTGAGAACAAAGTCAGTTTCACGCTCGAGAATGGATTGCAGGTCGATGTTCGCCTGCTGAAAAAGGACAATTTCGGTGCGGCCCTCTTGTATTTCACGGGCTCAAGAGAGCACAACGTGCGGCTTCGCGGCCGCGCGAACGATATGGGATACACGTTGAACGAGTATCAGCTCGCGACGCTCAAAGCCGAAAAGCACGTCGCTGGGCGCACGGAAGAGGAAATCTACGCCAAGCTGAAGCTCGACTACATTCCGCCAGAGCTTCGCGAAAACAGCGGCGAAATCGAAGCCGCCGAAGCGCACAAATTGCCGCAATTGCTCACGCGTGAAGAAGTGCAAGGCGATTTGCAAATGCACACAACCGCGAGCGACGGAAAAAATTCGATCGAGGAAATGGCTGCAGCGGCGAAAGCACTTGGCCACACGTATATTGCAATCACGGATCATTCGAAAGCCGTTACAGTGGCCAACGGACTCGACGAAAAGCGGATGGCATTGCATGCCAAAAAACTGCGCGATGCGAACGACAGCGGCCTCGGAATCCGCATTCTTGTGGGCTCAGAAGTCGATATCCTGAAAGACGGCTCGCTCGACTATTCAGACGAAATTCTTACGCAACTCGAGGTCGTGGTCTGCTCAGTGCACTCTTACATGAATTTGGACTCGTCAGCGATGACAGAGCGCATGCTCGCCGCCATCGAAAATCCGTACACGCAAATCATCGCGCACCCGACGGGCCGCCTTTTATTGCGTCGCGAGGCGTTTACCTACGACATGGAAAAGGTGCTGGATGCTTGCGCGAAACATGGCGTGGCCATGGAGTGCAACTCTTACCCCGATCGGCTGGACCTGAAAGACTTGCACCTGAGAATGTGCAAAGACCGCGGCGTCAAGGTGGTGATTTCCACGGACTCTCACAGCACCGGCAATCTCGCTTATATCCGCTACGGCGTAACGACTGCCCGCCGCGGCTGGCTGACCAAGGCGGACGTCCTGAATACACTCAGCCCCGAACAATTCCTGCAGGCCCTTCGTCCCAAGCCGGGTTCGGCCAAGGTCAAGCAGGCGGGCCGCAGCCGATAGGCTGACTTGGCAGCCGTTACGGCAATAGGGAACTTTTTACGTACAGGCCTCGTACCTCTTACTAGCAAGCACTCTGGAACGTCACATAGGGGCACAAAACGATGATTTCACTTCCCTTCTCAAAGAGGACGTTGGGACGGCTCGCGGGTCTGGCTTCATTCGCACTTTTGGCGGGCTCGTTGGCAGCGGACTCGGCCCACGCAGAGGAATGGACGAAATCCTACAACGTGAGTGGCAGGGCACGGGTCCATGTGGATTCAAACGACGGCTCCGTCCGCGTGACTACCGGCGACTCCACCCAGGTCGAATTTCGCGTCATCTACAACGGCTATACGGTGGACAAAAATTTGAACATCACTTCTCGGCAGGATGGTAATCAGGTCGAGGTCAGCGCGCGCGTTCGCAATAATATGAACTGGGGCTGGGGCGGCATTCACAAGGCATTGCGCATTGAAGTCCATATGCCGCGCAATGCCGATCTGAACATCGACACAGGCGATGGTTCGGTGGAGTCCGATGCGGTCAATGGCAGCCTGGACATTCACACAGGCGACGGCCACATTCGCGTTGAAGGCGCGAAGGGGGATATTCGTCTTCGTACTGGCGACGGCAGCATTGAGGGCCACGACCTCGACGGTAAGCTCGAGGCCACGACGGGCGACGGGCACGTGAATCTTGACGGCCGTTTTGACTCCCTCAACATCAAGACTGGCGACGGCAGCATTACAGCCCGCGCTAATCCCGGCTCAAAACTTGAAAATGCCTGGAATGTCCATACCGGCGATGGAAGCGTTACAATGTCCGTACCCGGCGACCTCCAGGCCAACATCGACGCTACAACCAATGACGGTCGAATCAGTCTCGGCATTCCCGTGACCGTAGAAGGCAACATGGGCACATCGCAGATTCACGGCAAAATGAATGGCGGCGGACAGCCGCTGACGATTCACACTGGCGATGGTTCCATCCATTTGAGCAAGACCTAAGCACCCAGTTCGCAATCTAAGTCGCGGCAAAAGGCGGAGCAGGAGCAATTCTGCTTCGTTTTTTTAGCAGCGCGAAGCACCAGTACTTTCGCTCTAGTCCCGGAAAAGACCGCAAGGCAAGCAGAACACTTGTCTCTTTCGGACTGCAGCAGTATCAGCCCTGAACGCCGCTAACTGACTGAAAACAATCATCTCCACGTTGGAATGAGACTTGCTCCCTAAATAGGCATTGGGGAGGTTGGCCTTGATCGTCTATGCGCTTCTCTTTGGGGTGGCACTTCTAGGGGTAGTTTCCCTCGTCAGTTCGATTTTCGAGTCCGAGCGCCGCCGCTCGTAAAACCGCCCGATCATGCCGCAAACCTCAATTGGCTGGATCTTTTAACTCCACTCGCGTGGCTCCCATGAGTAGTAACCTTGCCCCCACCCAAGCGGTTGGCAGAGCTCCCACGACAAGTGCCACTGGATACCAGCGCGGACCTAGATTCTTGTTCCAGGTAGCAACCGCGCCGATAGTTGCCAAGACCATGCCGATGGCGCCTCCGACCAGCGCGTGCTTCATCGCCTTATAGGGCGCGAGTCTCGCCGTGATGTAACTCCCCACTACTCCGTAAATCGTTCGATAAATCGTGGCAAGCACAAAAAGGCCATCGCTCATCCGCTGGCCAAGTCCGGGAAAAATGCCGGCAGCGTGCAAACCTGCGTCAGTGCCGATGGAAAGAATGACGACGGCAAGAAATCCCGCGACGACAGCCCAGATACTCGGTCCGACGTTTTTCCCCTGTCCCCATTTAGGCATGAGCGAATACTCCTCTTCTACCCTTCGTCTATCCGTCGTCCGATGGCATGCGATGGTAATCCAGAGCCGTCGATCTATCAATTCTTGGCAACAACATTCTCGGACATTCGAAAAAAATCTACTGATGCGATTTGCAACGACGCTTCGGTGTGCGCAATACTACTAGTTTGTTTGTATGGGTTTTTTCGAGACCACGGGCCTCGCCCGCGGTGAATTCGCTTGAAAACAGGGGAGCTGAATGGAAAAGCCAGCAAAGATCGCGCCGCCAAAGGGAAAACTAGGAATCCTTTTGCCGGGAATGGGAGCCGTCAGCACCACGTTCATGGCTGGCGTGGAATTGGTTCGCAAAGGCAAAGCGCAGCCCGTTGGCTCACTAACGCAACTCGGCACGATCCGCCTAGGAAAGCGAACCGACAATAATTCTCCCCGCATCAAGGAGTTAGTGCCGCTGGCTGAGTTGGATGATTTGGTTTTCGGTGGATGGGATCTCTTTAAGGACAACGCTTACGAGGCCGCTTCGCACGCCGGCGTGTTGAGCAAAGAAGATCTCGCCAAGGTGAAGCCGTTTCTCTCCAAAATCAAACCGATGAAAGCGGCTTTTGACAAGGAGTATGTCAAAAAGCTCGAAGGCACCTACGTAAAAAAAGCGAAAAACAAGTACGAACTGGCCCTGCAAATCAAGGAAGACATTGCGAACTTCAGAAAAACTTCGCGCGCCACGCGCCTCGTCACTTGCTGGTGCGCCTCGACCGAAGTGTTCATCAAGCCCGAGGACGTTCATTCCACCCCGGAAAAATTCATCGAAGGGATGAAGAAGAATCATCCTGCGATTGCGCCTTCCATGTTATACGCGTGGGCTTCCGTGACGAGCGGAGTTCCCTTCGCCAATGGCGCGCCGAACCTGACGGTTGATATTCCCGCGATGCAGAAGTTGGCACTCGATCACAACGTGGCGGTCTGCGGCAAAGACTTCAAAACCGGCCAAACCTTAATAAAGACCGTTCTTGCGCCGGCCTTTAAAGCACGCATGCTCGGACTCGATGGCTGGTATTCCACAAACATTCTCGGCAATCGCGATGGCGAAGTGCTCGACGATCCCGGCTCGTTCAAAACGAAAGAAGAATCAAAGCTTGGCGCGCTTGAATATATCCTCCAGCCTCAGCTGTATCCGCAGCTCTACGGCAAAATTCACCACAAAGTCCGGATCAATTATTACCCGCCGCGCGGCGACAACAAAGAAGGCTGGGACAACATCGACATCTTCGGATGGCTCAACTACAAGATGCAGATCAAGGTGGACTTTCTCTGCCGCGATTCAATTCTTGCGGCGCCCATCGTCCTTGATCTGGTTCTCTTCCTCGACCTCGCACAACGCGCAGGTTTCCGCGGCATCCAGGAGTGGCTCAGCTTCTATTTCAAGTCGCCGATGACCGGCCCGGAACTTTATCCAGAACACGACCTCTTCATTCAATCCATGAAGTTGAAGAACACGCTGCGCTGGATGATGGGCAAAGAGCTAATCACCCATCTGGGGCAGGAATACTACGACTAAATAGTTTTGTTTTCTCGGTAGGGGCGTGCGGACCTGCTGCGCCCCTCTTTATTTTTGTGACTTCCTTCCCTCGTCATTTTGTCGCGGCCGTCTTCGCCTCTACGGCATCCAGCACGCGCGTCGAATAAATCAGCGCCGCTCCCGCATTCATCGCCACCGCGACTCCCAACGCTTCACTGATCTCTTCCCTCGATGCTCCGGCTTTTAGCGCCGCGTCGGTATGGAACACGATGCAACCGTCGCAACGTGTCGTCACCGCGACCGCCAGCGAAATCAGTTGCCGCGTCTTTTCGCCCAGATGCGTTGCCTGTGCGTTCGCCGCGGAAAGCGTCATGTAACCCTTCACCGTGTCCGGTGAAAGTTTTGACAATTCTCCAAGCCTGCCACCAATCGCCTTCTGATAACCATTCCAATCAAGCATCATGCTGTATTCTCCCTGAAGCGTGCCAGAGCAAAACGTAGCCGCTTCTAACACGCAGAGTTTACGCCGACTTTCGAGGGCCCGCGCAAATTTTGCGGACTGCCGCGGATTTCGGCGTCAAGCCGCCTTGTGATATCGTTTGAAATTCGGTCATACGTGCCGAAATGCACCATTGCGGAACCGCAAATTGCGCACCGCGTTCAAAGATACCCACGGGGGTCGGGCAACATGAAGAGCAGCTACAACGGGCAAGCCGTTCCGTCAGAAGGAACTCCTATCGATTACGGCGGCGGCGAGTTGCAAGTTCCGCACAACCCGATCATTCCTTTCATCGAAGGTGATGGCACCGGCCGCGACATCTGGAAAGCGTCGCGCCGCGTTTTCGACGCCGCTGTAGAACACGCATATGGCGGCAAACGCCGCGTCGCATGGTATGAAGTGTTCGCCGGTGAAAAGGCGTTCAATACTTTCAAAGAATGGCTGCCAAACGACACCGTCGAAGCCATCCGTGATTTTCGCGTCGCCATCAAGGGCCCGCTCACTACTCCTGTGGGCGGCGGCATCCGCTCCCTTAACGTCGCGCTACGCCAGATTCTCGATCTGTATTCCTGCGAGCGTCCTGTCCGCTATTTCGAAGGAGTTCCTTCCCCTGTTAAGCACCCCGAAAAACTGAACGTCTTCATCTTCCGTGAAAATACCGAAGACGTGTACATCGGCATCGAGTGGAAATCCGGCTCGCCCGAAGCAAAAAAACTTCTCGAATTCCTCAACAACGACATGTTGAAAGACGGCAAGAAGCAAATCCGCTGGGACTCCGGAGTCGGCATCAAGCCCATTTCGCCGACTGGAACAAAGCGCCTCGTCCGGCGCGCCATCAAGTACGCGCTTGCCCACAAACGCAGGAGCGTAACCCTCGTTCACAAGGGGAATATTCAAAAATTTACCGAGGGCGGCTTCCGCGACTGGGGCTATGAACTCGCCCAGGAAGAGTTCCGTGCGCAAACCATTACCGAGCGCGAGAGCTGGATCGTTGATAATCTCGACAAGAATCCCCAGATCTCCATCGAAGAAAACGCCGCGGCGATCGAGCCCGGCCTCGATCAAGCTACCGACGCCTTCAAGAAAACAATCTACGTCGAAGTCCATCAGACTCTTAGTTCGATCTACAAAACCCACGGCCAAGGACAATGGAAACAAAAGTTGATGATCAATGACCGCATCGCCGACTCCGTATTTCAACAAGTCCTGATGCGTCCCGACGAGTACAGCGTCCTAGCCACTTCAAACCTCAACGGCGACTATCTTTCCGACGCTTGCGCTGCGCAGGTTGGCGGACTTGGCATGGCGCCAGGCTCCAACATTGGCGATGGCTTCGGGGTATTCGAAGCAACCCATGGCACTGCGCCAAAATACGCCGACAAGGACGTCATCAATCCCGGCTCCGTAATGCTCTCCGGCGCGATGATGTTCGAATTCCTCGGCTGGAACGAAGCCGCCAAGCTGATCGAAGACGGCATCGCCCGCACCATTCAGCAAAGGAAAGTCACCTACGATCTCGAACGGATGATGCCCGGCGCCACCAAGGTCGGCACCTCCGCCTTCGCCACGGCCATCATCGAAAACATGAAACTCGCAGCCGTCGCCAGATAATGTTTTTTTGTGTCGTCATCCTTTTTTTACGCCGTCATTCCGAGCCTGCCTGCGCAGGCAGGCGAAGCGAGGAATCTCTCTTCGATCCTTGCGGCGGCAGACAACGACCTTCAACACAAGCATAAGAAAGGAACATCATGAGCAGAAAAAAAGTCACCGTGGTAGGCAGTGGATTCGTCGGCTCGACCACCGCGCAACGTATCGTCGACATGGAACTCGCCGACGTCGTACTCACCGACATTCTCGACGGCCCGCCCGCCGGCAAAGCCCTCGACATGCTCGAATCTGCGCCGATCACTAAGACTGATGCACACGCTATCGGCATTTCAACCGCGTCCGGCGACTATTCCGGCACCGCCAACAGCGACATTGTCGTGATCACAGCCGGATTCCCGCGCAAGCCCGGCATGAGCCGCGACGACCTCCTCAAAGCCAACTACGACGTTGTCAAAGCCGTCGTCGAACAAATCGTCAGACATTCGCCGAACTGCATCATTATCGTAGTCACCAATCCGCTCGACGCCATGGCGCAGGCCGCATTCAAAGTCAGTGGCTTCCCCAAGCAGCGCATTCTCGGAATGGCAGGCGTCCTCGATTCCGCTCGCATGAGCGCCTTCATAGCCATGGAATGCAAAGTCAGCGTCGAAAATGTTCACTCCTTCGTTCTCGGCGGGCATGGCGATGACATGGTTCCCCTCCCGCGCTATTCGAACGTAGCAGGCATTCCCCTCCCCGACTTGCTCCCCAAAGATAAAATCGACGCCATCGTCGAACGCACCCGCAAAGGCGGCGCGGAAATTGTCAACCTGCTCAAGACCGGCTCCGCCTACTACGCGCCCTCCGCCGCAGCCGTAGAAATGGTCGAAGCCATCCTCAAAGACAAAAAGAAAATTCTCCCCTGCGCCGTCTATCTCGAAGGCGAATACGGCATCAAGGGTCTTTTCGTTGGTGTGCCCGTAAAACTCGGCGCCAAAGGTGCCGAAGAAGTCGTCGAAATTGAGCTCACCGCCGACGAAAATGCCGCGCTACAAAAATCGTCATCCTCGGTCCGCGAACTGGTCACCGTTCTCGGCGTTTAGACCACTTGCAAACTTCTGACACCTGACAAATCGCTGTTCGCTTTAGGTCTTCGCTAACGGCCAGCTAATCTGCCCACCGCGGCTTAACGCCAGATTAGATGTGTCTCCCGCCCGCGCTGCCGCCACTCCTGCTTTGAAAAACACACGAATCCGACGAATCGCCAGTGCCGCACTTTTCCTTGCTTCTCATGCCGAGGCACAGCCTCAGAATGCGCTCGATCTCTTGCCCGTGCCAACCTTTGTGCAGCTTGGCGTTGGGCGGTTGACCGTCGATAATTTTTTTCCGTTGCGCTCGCAGGAGTTAGGGATGCAATGCTGGAGAGCGGAGTACATAGATTTGTTGCCGAACTTTCCCGCGAAACGGGAATGTTCCTCAAACAAGAAACGTTCGACTCGTCCAGTCCGACTCTATTGACCGTCCACAGTAGTGTCGCGAAGGGTAGTTTGTCCAGGATTGAACCCTCTTCAAGGTAAGGCTTTGCGACAATTTCCCGGATGTATGGGACGACATTTTACTGCAATCCGAAAGTCGCGCTACGCCGGCAGACCCAGACGCCGCATGAAGTCCGCGTAGCGCGGATCGGAATGCAGCAAATCGAACGCCGGGAATCGTATGCACGCCATCAGTTCCGAATCTTGCTCGGCGTACGCTTTCTCCAGATACTCCAACGCTTTGTTGCGATCTCCCGCCAACGCATAGCTCACCGCGACGTTCGTGGGAGGTCCAATGCTACCCGGAGTAGTTATCATCTTGATGTATCCCTGCAGGTCCGGACTCCCGGAACGCCCGGCGAGGCCTCTCGTACTCGCGCTTTTTTGCAATTCGCTCACCGCGTCCGCATAGCGCCCAGTCGACGCATAAACCTGTGACAAGTAAAAATGCGCCGGCGAAAATGACGGATCGCGTTCCAGCACCTTACTGATTTGCGCGATCGCCTCCGGGTACCGGTGCGCAACCATCAGCGTCAGCCCGTAGTTCACGTTTACAATCCCGGAGAGCGGGTCCAGCGACAACGCGGTGCGGAACTCCTCCAGCGACTGCTCGATACGGTTTTCCGGCATCAGGAAAAGAAACGCATAAAAGTAGTGTGCCGATGCATCATTGGGGTTCAGCTCAATGGCCCGCCGAAACTCCTTTTCTGCTTCACTCCACTTCCACACGCAAGTCAGCGACATAGCTCGAGCCGTATGCGCCTCTGGCAACGACTCGTCCAGTTCCACCGCTTTGTGCGACGCTTCATCCGCCAACGCTAGTGCTTGCTTTGGTCGGATCACCACGCCGTAGCCAGTCGAGACGCTGTAAGCGTCTGCCAAACCGGCGTAAGCCAATGCATAATTCGGATCTGCGACAATCGCCCGCTGAAACAACTCGATACTTTTCTTCAATCCCTCCGGGGTCCGCCCGTACCATTGCTGCCGCCCTTCCAAATAAAGCCTGTAAGCTTCCGGATTCGTCGTTCCCGCGCGGCCCAACTTTTGCTGCGCCGTGCCTGTCAGATGAACTTGCAGCCGCTTCGAAACGTCCCGCGTGATGTCGCTCTGCACCTGCGTAATGTCCGCCAGCTTCCGCTCATAGTGCGAACCCCACATCTCCGTGCCATCTGCCGTATTCACCAGGTCCGCCTGAACTCCCAGTTCGTCACCGTGCTGCGTCAACCGACCCATCAGCACCGCGCCCACCTGCAGCGTCTGTCCAATCTTTTGCGGGTCATCCTGATTGGCCTTAAATCGAAACACCGTGCTCCGTGCCATCACCTTAAAATTCGGCAGTTGTGAAAGCGTTCCGATCAAACTTTCCGTCAACCCATCGCTTAAGTACTCATTGTTCAGATCAGCCGTCGCATTGACAAACGGCAGCACCGCAATCGACGTAACTTTCTGCGCTTCTGACCTGCCGCGCAGCAAATAGGCTCCAGCCGCTGCGACCACGCCAAGCACAACTACCGCTATGCCAGCGATCACGTATTTACGTGAACTGCTGCTTGAAACCGCGGCCGCCGGAATGATCCCCGAACTCGCCCCAGCCCCACTTGCAAAGGGCACGCTGGCAGAAGCCGCGGAGCTCCCCGAGCGCCCGGAATCCAGGTCCCGTTTCAGCCGAGCCAGATCGCTCCGCAGATCGGCCGCGCTCTGATAGCGCAAATTCCGATCCTTCTCCAGCGCTTTGAAAACAATCGGTTCCAGGCCTGTCGGCAATTCCGGATTCAACCGCAATGGCGACACCGGCATCTCATCCAAGATCGATTTGAAAATCACCGCCGTGCTTTCGCCGCGGAACGCCAGCATTCCCGTCGCCATTTCGTACAGCACCGTCCCAAACGAAAACAAGTCACTGCGTGCGTCTAACTCTTTCGCCCGTGCCTGCTCCGGCGACATATACGCAACCGTGCCCAGTGTCGATCCCGGGCTCGTCAGATGCTCCGAGTCCACCGTGCGCGTCATTGTGTTCTCGGAGGCCGACGACCCGCCCGCTACCGCGACCTTTGCCAGACCGAAATCCAAAATCTTCGCGTGGCCCAGCGCCGTTGCAAAAATATTTGCTGGTTTGATGTCGCGGTGAACAATTCCCTTCGAATGTGCCGCTGCCAGTCCATCGGCAATCTCGATCCCCAGCGCCAGCACCGTTTCGGTCTCCAGCGGACGTCCAGCAATACGTTGCTTCAACGTGGCGCCTTCCAGGAATTCCATTGCAATGAAGGCTCGGCCGTTTTCCTCGCCAATATCGTAAATCGTGCAGATGTTGGGATGATTCAGCGCTGAAGCCGCTTTCGCTTCGCGTCGGAACCGCTCTAGTGCGTGCGCATCGCGCGCCAACTCCTAAGGCAGGAATTTCAGCGCAACAAAGCGGTCCAGCCGTGTGTCCTCGGCTTTGTACACCACACCCATACCGCCTCCTCCCAGCCGTTCGAGGATGCGGTAGTGCAAAATCGTCTCGTTGATCATGAATGGCAGTCATGTTAAGTGGCATAGCAAACTCAAGTCAACTCAGCACGGAAGGCTACAGGCCATCGCCGGCTGGAACTCGTGCCTCACTCCCCAAATAACTGGGCTCCCGGCAGTTTCAGAAAGGTCTATTTGTCCGATCAACGCTCTTGTCGGGCTTTGCTTTTTCCCCGGTAGTCAGGAACCAGAGAATGCGGAGAGCGGATGTATACTACGCCCGACGTTTTCACACGATCAGAAGAAAATGGGCGATTAACCGCTTATGAAAAACACCCTTTCCCGTCGCAATTTCGTTCGCGCAAGTGCAATCGTTGTATCAGCGTTCGCTTCGAAGGACGCCTCCGCACTGATCCAGGAACGACCATCGGCCGGCGAATCATCGCCCTTTCGTTTGGGTCTGGCCAGCTACACGTTCCGTAACTTCAGTCGCGCGCAAATGATTGGCTTCCTGAAGCAGCTAAATGTGTTTGCGTTGAATCTGAAAGACGTCAAAGACCATCTCCCGTCCGATATGCAGCAGGAGGCCTCGGCGCTGGCGGACTACGCCGCGGCGGGCATGAAACCCCACGCCGCCGGGACAATTTATTTCGAGAAAGATGAAGATGCGGACATCCGCAGCAAATTCGAATACTGCAAGCGAGCAGGCATTGCCGTCATTGTCGCCGGCGACCCAGCACTACAAACTCTGCCGCGAATCGAGAAGTTCGTAAAAGAGTACGACATCCGTTTCGCGGTCCACAATCACGGGCCGGAGGACAAGTTATGGCATTCGCCGCTTGATGTACTAAAAGCAGTAAAGAGTATGGATCCGCGGATGGGATGTTGCATCGATGTAGGACACACGGTTCGCGCCGGCACGGATGTGGTTCAGGCGATCCATGAAGCAGGCCCGCGGTTGTTTAACGTTCACATGAAGGATCTGACGAACTTTCAGGACAAAGAAAGCCAGGTCGCCGTGGGAGACGGGATCATGCCGGTGCCGAAGATATTTGAAGCCCTGATCGCGATCAGCTATAAGGGCTTCGTTGATTTGGAGTACGAAATTAACCCTAACGATCCGATGCCGGGCGTCATCAGTAGCTTTGCATATATGCGAGGCGTCCAGGCAGGATTGGGTCACGCGAGCGGCGGCTGACGGCTGCGTCCTTCCTTCAGGCCTTGGCGGCGCGCATCTGCGCGATCCTCTCGTTGCGTTGCCGGGTCAGGTGCGGCACGATGCCCAGTTGCCGTTCGATCAGCATCAGCTGTGCTCGATGGTGCAGCTCATGCTCTTTCGCACCAAGCAGCCACTCAAAGCGCGATTTCGCCGTTTTTCCGTCGCCTTCGGTTACCATCTCCGCCAGAAACTCCGGTGTCAGCGTCTCCAGCCACGCCGCAAACTGTTTGCCCTCCGTCCGAAGCAACTCTACGATCTCCGCCTTCGAGCGCGGCGCGCTCTCCTCTTCGTCGGCGCGTTTAGCCATCGCGAAAAAGTCGATGCCCTGCATCGTCGTCCGCCGTTGCTTTCTGTGAACGTCGTCCCAAAACCGTACGGCGATAGCAATGTGAGTCAACATTCGCCCCACGCATTTACATTCAGGCGCGGCAACATACCCGTACTGCGCCTCCGGAATGTCCTCCGCGACCTGGATGGTGTTGTTCCGTACTGTACGAAATGCGCTAGCCAGTTCGGTCCCGCCATAAGTAGTCATTTGGATCACCTCGTTCTGGAGCTTTCCGCCCCACTGTAGCATGCGCTGGACATATTTGCGCGCATACCGAGTAGACACACTCTTCGATCCGCCGCGCCCCCTGCTGTCGGGCGCTTTCTGCGATCGACTGGAGTGCGTTAATCAGCACCTGGCCCCTGAGTCTGTCCTATACTTCCCGCCAGGCTCGCTTGTGGTGCGCCACAACAACGCAGCACGATCCGATCAAAAAGAGGCTTGAGGGGTAGTTTATGAAAGCGATTGTATGCACTCAATACGGACCACCGGATGTGTTGCAGTTCACGGAGATGGCAAAACCTACCCCTAAGGACGATGAGGTCTTGATAAAAATTCATGCGGCATCGGTAAATCCAATGGACCGGTTCTTCATGAGAGGTGCGCCGTTGGTCCGCCTGATCCCGGGGCTGCGCACACCAAGACATAAGGTCATCGGCTGTGATATCGCAGGACGCGTTGAAGCGGTTGGCAGACACGTAAAACAGTTTCAAACAGGCGACGAGGTGTTCGGAGGAACGGGTGTTGGAGCCTTTGCCGAGTATGTCTGTGCTCCTGAAGATAAATTGGCGCTGAAACCGGCCAACAGTTCATTTGAGGCCGCAGCAGCCGTAACCGTAGCGGCAATCACTGCTCTTCAGGGTCTTCGTGATAAGGGCCGGATCCAGCGAGGCCAAAAGGTTCTGGTTGATGGCGCATCTGGTGGCGTGGGTACGTTTGCCGTCCAGATTGCTAAGTCGTTTGGGGCGGAAGTCACTGCCGTGTGCAGCACGAGGAATGTGGACACGGCGCGATCGATCGGCGCCGACCATGTCATTGACTACACGCGGGAAAATTTCACGCAGAGCGGACAGCGTTACGATCTGATCCTCGGTGCAAATGCCCATCATTCGATTTTCGATTACAGGCGTGCGCTGAGTCAGGACGGAATTTATGTCATCGTCGGAGGTAGCTTGGTTCGAATCTTCCAAGGCATATTGCTGGGACCATTGCTGTCGCTGATCGGAAACAAGAAGACGTGTTTCTTTATAGCAAATATTAACCAAAAGGATTTAGTTTCTCTGAAAGATCTTCTTGAAGCCGGAAAAGTTGTACCCGTCATCGATAGGCGTTACCCGTTAAGCGACGCGGCTGAAGCTCTCCGTTATCTGGAAGAAGGACATGCGCAAGGGAAAATCGTATTGACCGTCGAACATAGAATCGGCACGTAACAAGCCGCTGCGCCATGCTGCTGGTGCGTCTCCGAAGTCAGGCGCATGCCCCGACCGGGAATCCCACTCAGCGTCGTTTCTTGCTTTCGCTCTGCGCGACCCGCGCCTTCACCATTTTTTTAACAAGCGCAGCAGGTAGTGGCTTCTCCGTTGAAAACTGAATGGTGCCTTTGGACGTGGAGAAGCCTTTCAGTTCTTTCTTAAACGCTTCGATTACCGCGCCTGTGGGGAACAAACTGCAGTGGTTCGAAAACGCGGCGTACCACACCAGCACTCCGTTGTGTTTGAACGCTGGCATCCCATAGCTGATGGTCTCGGTAGTCCCCGGTGGCACAGCGGTCCGAATCGCCGCGCGAACCTTGTTCAAGGTGCTGCGAGCGGGTTCCGGCACACCGGCAAGGTATTCATCAACGTCTTGCGGAGCTCCGTTGCCTTTCGCCGCGGAACCGCGCTTCCCGGATTTCACTTTCTTCATGCGCGCGATGCTACAAGAATTTCCGAGTCAAGTCCATGCTCGAGACCACCAGGACCACCAGGCGGGAAAGTCCGCGTTTGCCCTACGGCTTGCTTTTCTGCTGTTTTTCCGTCTCTTCGATGGCCTTGCGAAATTCCTCAACAGCAGGCACGTTCGGTGAATGCAGCGCGTCCTTTGTCATATACCGCCAGGCTGGAGCCCGATCCAAGGGACCGTCAACGTGGCCTTCATAAACGACGAACATGTCCTCGGAAGGACCGATTTCTGTTTGGGGATGAGGGTTTGTATCTTGGGGCGCTGGTTGCGTGGAGTCCGGCGGCCGGCCTTTCTGCCCACCAAGTCGGATGCCACTGTCGGTCGGCTGCACAACCACAGGACGATCGTTCGTCGGAAGACCGCCAATCGTCGGCTGAACTATTTTTCCAGAGCCCTTGCGAACAGTGATCACCAAATCCGCCGTCTGAGTGTCCATCACCGGAGCGAACCGGCCCCATTTCATAAGCGCTTTCTCTACATCTTCTTGAGCCGTTTTGTTAGCAAGTGGAGACGTCAGAGAAGTGCCCGCGTTCGGGTCGATCAGTACCACAACTGTGCGGGCTTTAAGAACATATGCCGGTAACAGTGGTTTTTTCTTGTTGCCGGCAATTGCCAAGGAAGTGGACAAGAGAACTATCAGGAGCAGCACGCGCATGTGAACGATCATCACAGCCTCCATGCGGCGAACGCACCCATCATACCTGCGTTAATCCTAGCCGGTCAGAACTTTGTGCGCACTCTATGCGCTCAGAGTTGGTCGAGGCTGCCGTCCCCAGAGCGGATTTGTGCGGTGAGTTTCCGATTGACGCCATAACGAGGTCGGCCTCGCTACGATCCGAGTAGACTGTGTACCGGGCGTTCGCTGTTCAGTCTTGGTTTTCCGAGCGACTATGGTATTGAAATATTGAACTCTGGATGAAGGAGACCCCTATGAAGTACCTATGCCTTGTCTACGGTGAAGAGAAGGAAATCGGGGCCATGACCGACGATGAGTGTATGGCTTACGACCAGGGCCTCCGAAACGCGGGCCGGTGCCTTGCCTCGGAGGCCCTTCAGCCCGTTCATACCGCTACGACCGTGCGGGTCCGCAACGGAAAGGTGTCCATCAGGGACGGCCCTTTCACCGAGACGAAGGAGTGCTTGGCTGGGTTCTATTTAATTGACGCCGCCGACCTAAACGATGCGATCCAAGTCGCTTCGCAAATGCCGCCCGCTCGCGTCGGCAGTATTGAGGTGCGGCCGGTCAGGGAGCTGACTAGCACAAGTGGCGAACGAAGGCGGTTGTAGCGGGGGTTGGTTAGTCAAGGAACTCAACGATTCCCGTTTCGAGGTTGTACATCGAGCCTGCAATCTTTATGCTGCCGCTGGACTCTAGGTCCCGAAGCACAGGGCTCTTTTCCCGAATGCTGGCGATCGTCAGCGACACGTTCTTTCGCGCCACAGCGTCCACGAACGGGTAGTTTTTAGCCGAGCGCTCTCCCGTGTAGTGTGTGGCTTCGACGGCCGGACGGATCTTCGCCAACAAAGCCGTCAGATTGCCAATCTGCACCTCGTCAATGGCACCCTTGATCGCGCCGCAGGCGGTGTGGCCCATGACAAGCACGACTTTCGAGCCTGCCACCTTGCAAGCGAATTCCATGCTGCCCAAAACGTCCTCGTCAGCAACGTTGCCTGCGACACGACCGCTGAAGATATCGCCGATACCAAAGTCGAGAATCAACTCCGCGGGTGCTCGCGAGTCAATACAGCTGAAGACAATCGCGGCAGGATACTGCCCCTTCGCAGTCGCCTTAGCTTCGCGCATGAGATCGCGATGCTGCGGTTTGCCCGACCGGAAGCGTTCGTTGCCAGCTTTCATCTGCCGGATGATTTCGTCCGGCGTCATCCTGTCACGCTGCTCCTTGGTGAGGTCCGCATGGGCCAACACGCTTCCGAGGCTTGCCTCTACGACCCCGACAGCGGTCGCAACGCCGGCAGCCTTGCAAAAGGCCCGGCGGTCAAATCGATCTCTTCCATCGCTTATCTGTGAATGCTGCATCGTCGAGCTCCTTCGGTGCATTTATCCGAGATTTCCTTTTTGATCTTAAAAACGGGAGCATCGTACTTCCGTCTCGCCCTCTCTGCGCGTTGCTTGATCGAGACGTCTTAGTGCTGGCCTGATTCGACATCTCAGTGGACGTGCAGTCACCTAACCGGAGAAGTCGTTTCAAATAGACGTTATCGCAGCGATCATTCCACCTTGTTGCCAACGGCAGTGACGGCATTTGCGTCGACAACCTGGTGGATTTCCTTGCCCTGTTTGACCACGATGAAGTGCAAATTTATCGGAGAAAGTGGATTTCCGGGGACGATGATCACGGCTGATCCAGTGCAATTCGGATTGACCGTGTAGGTCCCGCTGCCCGGCGTCCACTCCTCCGCTGGTGGAGCACCATTGAAGACGATGTGGTCCACCTGCGTAAAATTACCTTTGCCATCATACTGTTGCATGACGACGCCGCGGAACTGAAGGCCCGGTCCAAGGATCTCGCCTTCGAGGGCGAATCCGTAATCGCCGTGAAGGGTATGATTCGTGCATACTTTTGTGTCTTCGTCATCTGCCCGCGCTGTGGGACCCATTGAGGAAACTGGGACCAGTAAACCGCAAACCATCATTAAGGGAATTGTCACCATCGAAATTCTCGAAACTGATTTCCATTGCATTGAATCCTCCCTTTGGCACTCAACCAGCGAAATGTTTAATCTAATTCAGTCAGGCCATCATGAGAGAAACGGCGAGATATGTAGATGCCGTCCATCTAGCCTGCCCACCTGTGGAGTGCCAAAATGTTAGAGACTGCCAAGGACTCGTGCTGTTCAATTCTGTACAGTTTGGGTATTTCTTGGTTGGTGGTGTAACTCCCGTTGCATCCTCAAACCAGACATCTGACGGGGACAATTCCACGACTACGAGTAGCGCCTTACAACAACCGTGTGACCGAGGATGGTCGAGCGTGGTATGGTGCCGTGGCGATCACAAACTGCCAAGCCTGGGTCACTATCGTCGCTTCTCGGAATATATAAGTAACCACGGGGTCCCATGACACTCGCAGACAAGCACCCGATCAGCCGGCGCGACTTGATTCGCGGTGCTGCAACAGGGATGATCTCGTTAGCCATTCGCGCTGACGTCACGGATGTGCAACCAGCGGCAAATCCACCTAACATTGTTTTCATTCTGGCCGACGATCTCGGCTATGCCGATGTTTCTTGCTACGGACGCCCTGACCTGAGCGCTCCCAATATTGACCATATCGCCGGGCGCGGAATTCGCTTTTTGCAAGCTTATGCCAATTCAGCAGTGTGTACCGCCTCGCGCGTGGCGTTGATCACTGGCCGCTACCAGGATCGCCTGCGAGTAGGCCTGGAGCAGCCCTTGGTTGGTAACCCAAGTGTGGGTCTTCCCCCGGAACATCCGACCCTGCCCTCACTGTTGAAGAAAGCCGGTTATAGCTCGACCCTCGTCGGCAAATGGCATTTGGGCGTTCTGCCAAGGTTTGGTCCCCTGAAAAGCGGCTACGACCATTTCTTTGGATTTCGTGGCGGAGCACTGGACTATTTCTCACACACCAGCGGCGCCGACCGTAGCGATTTCTGGGAGGATGACGTTCCGATCCATCGGGCAGGCTATTTAACCGAATTGTTGGGCAGTCGCGCGGTCGAGGTCGTAAACGGTTATGCGAAATCCGGCCAACCATTCATGATCAGCCTACACTTCAACGCACCGCATTGGCCCTGGGAAGCTCCCGGGGATGAGGCGGAGTCCGAGCGCTTGCGGCAACCGGGCAGCGGAGGGCTCAATGACTTTGACGGTGGTTCGCAGAAAACCTACCAGCGAATGATCGAAGAGATGGATCGGCAAATTGGCCGTGTGCTGCAGGCATTGGACAAGAACGGATTGACTGAGAACAGCATCGTCATTTTCACCAGCGACAACGGCGGTGAGCGCTTTGCCGATACCTGGCCCTTCTCCGGGAAAAAGACGGAATTGTTGGAAGGAGGGCTGCGCATTCCAGCGCTTATCTCCTGGCCCGAAGGCATTCGCGGTGGCGTGACAACGGAACAAGTCTCCATCGGCATGGACTGGATGCCAACACTTCTCGCCGCTGCGGGCACGCAACCCGATCCGGCCTATCCAACCGATGGCATGAACTTGTTGCCGATCCTTACTCGGAATAGTGAACCTATCCCCCGCAAATTGTTTTGGCGCTACAAAGCGAACGCGCAGCGAGCGGCGCGCCACGGCAATCATAAATTCCTCAAAATTCTCGACAATACGTTCCTCTTCGATGTCGTTGAAGACCCCTTGGAGCGCGCAAACCTTAAGGCGCGCAAGAAGGACGTATACCGTCAGATCGTCCGGGAGTGGTATGAGTGGAACGGTTCGATGCTACCGGAGATCAAGGAAAGCTTTACGGCCAGCTTTGATGGCAAGGACCTTGCGGATCATTTCGGCGCTAAGGAACCGGACCAGACGCCGGACATTCCGGGTTCGCCAGACGACTAAGGCCGACACGCCCCGGTCGCGTGGACCTGTGAGTAATCGGACCCAGTACTTGATTTGGCTTGACTTTTGGCGCCCGTAACTCCCTTATTTTGGTACGCTTCACTTTTAGTATTTCTGTCGCCCTTTGTTCTCATACTGCACACAGCGACAGGGGACGGGACCAACCGGCTCCCTGTAGGCAATTCCCTACCAATGCCAATGACCTACCAGTGAAAGACGCGTTGCGCGGCGAATACCAGTCCCAAAGTGAATGCCGCAATCACTACTTCCCCGATCGCGCCGACTACAAACGGCTTCAGCCCTTGCTTTGACAACGCCTTGAAGTTGGTGCGCAGCCCGACTCCCGCGAACGTCAACAAAAACGCCCAGCGGGAAAGATTCGCCAGCGCGCCAATCTGATCTTTTGAGAAAAACGCCGCCGTCGCCAGCGCCGAAATCAGCAAGAATCCCAGCACAAACTTGGGAAACTTCTGCCAAAGAAAAAGCGCCTTGTTTCCAACTGCCTGCGCCTGCCCTCGGCTGGCCCAGTAAAACGCATACGCCAGCACCACAAATCCGATCAGCGCGTTGCGCGTAGTCTTCGTGAGCACGGCAAGCTTTCCTGCGGCATCCGAGTACAGCGCGCCCGCGGCAGCCGCCTCGGCCGTATTGTCCACCGCAAGGCCCGCCCATACGCCGTACGCGTGATCGCTCAAATGAATCGTGTGTCCAATCAACGGAAACGTGAACAGCGCCAGAGCGCCCAGCGCAAGAATCGCCGCAATTGCGAAAGACGAATCTTCATCATCGGCGTCGATCGCGCCCTTCGTTGCAATGATCGCGCTCACTCCGCAAACCGCGGAACCAACCGCAAGCAACGAAGTCAGCTTTGGCTTCAATCCAAACGCGCGGCCAAGAAAAGTCATGAAAGCAATCGCCACAACGATCTCGATCCCAACTAAAGCCAAACTTGCTCCGCCAAGCTTCAACACGTCACCCAGCAAAAAACGTGAGCCGAGCAGCACGATTCCAGCCTTCAGCCAAAATTCGTACGTTGCCACGCCCGCGCGAAAAATCTCCGGCACGCCGACTGTATTGGAAATCGCGAGGCCGATCAGAATCGCCCACAACACGTACTCAATGTTTGGAAATGTCCAGTGGTGCGCCTTGGCATATTTGCCGACGTTTGCCTCCAGCAGCTTGCCCGCGTAGCCGACCGCAGCGAGTAGCAAAACTCCGGGAATCACTTTCAGGAATTGCAGCGCCGGATTCACCGGGCGCACCTGGGGAAGAGCTACTGTACCCGCCATACTTCACCTCATCTCCGTCAATTTTGTTACTTCACTTTTCTTGCCTCACCAGGGAATGTGCTTAAACACTCCCGCACGAACGAGTGCTGCCAGCACGAACGCCAGCAACACCGCCCACGCATCAATCGAAAGGCCCCGCTGCTTGGCCGGTGCTGCTACTGTTTGTTCTTGTTGACTCATTCCATTTCTCCTCTCGCGAAAAATATTCACCGCAAGCGAAACTCGTCAGTTTTCCTTCGACTCATCAAGTCGCAAGCCGCCTTCGGCAGTGGACAGAAATGCTTCCGGAGGCAACCGGATTCCCCATTCATCAAAAGCCTGCGCTCCTGCGTGAGAAGCCACGCGGCCTACCAGTAGGATCGACGGCGCGGGCAATTGTGCTTCGCTCGACAGCGCGGCGATGCTCGACCAGCGCGCTTGCTGCTCCGCACGCGAGGCCTGCGATACAACGACGCACGGCGTCTCCGGTGATAATCCGTTTTCGATTAGCCGCGCGGCGACTTCGCCGTAGTGCGTGCCCGGCATGTAAATCGCAATTGTCGTCTCAGGAGTCACTGCCGCCCAATTCAACCAATTGGCGTTTTCACCCCGCGAAAACGTGGTGAACAGTACCTGCGAAGCGACTCGCCGATCCGTCAAAGAAATTTTCGCGCCAGCGGCGGCGCCGACCGCCGCCGTGATTCCGGGCACAATTTCAAAATCGACTCGCGCCCTTCGGAGCGCCTCGATCTCTTCACCCGCGCGCCCAAACAACAATGGATCGCCGCCCTTCAGACGAACCACGATTTCGTTTTTGCTCGCATAGCTCACGAGCAGGCCGTTGATTTCGTCTTGAGTCAGCAGTTTCATGCCCGCTCGTTTGCCAACATCAATCAATTGCGCCTTGCGCGACACGAGTGCGAGCACTTCCCTGCTCACCAGCGCGTCATGCAGCACAACCTCAGCGCTCGCAAGAACTTTCGCCGCCTTCAGCGTCAGCAATTCCGGATCACCCGGCCCCGCTCCCACTAAATAGACTTTTCCGCTCACGAAACACCTTGCTGCGACGGTTCTTTGCGCGCTTCTCTCACAAAACGCTCGTACATCGGCTTGCTCGCCAGGTGATGCAGCATCTGCTTGTTGCTTTCCGTGCCGCCCTCAGCCGCACGCAGAAGCTCACGGGCCGCGCCAAGCCACTCCAGCCACACTTCGTATTCCGGACCAAACTGCTGCTCGAGTTCCTGGCGAAGTCTTTGTGCCAGCGCGGGACTTTTTCCGTTCGTCGAAATCGCAATCTGCAAATCGCCGCGCTGCACAACTGATCCGTAATAAAAGTGGCAGTTCTCGATGTCGTCCACCGCGTTGCATAAAATTCCGCGCGCTTCCGCCTCGTGATAAACCGCTGCGTTCACGCCAGGCGCAGACGTCGCCGCGATTACAAACGTCGCTCCCGCCAGATCCTGCGCCTGGAATTCGCGCGCAACCCATTCCACCTTGCCGCTGCGAATCGGTTCGATGAACGCCGCATTCACTTCCGGCGCGATGACCCGCACCTTCGCGCCGGCGCGGAGCAATCCATCGATTTTTCCCGCGGCAATTTCGCCGCCACCGATCACTACGATCAGCCGTCCTCGCAATTTCACAAAGATCGGAAATAAACTCATTGCTTAGCCCTCCACTCCCGCCGGCGTTCTGCCCACAGGCACGTCGCGCTCCACAGGCGCAAATGATTCTCCCGCGAGAATCGTGCGAATCTGTTCGTTCGTAAGACGCGCGAGGAACGTTCGCAGATCTTCGTTCGCGTCGCGGTCTTCTTGAAAATTCACGATTAGCCGCTCGATCGCATCCGGAACATCCGTGGCCGCGCAGCGATAGCCGACGGGCCGTGCAATCGACGCAATCTGTCCCACGCTGCCTCCCACACAGAAGTAGTACGCGTCCACCATTTTTCCGTCGGCCTTGATTTTCTTGCCTTCGACGCCAATGTCCGCAATCCAGTGCTGGCCGCAGCTATTCGGGCACCCGGTGATGTGCAACTTGATCTGTTCCGCAAAACCAGGAAGCCGTTCGTCCAGCTCCGTTGAGAGCCAGCGCGCGAAACCCTTCGTCTCCGTCAATGCCAGCTTGCAAAATTCGGAACCTGTGCAGGCAACCGTGCCCCGTGCGAACGCCGGCACTTCTACTGGCAATCCGGCGCGCGTCAATTCCGCGGCAACTGTCGTTGCGTGCTCTTCCCGAATGTTTGCGAGCAGCAAATTCTGCTGCACGGTAGCGCGCAGATTTCCGTCGCCGTACTGGTCCGCAAGTTCCGCGGCGCGGCGGAGCTGCGCCGGCGTAATTCTTCCGCGCAGCACCGACGCTCCAATGAAAACTAGCCCTGCTTGTTTCTGCGCGTGGATTCCCGTGTGGTCGCGATGAACATCGGAGGGAATCTCTTCTACTTCACCAGGATCGAGTGTGTAGCCAATGGTGCGATTTAATTCCGCGAGAAAGTTTTCTGCTGTCCAGCCGTGCTTCAGGAAGAGATATTTCAACCGTGCCTGATCCCTGCTCTGGCGCAGAACCTGGCTGGCGCGGAAGATTTCCGCCACGCCGCGCGCCACATCCACGACTTGTTCCTGCCGCACGAAGGCATTTAGCTTTAACGCTATGTGCGGTTCGGTCGAAAGTCCGCCGCCGATACGAACGGAAAAACCATTTTCAAGAGTTCCGCAGCGATTCCGCCGCGTCGCCGTGAACGCCACGTCATTAATCTCGGGATAGCTGCACCAGGAGCGGCAGCTCGTGACAGTCATCTTGAATTTGCGCGGCAAATTATAAAATTCGCGATTGCCTCCGAGCGCGCGATCGACCGCCAGCGCGAATGGCGAAGCATCAAAGTGTTCATCGGCGGCCAGTCCCGCGACCGGGCACCCGGTGACGTTGCGTACCACGTCGCCGCATGCTCCTGTCGTCGTCAGTCCCGCTTGCTGCAACTTCTCAATCAGATCCGGAATCGCCTGAATCGTCACCCAGTGCAATTGCACGTTCTGCCGCACAGTGATATCTGCAACGCCGCGCCCATAGTCTTCTGCCAAGCCGGCCAGCACGCGAACCTGATCGCTACGCAAAATGCCGTTTGGAATGCGAATGCGCACCATGAAAAACTCGGTAGCTTTTCCTTCTCCATTTTTTCCGCCCAACACGCCTACACCGTCGCCCTGCGTGTAGATACCCCACGAACGGAAATACGTGCCGAGCCATTCCGGTGGAATTGACGCGTACCCATCGCGCGCAAACGAGCGAATTTCGTCCAGGTGATCCCAGGCGAGCTTTTCGCGCTTCAAGCGCTCGACGCGCTGCGCCTTGGTTTCTTTTACTTCAGCCATTTACCGTTTCCTTTTGAAATCTCGGTTTGTAAATGCAAACCCTGAAACCCGTTCCCAACGTTGTGCGCAAAAGCAAAAAGCCCACGTGACCAGATTTTCTGGCACGTGGGCTTTGGAATTTCTTTGTTTACGGCGGTTCTAGGTCCGCAGCAGCCTCAAGCCAGAAATGTGGTTTTCGCGACAGCAACAGCAGTCGCAGCAACAACACATAGTCTGGCAACGCATCTGCATCAGACGATAAGCGTACGCGGCATCTCGCGCAGTGTCAATATCATTGCCTTCCGAAACATCCATGGATACCATCAGGTTTTTCGATGCATGCAGGAGGATTTCCGGTACAGCCCTAAGCGCCCAATCTAGACACAACTCTCAATCTAGATATGTCCATTCCCTCCATGAGTCCGCGAGATTCTTGTGTGGGTGCCTGCAAACATAAATGGAAAGGCCCGACTCTTCCGGCAATGCATATGCCGGACTAATCGTCTCAAACGGCGTCACTTCGCCGAATGCGCGATCGAGTCGTTCCTTCGTGAATCCAATCGCCACAACCAGGTCTCCCGACGCGCCGCGCGGTCCCCACGCTCCATACTGATTGTGTCCGCTAATCGCCTTAGGCAAATCATAGCGTCTGCCGAGATAATCGATTGCGCCGGCTTCGCCATAGTTGTACGCGAGCAGCGTCACGCGAGGCTGCTCATTACGTGGCAGTGAATGCACAGCGCGACCTATTGCTTGTACCTGTTCCTGCCAGCCGAACATATCGCCGAAGAGTTGTGGCAGCGAATTCAACGGCACATTCTCAACTTTCACATCCTGCACCCCCCAAAACGCACAGTATTTCACCGCGGCCGCGACGGGAAGAATCGGCATCGCCAACGGCGCCGCGATAATTGCTGACACAATTAGCGGCGCGACGATCGCTGGCTTCAGCCAGGCGCCTGCTCGCGAAAATATTTGTCGCTCCCACCACACCGCGCCGCCAGCCAGCAGCATGATATAGGCCGGCGCGAGATAATAGATTTTGCCGTGAAGCAAAATCATTTCGACCAGTACGACAAGATACGCGTAACCGAGGACGGCGTATTTGCGGCCTTCCTTGTCGAGAAGGAAAAAATACAGTCCCGCCAGCCAGAATGGCGCCGCCAGCGGATTGACTAAAAGAAATTGTTCGCCGATGTATGTCAGGGGCGAGACGGTAGCGTACTTGTGCCCGATCACCGTGTTCAGCAACGCGATTGTCGGATAGCCATTGTGAATTTCCCAAAGAAGATTTGGCAGGAAGATCAGAAACACAATTGCCAGGGCTGCCCAGATTTCAGGGCGCGCAAATTGTGTCCGCGCTTGCGTCAGCAGAAGACCAAGAGCGATGCCAGATCCAAAGAAAAGCATCGAGTGCTTATTCAGAATTCCAATTCCCGCGACAACTCCAAACCAGAGCCATAGGCGAGCGCTGCCGCCGTTCAGAATTCGCAAGACAATCGCGGCACAAGCCATCCAGAACACCGGCTCAAAGGCGTTCATGGAAAGAAAGTTGTCGAACGTCAGATAAATCGGTGCTAGACAAACGAGCAGCGCGGCGAAAAATTGCGCGAATTTCGCACCGCCGACTTCGCGCGCCATCCAGCCACCCAGCAGTACCTTTGGCGCGGCAGAGAGCGCGGGAAGCAAGCGCAGCGCGAACAAAGAGTTTCCAAACAGAGTCCGCGAAATCCAGGAGACGAATGCTACCAGCGGCGCATGATCCACATAGCCCCAGGCGAGATGCTCGCCACAGGCTGCGTAGTAGAGTTCGTCACGGAAGTAGCCGTATTTTCCGTTGAACAGAAAATGCACGAGCACAGCGAGCGCCGCGAAGAAATACACGGAGCGGTCCAGCGGCACCGGCCGCGAACTGTTTTCAACTGTTTGCTCGCCCATCAGAGTGGCAAAGATTCTTGTGCAGCGCGACCACACGCCTTATTTGTTTGTTTGTTTGGTTCGCGCGCGGCGCGGTCTGCCTTGGCGCGCACGCAAGCTTAGTTTTTTGCGGAGTCGGAAGTTCCGACCAGCGTAGCCGACTTGATGTGATCCAGCTTAGGCCAGCCTTTGAGCAAATATGGGTCGCCCTGTTTTTCCAGTTGCTCCTGATCCGGCCCGGCGCTGTCGCCATAGCCGTCGTACATCATTTCGACCACATTCATGCCATTGCCGTCAACGATGCCAAACGGTGCAAAGCCTTGTCCCATGTGGTCGAGGCGCGGATTGTCTTTCAGGTTGATGAACACTTGCGTTCCGCGCGAATTCGGGCTTCCGGTTTGCGCAAACGTGATGGTACCGCGCTTGTTGGTTTGGGACGGAGGATCGTCCTCCATTTCCACGTGCCGCCAGGCAGCACTCACGGCAGGATTTGCGCTGATGCCGAACTGCACCACAAAGTTCGGTACCACGCGGAAGAAAGCGGCGTTGTCGTAAAAATGATGTTTCACGAGATTGTAGAAACGGTCCGCTTCAAGCGGAGCCCAGGCGCGCGTAACCGTGATGGTGAATTCACCGCGCGTGGTATCGAATTTTACTTTGTAGGTTTCCGGCGCTTTCTCTTTTAAATTCGCGGGAGAAAGAAGTTCCCTAACGTAATTGTGCGCCGGCTCGGCAGCCTTTTTTCCCGCAGCAGTCCCCGGCTCAGGCTTGGTTTCCGCTGGAGCAGGAGCGGTAGCCGATGGCTGCGCTGGCGCTTCGACTTTTGGTTGTTCCGGTGCAGCGGATTGCGCAGGCTCGTTCTGCTTTTTGCAACCGTTTAATACGACCGCAGTGATCATCAGCAGTACGGCCCACACAGTCGCTCTGGTTCTCTGTCTCATTCCATCTCTCCGTCGTGCCAATGCGATCTCACTTCTCCAAGTTTAATTCGTGGCTCGCGCGTTCGACATCGGTCATCAGGCGCAGAGTATTCTCGCCCAAAATTTTCTTGACGTCACCTTCGGAATAGCCTTTATTCAGGAGTGCTTCGGTGATCTTCGGCAGCATAGTCGCATCTTCCATACCGTACGGCATGTTGGCTCCGTCAAAATCGGAACCTAACCCGACGTGGTCGATGCCCGCTACCTTCACCGCGTGGTCGATGTGTTCGATGATCTTCATGTAGTCTACACGGGGCAAAACGCCTTTCGCCACGTACTCGCGCGTGACGCGGTCGCCTTCAATCAGCATACAGCCTTCGTTGGCGTCGCTGCCGCAGCGCTTGGTCACTTCCTGCGCGATGGCTTCGTTGATCTTCGGATCAGCCTTTTCGGCATTGCGAAATTCCTGGCTCAGAAATCCAACGTGATAGTTGATCTGCACTATGCCCCCCTTGGCCGCCAAATCCTTCATCATCTGGTCGGTCATGTTGCGTGGCGCATCGCAAATCGCGCGGCAGGAAGAATGCGAAGCAAAGAGCGGCGCTTTGCTCACTTCCAGCGCATCGTAAAAAGTCTTGTCGCTCACGTGGGAAATATCAACAATCACACCGAGGCGATTCATTTCGCGGACCACGTCTTTTCCGAAATCGGTTAGTCCATTGTGAACCGCTTTGTCCGTCGAAGAATCGGCCCATTCATCGTTCCCACTGTGCGTAAGCGTCATGTAGCGCACGCCGAGCCCAGCATACGTGCGCAGCACGCCGAGGTCGCTGGCAATCATGTGGCCACCTTCGACGCCCATCAGCGCTGCGATTTTGCCGTCCTTGTGCGCCTGGCGAACCTGGTCTGCGCTCGTCGCAAGCATGAGATCCTTCGGGTGCCTTCTCACCTGTTCGCGGACAGCGTCAATCTGGTCCAGCGCTTTTTGAACCGCGTTTGGACCGGTCACTTTGCTCGGTATCCAGATGGAAAAGAAAATCGCGCCCAATCCACCTTCGCGCATGCGTGGAATATCAATGCTGCCGGAACTTTGACGCACGCCCATATCGAACTTTGGATCCAGTAGCAGTTGTGTCGTATCGTCGTGAGTGTCCACGATAATGGACGAAAAATGCAGCTTCGTCGCTTTTTCTGAAACAGCCTTTTCTGAAATGCTGTCGCCCGCCAAGCTCGTTGCCACTGCAAAACCTCCAAGAACACAAACCGCAGCCCGCATCATCGCAATGGACATTATGTTTTTCATTTGTCGCTCATTTGTTACTGGGTTTTGTTACTGGGCTTGCATCTCCCTGCTTACTTTTTCGTTCTGCTCCATCACGCGTAGCAGATTGCCGCCAAGAATTTTTCGTATGTCGCCATCGGAGTAACCCTTGCGCATCAGCGCTTCCGTGATCTTCGGCAACTTCGAGGCATCTTCCATGCCTTCCGGCATGCTGGCGCCATCGAAGTCGGAGCCAAGACCCACGTGGTCCGCACCTACGAGTTTCACAGCGTGATCGATGTGATCAATGATTCTCTCCCAGCTGACGCGCGGCAGTTTGCCCTCGGCAACGGCCTGCTTTTGCATTTCCGCCATCTTCTTTCCGACGCAGGCCTCGTTGTCGCCGCACTCTTTCTTTAACTGGTCGAACATGGCCACTACCCCGCCGGAAAGCTTGTCCGACGCGTCTTTGTACGGCTGATCGATAAAGCTCATTTCGTAGTTAATTTGAATCACGCCGCCCTTTGCAGCAAGCGCCTTGATCATGTCATCCGACATATCGCGAACGTGATTGCATAGTGCGCGGCACGAAGAATGCGACGCAATCAGCGGCGCTTTGCTGATTTCCAGCGCGTCGTAAAACGTTTTATCGGACACGTGCGAAATATCCACCATGATTCCCTGGCGATTCATTTCGCGCACGATCTCTTTGCCGTAGTCTGTCAAGCCGTTGTGCGCCGGCTTGTCGGTGGACGAATCTGCCCATTCGTCGTTGTAAAAATGTGAAAGCGTCATATAACGAACGCCAAGATCGCTAAAAATTCGAACGATCCGAATATCGTTCCCGATCATGTGGCCGCCTTCAACGCCCATCAACGCGGCAATTTTCCCCTGCGCGTGCGCGCGTCGCACATCATCGGCTGTTCGGCAGAACGCCATGTCCTTGGAATTCCTGCGAACGTTTTCGTGCACGGCATCAATCTGGTCGAGCGCTTTCTGCACCGCGGGCGGGCCCATGATCCGGCCATCGATCCAGATCGAAAAGAAAATCGCGTTCATTCCGCCTTCGCGCATCCGCGGAATATCAATGCTTCCGTCGGCGTTGCGCTTAGCAATATCAAAGTCCGTGGAGAAAAAGCGCTGGGTAGTGTCGTCGTGGGTATCCAGAACAATCGAGGAAAAGTGAAGCTTCTTGGCCCGTTCGGCAATTTCATCTCCGCTGGCAGGTGTAATCAGCGATGAACTTACCAGCACAACGAAACAAAACCACAAACAGGTGCGGAAACGGCGCATCCGTGACTCCTTGGGCAATGCAGCGGCCCTTTTTCAGTTTGACCAAATCGAAAAGATTGAGGGAGATTCTACCCTATCAGCCAGCCAAGCATGGCTTGTTTCCACGCCTGGCGATTCACTTCAGCAATTGATTCCGTCAACGGAATATCTTTCGGGCACGCCTTCACACAATTCTGCGCGTTGGCGCAATCCTGTACGCCGCCTGGCTCCATCAACGCGCTGATCCGCTCGCGCGCGTGCATCGCGCCGGTCGGATGCATGTTGAACAGGCGAACCTGGCTGATGATCGCGGCGCCCACAAAATCGCCCCGCTCCGTTCCAGTAATCTGCGGACAAACTTCAAGGCAATTGCCGCACGAAATACACCGTGACAGGGGATACGCTTTCTCCTGCGTCTCGGGCGCCATGCGCGGACCTTCACCGAGGTCATAGGTACCGTCAATGGGAATCCACGCCTTCACGCGCTTCAAACTTTCGAACATGAATTGCCGGTCAACGGCCAGATCGCGCACCACGGGAAATTTCGACATCGGCTCAAGCCGAATCGGCTGCTCCAGTTTGTCCACCAGCGCCGAACATGCCATGCGAGCCCTGCCGTTCACCAGCATGGCGCAGGAGCCGCAGACTTCTTCCAGACAATTCGAATCGTAGGAAACCGGCGTCGTCTTTTTTCCATCGCGCGTCACCGGATTTTCCGCGATATCCCGCAAGCAGATAATCACGTTCATCGCAGGACGCCACTGCAACGCGAATTCTTCCCAGTACGGCGAGCCCTGCGGGCTTACCTGCCGTTTCACCTTTACGATGATTTGTTTTCCAGTCATAGATTCCTCGTCGCTCCGGCTGTCTGCCGCAGGCAGGCTCCTCGGGAGGACGATGCTTGTCGCATCGTCACTTTGCTGCGTCGTATCGCCGCGGCCGCGGAGTAATTTGCGAAATGTCCACGGCTTCATAGTTCAGCTGAATTTCGCCGTTGATCCATTTCGCCCGTGTCGTTTTCAACCAGTTCGCATCGTCCCGCTCCGGGAAATCCGGTTTATAGTGAGCGCCGCGCGATTCGTTTCTGGCATGCGCGCCTATCGTAATTACGCGCGCCAAAACCAGCATATTGTCCAACTCGCGCGCGAAGTTCAGCGTCTGATTGGACCATTTGCTGCGGTCGCTCAAATTCACTTTGCGAAATCGTTGGTCAAGTTCCAGCAACTTGCCATACGCAGTCTCTAGATTTTTATTGATACGCGTCACGGTGACGTGCTCCGTCATCGTTTCGCCCAATTCGCGCCAGATGACCATAATGTTTTCATTACCGTCTTGCGAAATCAGGGCCTGATTTAAACCTTCCTGCCTTTGTCGTTCGCGGTCGAAAACACTGGACTCAACCGAGTTCGTGCCCTTTTCGAGATTTTTGGCGTATTTCGCGGCGGCTGGCCCTGCCACTCCGCCGCCAAAAATGCACGAGACGAGCGAATTCGCTCCTAGGCGATTTGCGCCGTGATAATGATACTCACATTCACCCGCGGCATAGATTCCCGGCACGCTCGTGGCCTGATCGCTGTCGTTCACCCACATGCCGCCCATTGTGTAGTGCATCGCGGGAAAAACTTTCATCGGCTCTTCGCGAGGATCGACACCCAGAAACTTCTCGTAAATTTCGAGAATGCCTTCAAGCTTTCGATCCAGGGTCTCGTGTGGAATGTGAGTCACGTCGAGATAGACCGCGGCCTGCCCGCTCAAGCCCAGCCGTTCCTGGTAAACGATCCGGTGGATCGCGCGTGTGGCGATGTCGCGCGGAACCAGATTTCCGTACTTCGGATACCACTCTTCGAGGAAATAAAAACGCTCGTTTTCGGGAATGCTGTTCGCTGCGCGCGTGTCTCCCGCTTTTTTCGGAACCCAAACGCGCCCGCCTTCGCCACGCGCCGATTCACTCATCAAGCGCAACTTGTCTTCACCAGGAATCGCCGTGGGATGTACCTGAATGAATTCACCGTTCGCGTAATCAACTCCCTGCTGAAACAGAGCCGACTGCGCCGAACCTGTGCAGACCACCGAATTCGTCGAGCGGCCAAAAATCGCGCCAATCCCGCCGGTGCAGAAAATTACCGCATCTGCTGCGAACGTCCGCACTTCCATGGTGCGCAAATCCATCGCGCAAATTCCGCGGCACACGCCGCCATCATCCAGAACCGCCGACAAAAACGTGAAACCCTCGTACTTTTTCACTTTGCCTTCGGACTCGTGCCGCCGCACCTGCTCGTCCAGCGCGTAAAGCAGTTGCTGACCGGTTGTCGCGCCCGCAAACGCCGTCCGGTGATACAGCGTGCCGCCAAATCTCCGGTAATCCAGCAATCCCTCAGGCGTCCGGTTGAACATCACGCCCATGCGGTCCAACAAATCGATAATTCCTGGCGCCGCTTCGCACATTCGCTTCACAAGCGGCTGGTTGGCCAGAAAATCGCCGCCGTAAATCGTGTCATCGAAGTGTTTCGCGGTAGTGTCGCCTTCGCCCTTCTGATTTTTCGCGGCGTTGATGCCACCCTGCGCGCAGACCGAATGTGAGCGTTTCACGGGAACAATCGAAAATAAATCCACCGGAACTCCCGATTCAGCAACGCGAATCGTGGCCATCAGTCCGGCCAGTCCTCCACCCACAACGATAATTTTCGGCTGTCTCATCGGGTTATGTACGAGGAAAACGGATGCCAATCAAAACGGAAACTGATCAAGATCAGAATACCAACCAGACTGAATGTGAATCCCACGACGACGCCAAGCTGTCCAGCCGCGCGTTGCGCCCGCACCGTCGCCGCCAATCCCCACTTGCATAAAAAGTTCCAAACGCCGACGCCCAGGTGGAACGACGACGCCAGAATCCCCACCACAAAAAACGCCAGGTACCAGGGATTCTGCAAATCCGCATAGACTGTGTCGTAGGTGGATCGTCCTTCCGTCAACCAGCGCTCGGTGTACAAATGCCATCCGATATAGACAAATGCAATCAGCCCTGTATAGCGCTGCAGCGTGTACAGCCAGTTCTTCACCCAGGGATATTGCGATACGTTTGATTTCCCGCTCAGCCAAATATACACGCCGTACCCACCGTGAAACAGAATCGGCAGAACGATCACGAACAGTTCTACAAATGGCCGGAACGGAATTGTCTGCAGCTCTTGCGAAACTGCGTTGTACTTTTCGGGACTTACCAGCGCGGCGCTGTTCGACCAGAAATGTTCCGCCAGGAACGCGCCAACGGGAACTAAACCGCTCAACGAATGAAGTTTTCTGAGGAGGTAACTCGTGTCAGGCCGGGTTGTCGTTGCGGACATGCCCTCTCCGCTCCGCTCCGGTCTTGCCAAGTTCAGCGCGGGAATCTTTTTACTTGCAGCAAACCGAGTATAGCAGTTGGCCACGATGATGCAAAATTACGACGCGCATTCTTGAATTTGAAATTCTCGAAACTTGCGAACAATTTCGGGCTTTGCGGAGACTTTCCTTTGTTATCTTAAGATTGTACGCAGGCGCCGGCGCGCGCAATCTCGCCGGAGTCCTCAAATTGAGATCACCCTTCACCAGCCCATGAGCAAAAGTCTCGCCGCCGAATTCGAACTTCTCGCCAATAGCCTGAAATCTGGAGATGCGACCAACAATCAGCTCTCCATTCCAGCGCTCGCCGATCGAATTGCCAAAAATCTTCACGTCAAACCCGATGAAGTCGCGATCCTCGCGGTGTCCGAACGCCGGCGTCATCTCTACTTCCTGGTGCCGGAAGCGCTACGCAACGTCGGCCAGATTCCGTTGTCCAGCACGTCAGCACTGGCGGCACGCACGGTGCGCGAAAGCCGGCCAGACATCGCAAACAATTTCTCCACAGTTCGTCACGCAAGCGTTTTTGAAGGCATCAAAGCCGACTCGCTGACTGCGTCGACGATTCAGAAAATTATCAGTGCTCCGATTCTTGCCGACGGAAGCGTGATTGGCGTAATTCAAATCAGCCGTAAAGCGCCGACGGTTGCCGAGGCCGGACCCGATTTCACCTCTGATGATCTCGGAAAACTTCTCGCGATCTGTAAACCGCTCGGAAAACTGATCCAGCACGTCGCGAAGGATTGAGCTTCTCGCTCTCCGCCGCAGATTAAATTCTTGTTTATATCTCGTTTGGCGTTGACACTCGATACCCTTCTTGTTACTTTTCCACAGCACCAAAATTTCTTGCTCCTACTTCACACACACGGAGGCCGCGCACCGGCACTATGGCGTTTGTCGCTAAGAAAATTTTCTTGACCAAAGGCGTCGGTAAACATCGTGAGCGGCTTTCCAGTTTTGAGCTTGCCCTGCGCAATGCGGGCATTGCAGCGTGCAACATCGTTCGCGTCTCCTCGATCTTTCCACCCAACTGTAAATTGATTTCGCGCAGCGAAGGTTTGAAACACATCAAGCCCGGACAGGTCGCATTCACAGTCATCAGTGAAAACTCAACGAAGGAACCGCATCGCCTCATTGCTGCAAGCATTGGGCTCGCGCTTCCCAGCGACAAAACGATGTACGGTTACCTCTCCGAGCATCATTCCTTCGGCGAAAGCGAAGAAATCGCCGGCGAATACGCTGAAGAACTCGCGGCCGAAATGCTCGCCACCACTTTGAACGTGGAATTCGATCCGGATCTCTCGTGGGACGAAAAAAAAGAAGTCTATCGCATCTCGAACAAGATCGTACGCACCCTCAACGTCACGCAATCCGCCGTCGGCGATAAGCGCGGCCTCTGGACCACCGTTCTCGGCGCCGCCATTCTCATCGGCGAAGACGACTGAACGTGTCGGTCAGCCCAAGGATCCCTACTGAAATTTCGGGGGAGCCTGCCGGGCCAACTGTGGCTGATACTAGCGGTCGTCATCGCATGCATTCTTTTAACCATTCTCATGTTCTCTTATCCAATAAGGTCCACGTCTAAATCGTAGGCGGTTTTCAGCCACTTCTCTACTTCCTGATCAATTTCCGAAGCGGATTTCAATTCAATCCGATGCGTGATGCGGTCCTTTTTCGACAGACCGCCCGTATCCACGAGCCTCTTCGGCAATCTTTCTTTGTACTGCGTCAGCGCAAGTCCCAAATCCAGTCGCGTGTTTGTGGTTGGCTTGATCTGCGCGAATACATGATTCCGGTATAGCGGCACAATGGTCTTGCAAGGGCACGCTTTTACATCAACACCAAGTTCCGCAGCCAGTTGCAGCACCTTTTCGTAGATAGGCCGAAGCGCTTCCTTCTTTCCTGCGTACTGTTCCTCGACATATGTCGGCGCAACTGCGAGATATTTTTCAGGACTGTCTTCTTCGGAGCCTTTTCCATCGACGCGCGCCGCAATCCACCATGCACCATTGGTGCCTAGCTTGTGTTTCGTTTTCAGCCAGTCGCGTCTTTGCGCTTCCGCCTTCGGACCTTCTTCCTTTACCAGCGCGATCCACTCTCCGAGTGACCGACCTGTTTTTGGCTTGAGCTCCGTAATCCATTTCTGCACCATCGCCACGCCCGGGTGCACACCATAAATGGATGAAACTCCGCTCTGCTTCGCTTCTGTACTCATGGCCAACAACCTCTCTTCCGTTGTCCACGCCGCTACATTGGTCTTACCTCGTTCCAGCGTCCCTACCTCTTGAAGTATCCTATTCGCTCCAGCACCGCACCCACCACCAGCGGCAGCGCCACCGTCGCGTCCTCAAATACTTCCGCAAGCTTTCCGCCTTCTTCCGGCGGGACGAATTTTCCCCACGACACTGCTTCCGTGTATGTGCTTCCGCTCAACCCGCCCCAATGTACAGGCTCGGGACAAATCCGCACTCCGTACGCATATCGTTTCAGCGGCAAGTTTTTGTACCCGCGCCGCGCCATCAACTCTGCATACACGCCAAATTGCTGCGACCAGTTCCGCGGCACTCCACCGCCAACCGTGAAAATACCCATGCGCTTCGTTGCCATCATGGTGTCCGCGAATTTTTCAAAATCCTCGAATGGATCAAACCGCAACAACGGCCGCTTGTCACGCTGCCTGCCAAACTTGTGCAGCGCAAAATCAATTCCCAGCTCCGAATCGGAAAACGCGGGCACAAAAACCGGCACGTCATGTTCGTACGCAGACTTTAAAATCCCGCGTCCCTTCGTGTTCTTCACCAGATATTCGCCGATTCGCCGGTGCAGCTTCCAGCTGCAAACAATTTCTTTCTCGTCCCAATCTTCCAATATCGAATCCACTACTTCTTCCACGTGATCCAGGTTCGTTTCCGGCTCCAGCGAGTCATACACGCGGTTGTATCCCGCGTTGAATAATTCGTTGTCATTCATCTTTGCCGGGTCATAACGAAAGTGTGACAGCCCGGTGGCTTCGACCAATCCGTGCGCCATCAGAGCCCCTGTCGAAACAATTGCTTTCACGATTCCGCTTTCGATCAAATCGCAAAAAACGAGTCCCATTTTTCCGACCGTCAGAGCTCCAGCCAAAGTCATCACTACAAAACAATCTTTATCGCGCGCCATTGCTTCCAGCACGTCAGCGGCATCGCCTACTTGCCGCGCTGTGTAGGCCGTGTCACCCATCGCGCGCACTAATTCGTCAATCGTGCGACATTTCGATAAATCCAATGGAAAAATGGGGCGCAGTTTGTCCTTCACTGGATCGTGGAGCACTCGTCCCGTCACCGTCTTCACGCTCGATGCTCTTTTCTTTGCCTTCGCCATTTCGCTCCCGTGCTTCTCGAAACGAACTTCACGTTTCTGGAATGTTTCTTGCGGATGAATGCGCCAACGTGAATTCTCGTGACGCATCTTACTTTTCCCCGCAACCTTCGTCAAAGAACTTTCGTCTCTGTCTCCGCGATCTGTGCGCCTCCGCGTTAAATTTCTTCGGTCAGCGTGTTACGATACTTCTCATGCCGGATAAATTTACTGTTGGCCTGATTCAAATGCGCTGCACGAAGGACGCTGCGGATAATCTCGCGCGCGCCATCGACAAAATCCGCGAGGCGAGCAAACGCGGCGCGCAAATCATCTGCATGCACGAACTGTTTCGGGGTGAGTATTTCTGCCGCACGGAAGACGCCGCGCTTTTCGATCTCGCCGAAGCCGTCCCCGGTCCAACTACCGAGGCGCTCTCCAAAGCCGCCAAAGAAAGTAACGTTGCTCTGGTCGTTTCTCTTTTCGAGCGGCGCGCCGCCGGTGTTTATCACAACAGCTGCGCCGTGCTCGATGCCGACGGCTCGTTCCTCGGCAAATATCGCAAAATGCATATTCCCGATGATCCGCTGTACTACGAAAAGTTTTATTTCACTCCCGGCGATCTCGGTTTTCCAAACTTCGACACGAAATACGGACGCATCGGAATTCAAATTTGCTGGGATCAGTGGTATCCCGAAGGCTCTCGCCTGACCGCACTGAAGGGCGCGCAAGTTATTTTTTATCCCACCAGCATCGGTTGGCACCCGAAGGAGAAGGCTGAATTCGGGGCTGCGCAGCTCGATGCCTGGCGCACCATCCAGCGTTCACACGCCATTGCCAATGGAACTTTCGTGGCTGTCGTCAATCGTGTCGGTTATGAAGGAAATCCCGCCGCCGGCGATCCTGGCATCGAATTCTGGGGAAATTCTTTTGTCGCCGATCCGTTCGGCCAAGTCGTCTCGCAAGCCGGCAGCGAAAAAGAAGAAATTCTCATCGCTGAATGCGATCCCACAAAAAGCGAAGACACTCGCCGCAATTGGCCGTTTCTCCGCGATCGACGCATCGACGCCTACCAACCCATCCTCAATCGCTGGCTTGGCGAATGATTTTTTCTCGCGTGCAGTCTTTGTGGCCTCTGTGTCCTTCGCTTTCTCTGTGTTAAATTCTTTTTCTTTCGAGAATCATGCCCAAATCGCAGAATAGTTCCACGCCTTATTCGCTGACTTATCGTATGCCGGCGGAATTCTCTCCCCACGAAGGCACTTTCCTCGGCTGGCCGCACGAACTTACCGACTGGCCAGGCAAATTCGCTCCGATTCCCTGGGCCCTTGCCGAAATCGTCCGCCACCTCGCGCGCGTTGAACGCGTTTTTCTCCTCATCGAAAGCGCGGCCGCGGAATCCCTCGTCAAATCCATCCTGAAGAAATCTCACGCTAATCTCGATACCGTCCATTTCCTTCGCATTCCAACGGACCGGGGCTGGATGCGTGATTCCGGTCCGATCTGCGTAAAAAGCAGTTCCGGTGAAGTTGCCTTCAACCATTTCCTTTTCAATGGCTGGGCAAAATATCCGAATCACAAAAAAGATGCGCAGGTCGTCACGCGCGCTAATAAAGCACTTCGTCGTAAACTTTTTCTACCAACGCACAACGGTCAACGCGTGGTTCTCGAAGGCGGGTCGATTGACGTTAACGGGCTTGGCACACTCCTCACTACGGAAGAATGCCTGCAAAGCAAAATTCAGGAGCGCAATCTCGGCTTCACAAAACGCGATTACGAAGAGCTCTTCCGCAATTATCTTGGCGTGACGAATGTTCTCTGGCTGAAAAGCGGTATCGCTGGCGACGATACTCATGGACACGTTGACGATCTTTCCCGCTTCACCGACCCCACAACCGTCGTCACCATCGTCGAAGAAAATCGATCCGATGCAAACTACGCGGCCCTGCAGGAAAATCTTGCGCTCCTCAAATCCATGAAAGATCAGGACGGCAAACCGCTCCGCGTCGAAACACTTCCCATGCCCGCGCCAGTTTTCTTTAACGCTCAGCGCCTGCCCGCCAGCTACGCAAACTTTTATATCGCCAACAAACTTGTTCTCCTCCCGGTCTTCAATGATCCTAATGATCGCGTGGCCCTCAACACTCTCGCCAAGCTTTTTCCGAACCGCGAAATCGTTCCCATTTACTGCCGCGACCTCGTTCTCGGCCTCGGCACAATTCATTGCATGACCCAGCAACTACCGGCAACGTCATAGATGTACGTGCCAGCAGTGCAGCGCACAGCGGTCCATTTCCGCCCGAAGCAAGGCGGTCATTTCGAGCCTGCCTGCCGCTTGCCCGCCGTGGCAGGCAGGCGGAGCGAGGAATCTCTCTTTCTTTTTGCTACACTTTGAAAAGGCCGCGAAATCACTTCTGGAGATCGCATGCTCTCACTGCTCGTTTTTCTTCAACAAAGAACTGTGGTCATCGAGTGGTGGCCTCGTGGCATCATCGCTTGGCTCCTCCTCGGCCTCATCGCTGGTTGGCTCGCCGGAAAACTCGCGCGTGGACGCGGCTTCGGCTGCATCACCGACATCATCCTCGGCTTGATCGGCTCCGTAGTCGGCGGGTGGGTCTTTACGAAACTTGGCATCTTCGGCGGCGGCTTTCTCTTTTCCCTCGCGGCAGCCACACTCGGCGCTGTAATTCTTGTCGCCATTGCCCATCTCTTCGCCGGCGGCTCAAATCCCTGAGTCACTCTTCACTATAGACTCTCCTTTCGACTGGTCGCCGTTCACTGGCTGTTCGCCGCACTGTGATACTCTTTCCACTGCAACTCTTGGAGCTGACATCTCGTTGAGCAAGCCTCTGCAATCCCTTTTCGCGATTCCTCTCGGCGGTCTCGGTGAATTTGGCATGAACATGATGGCGCTTCGCTGCGGCGACGACATCATCGTTATCGACGCGGGCATGATGTTCCCCGAATCCGAACTCCTCGGCGTCGATCTCGTCATTCCCGACATTACCTACCTCAAACAGAATCGCCAGCTCGTTCGCGCCATCATTCTGACGCATGGTCATGAAGACCATATCGGCGCGCTTCCCTACATTCTTCGCGATCTCAATGTGCCCATTTACGGCACGCGTTTCACGCTCGCGCTCGTCAAAAAACGCCTAAGCGAGGCCAATCTTCTCGATTCCACAACTCTCCGCGAGGTCATTCCCGGCCGCCGCATTGAAGTCGGCCCCTACGAAATCGAATTTATCCCAGTCACGCACAGCACCATCGACTGCGTGGCTCTGGCCGTGCGAACTCCGGTTGGCGTCATCATTCACACTGGCGACTTCAAAATCGATCACACGCCTGTCGGCGGAGCTGGATTCGACATTCACACCTTCGCTCGCTACGGCAACGAAGGCGTCCTCGCTCTCTTTTCCGATTCCACCAACGTCGAGCGCCCCGGCATCACGCCCTCTGAGCGAGCGATCGTTCCACGCATCGAAGAACTCGCGCGCTCCGCTCCCCGCCGCGTGATTCTTTCCTGCTTCGCTTCTTCCATTCATCGCATCCAGCAGGTGATTGACATCGCCTCGCGCGTCGGCCGCAAAGTGGCGTTCGTCGGCCGCAGCATGGTAGACAACGTCGAAATTGCCCACGAACTCGAATACCTGCGCATTCCCGACGGTATGGTTGTCCGTTCTCAGGACATCCGCTCATTTGATGCGCGCAAAATCATCATTCTCGCTTCCGGCTCGCAGGCCGAACCCATGTCTTCGCTCTCCCGCATCGCTGTCGATAATCACAGATTCGTTTCCGTCGACGAAAACGACACGGTCATTCTTTCTTCGCGCATCATTCCGGGGAACGAAAAAGCCATCTTCCGGATGCTGGACCACATGTTCCGACGCCGCGCTCTGGTCTACTACGACAATTCCGCCGGCGTCATTCACGTTTCCGGCCACGCCAGCCAGGAAGAACAAAAACTCGTCCTTCAACTGGTAAAACCGAAATATTTCATTCCCGTCCACGGTGAATTTCGCCATCTTTTCCGCCACGCCGCGCTTGCGCATCAACTGGGCGTCGTCAGTGGCGAAATCCTTCTGGTTGAAAACGGGCAGAACATCGAATTCACAGAAGACGGGGCATTTCGCCGCGATCCCGTTACCGCTGGCCGGGTTCTCGTTGATTCCGGCTCGCTTGAGGAAATCGAAGAAGTCGTCGTTCGCGACCGCAAACATCTTTCCGAAGACGGCGTCGTCGTCCCCATCATCGCCATCGACAAACACACCGGCAAACTCGAGTCGCAGCCGGAAATCGTCACCCGCGGTTTTATGAGCGACAACGGCAGTGACCTTGTCACTGGGGCACGCGATATCGTCCTGCGTACGATCAACACGTCCAATCCCGAGGAGCGGGCTGACTGGTCAGTCATCAAGGAAAAGATCCGGGTTGATCTCAAGCGGTACATCAACAAACAAACTTCCAAGCGCCCGCTGATCCTTCCTGTAATTCTCGAAGTCTGACCTCTCCGACAACTCGTCGACACGATCTTTGTCACCTTTGCAGCGCCCGATGGTTTAGCGCTGCGCGAGGGTTTTGAAGTTTGTACGCCGTCTGTCTTTCACCTTTCTCGTTACAGTTCTTCGTTTCTTCTTTTCACGAATATTTTTCATTCGTGTCATTAACAAAATTTCTTACTGTTACTTTAGCGGTACCTTAAATTCTTGGGAATCTGCGCAACTTCTCCGTGATACTGACGTCCAACGCAGTAGACGATTTTCTGCTCCCTGCGCGGACGCGGCCCCCCGCTCTCCTCGCAAGGTGAAAGACTAAAGGAGATTTTATGAACACAAAAAACATCACCAAGGGTCTTCTCCTCGGCGCTTCACTTCTTCTTGCTTCCGCGGCATTCGCTGGCGAAAAGGCCACTGTCAAGGTGTACGAAGATGTTAAGGTCAACGGCAAGACGCTTCCGGCAGGCAAGTACGATCTCTCGTGGGAAGGCACCGGCTCCAATGTCCAGGTAAACATTCGCCAGGGCAGGGAAACCGTCGCAACTCTTCCTGCTCAGGTCGAAGCTTCCAAATCCGCGCCCGCCAGCACTGGCTACTCGACCAAGAAAGAGGACGACGGCTCGACATCGATGACGTCAGTCTTCTTCGCCGGCAAAAAGTATGTTCTCAATCTCGACCAGCAGGCCGCGGGAGCTTCCGCACAGTCTGCATCAACGCCAGGCAACAAGTAAGTCGCCGAATTTGTCACAACGATTCGCGCCCACTCTCTCCGCGAATCGTTCCTTGAACGTCCTCGCATATCTCCGTGTGCGAGGACGTTTTCTTTTTGTTTGAGACTTTCTCCTCCGTCTTGTCTCTTCCACTCTGCAGCTCACCTGGCCATTCCGCGCTTATACGATCACTAGACTTTGACCGGCAATTCGCGCTTATAATCTCAGCCGTTGCTGTTGCACGAAGAGGTGCGCAATGCAGATTTTGTACAGAATTTTCGCCCCAGTCGCTCTTGCAGGCGCTCTTTCCGTTGTCGGTTCAGTTGCCCAACAAAAGCCTTCCGAGCCTTACTCTGTAATTCATGGCTGGCCCATCCTTCCGGACGGCATGGTTCTCGGGCAAGTCTCGGGCGTCGCGGTCGACTCTCACAACCATGTGTTCATTTTTCATCGTGCGGAAAATTCCTGGGCCACGGACAAGACTAAACCAATCACATCCCCGACAATTCTGTGCTTTGATGGAGCTTCCGGAAAATTGCTGGCCTCGTGGGGCGAAAACCGTTTTCTCGAACCTCATGGTCTTCGCGTCGACGCTCACGACAACGTTTGGGTTACCGACCGCGCTCTTCAGCAAGTCTTCGAATTTAGCCACGAAGGAAAGCTTCTCTTAACCATCGGTACCGAACGAGTGGCTGGAGTCGACGCAACTCACTTCGACAAACCCACCGACATCGCGTTCGCTTCCGATGGAGCGATCTACGTCAGCGATGGCTACGGCAACAATCGTGTCGCAAAGTTTTCTCCCAGCGGTAAATTCCTTTTCGATTGGGGACACAAAGGGCAGGGCCCGGGAGAATTTGATTTGCCGCACAGCGTTGCAGTTGATGCTCAGGGGCTCGTCTACGTCGCGGATCGCACCAATTCGCGTATTCAGGTCTTCGACTCGAACGGCAAATTCCTGAAAACGTGGAAATCACCGGAGCTTGGCCGGCCTTGGTCTCTTACCATTGGTGTGGACAATTTCCTCTACGTCGTTGATGGCGGTGACCTCAAGCCCGCGCCTCCCGATCGCGGTCAGCTTCTCAAACTCGATCTCTCTGGAAAAATTCTTGCCAAGTGGAGCCGTTTCGGCAACTACGATGGACAAATCTATTGGGGCCACGATTTGGCCGTAGGCAAAGACGGTGCCGTTTACGTCGGCGATGTTTATCACGGCATGCGCGTACAAAAGTTCGTCCCACAGTAGACTCGCGCGTCAAAATTCTTACGTCCCGGCACAATTGCCAGCTAGACGTGCCTCAGTCGAGAACTGTGATCTCGGGGTAAAGTGGTGATGAAATCTTGAGTCGCGAAACACTTTGCCCCTTGAGGTGCGCGTCGAAAAAGCTGTGCACGCAGTACGTCGTCACGGCAAGCTGGCGGCGCCCGTCGATGCCCAGAATGCCTAACATCCGCAGCGTCCCCAGTACGATCTGGCTTTTCAGTAGCGCTCCATCATCGCTGAACAGAAAATGGTTCGCCCCGCGGATCACGATCCGCAGTCTTCCTTCCGTTGGCAGACGATCGTAAATCGATTGTATGTTGGAAAGGATCTGATGACTCTCCGGGTCGGACTCGCGACTGTGGTCGCTCAGAAGAAACAGGAATGGCCGATTAATGCCTGCCTGAATGACGCTGCCGTGCGGAGCGCCGTCCACATCGATCCCTGCTTTGCACCTGGAATCTTCGTGGCAAAATTGCGCGGATGTTGCTCCTCCAAAGGAGTGACCAAATACCCCCACGCGGGACATGTCAAGTCGTCGCGTGAACCTGCCGGACTCGTCCGAGGTGTTCAACCGTTCCAACCGATCAAGCACAAACACGATGTCGGCAGTCCACGCAGTCAGCAGTCTGTTCACGCAATGAACCTGCTCCTCGCCTGTCATGGCAAGACAGAGTTCAGGGTTGTTCTCCGGCAACCGTCTCATTACCCGGCCGTCAGGGAAAACAACGATGTTTGTGCGATACGGTGCGTCGAAGCCCACAACGACGTAACCGTGGCTGGCCAGATCCTCCGCGAGTGTCGAGTAATTCCACACTTCGCCAGAAGCCCCTGCCCTCATGATGACCACAGGATAGGATTGCTGCTGCGATGACACATCAGAATTCCGCGTGCTGTGCGCGTGGACCTTCGACAAATCTCGCGTCAAAAACTTGCTGATCAGCGCGCCGCTACTGCGTTCGACCTCTGCTCGCAACGCGGCAGGCAGGTATTGGTCAATCGCCGCTGACTGCCCAGGCGCCGCTGGGTACCAGATCCACACAAGGAGTTCACGCTTCGTTCCCGGAACCGGCGCGAGCGTGTCCACCGCCCCATCGTCGGCCCAGTCATAGACCGCGCGGCCAACCGCGAATGGCCCGGTGGGTGTCGGGAGCGTGACCTCGCCCCTGTGCTCCAGCCAGAGCGATCCCAATACCAGCGCGATTCCGAGCACGCCGAATATCACCAATACGGCAAAGCCTTTGAATATGGGGCGAAGCAGCCTCGGCACCTTCATCGCTGCGACCTTCCTCACAACCTCTGGGGCCACGGACGTTAGGAGGAGAAGGAAAAAAGTATAAATGCAAACTACTTTATACAATAAAGTTAATCGGTGTTCAAGGAGGAGCCTGAGCAGGTTCCACTTTTGAGACCGCACTGGACGGCGGTCGGCTTATTCGAAATGGACCCACCGCCCAATGTTTGCGTGCGTTGGCGCTGCTTCTGGTTCCCCGCTACAATGGCCGTTTAGCTCGGAGAGCGCTTTGACATCTTCCCTTACTTCTTCCGCATCATCTGCACCTGTCGCTCCCTCCAAAGCCGCTTTTTATTTCATTCTCGTGACTGTCGCGTTTGATTTTCTGGCCTTCGGCATCATCGCCCCTGTTCTTCCCGACCTGATTCGCCAATTCCAGGGAGGCGATTTCGCTCGTGCTTCGGCAATCACCGGCTATTTCGGACTTGCCTGGGCCACCATGCAATTTATTTTTTCTCCGCTGCTCGGCGCGTGGTCAGACCGTTTCGGCCGCCGGCCGGTCATTCTTATTTCTTGTTTTGGACTGGCCATCGACTACGTCTTCATGGCGCTCGCACCATCGCTTCGTTGGCTTTTCGTCGGTCGTCTCGTTTCCGGTATCACTACTTCCAACGTCGCCACCGCCTTCGCCTACGTCACCGACGTGACTCCTTCTGAGAGACGCGCCAAGGCTTTCGGCCTGATCAGCGCTGCGTTTGGACTCGGCTTCATCATCGGCCCGGCCGTCGGAGGCTATCTTGGCAACATGAATCTACGTTTTCCGTTCTGGGCCGCAGCCGCGCTGAGCCTTGCTAACGCCATCTACGGCTATTTCATTCTTCCAGAGTCTCTCCCGCCCGAACGCCGCGCCAAGTCCGCGTGGCACATGGCAAATCCTCTCGGAGCCCTCAGCTTACTTCGTTCTCATCCCGAGCTTGCCGGACTCTCCGTCGTCGTCACTCTCTATTACCTCGCCCACAATTCCCTTCCCTCCATGTGGGCTCTGTACACCGAATATCGCTACTCATGGAGCCGCCGCGACGTCGGCCTCTCGCTCGCTCTCGTCGGTGTTTGCGCTACTCTTGTTTCTGGCGTCCTCGTCGGACCAATCGTCAAACGCTTCGGCGAACGCCGCAGCCTTCTCTCGGGGCTTCTGTTCGGATTCCTAGGATTCGCAGGATTCGCTTTCGCCGTTCACGGCTGGGTCATCCTGTCCGTGATTCCTTTCATCGCCCTGTGGGGCATCGCCGCCCCCGCCATTCAGTCCCTCATGTCTCGCCGCGTCGATCCCTCGTCTCAAGGAAAGCTCCAGGGCGCCATCAATTCCCTTCGTGCCGTCACCGGTATGGCCGGACCTCCGCTCTTCACGCAAATTTTTTCAATCGCTATCTCTCCGAAGTACGCACTCCATCTTCCCGGCGCTCCTTACTTCCTGGCTGCAGTTCTCCTCGTGTCCTCTCTCCTTCTCGCCGTCTATGTCACACGCGCCCGCGCCGCCTCGCCAGCGTCTGAGCCTGTTTCTTCCACAAGCGCCTGATACTTTCAGGCGTCTCCCCAATTGACGCCTCGCGATTTTTCTACCTATCCTCTTATTGCCTAGCTACATCTAACTTCCACGGCTACCCATCGCCAACATATAAGCCGACACAAGGAGATCGTCGTATGCCAAGAGATTCAAAGGTTAATCATCATGCCGGCACCGAACGTGCCCGCCCCATTCTTCACCAGCACGCGCGCGAAATTCAGCCGTATGGGAAAATCGCCAAGCTCTCCATCGCTCTCGATGAATCGGTCTGCGCCGAAAGCGCGGAAAATCTCAATCAGGTTCTCGCCGACACCATCACTCTTCGCGACCTGTACAAAAAGCATCATTGGCAGGTCGCAGGTCACACCTTCTATCAGCTTCATCTTCTTTTCGATAAGCACTATGAAGAACAGAACGAACTCGTCGACTCGATCGCCGAGCGCATTCAGAGCCTCGGCGCCATCAGCCTCGCCATGGCCGCCGATGTCGCCGAAACCACCATCATTCCTCGTCCGCCACGCGGCCGCGAAGAAGTCCCGGTCCAGATCTCACGCCTTCTCGAAGCCCACGAAATCGTCCTCAAGGAAGCCCGCACCATGGCCAAACAAGCCGCTGAATCCGGCGACGATGGAACCAACGACCTCCTGGTCAGCGACATCATTCGCACCAACGAACTCCAGGTCTGGTTCATTTCCGAGCACCTGGTAAACGTCCCTCTCGTTCAGGCGGACGCTCCCCCTGCGGAAAAGGAATCGCCAAAGTCCAAGTCCGCCTCCGCCCGCTAAACTTCTCCACGGTCACCAGGCGCCTTCGATTGACTTGGTCGGTGAAGGTGGACTTCCGTAAACTATTTGTGCATCAACGCGAATGACCCGAGCCGAACGCAAGGCCGTTCTATGTTTATCGTTGTGGCGGACGATTGGCAGGCAATCACGCGCTACCTAACTCTCCACCTCAAGGACGTGGCGCGGAAGGGGGAACTGCAACAGAGGCAGTGCCCGTGCTGTGATACGAGCCTATGATTTTCTCGAACATGGCCTGGGTTTCATTGAAAAGTGGTTCGACGCACCAGGTCGTGATGCGTGAATAGCCGTTCCCCGACGGAATAATAGCAACAAGAAACTGAATCGGAAGATTATTGGCCTTCGGAGACGTCCCGCGATAGGAAAGTAGCAAAGCGGATTTGCCGTCAATCGTCGTAGGAGACTGGGTGAGCTTCTCGTAACGCTCAAGATTTCTCTTGGCTTGAATTTCGACTAGCCCTCCATAACTCTCTTGTGAGCCCGCGTACTCCTCCTGAACGACCACAAGGTAGCGCATGTTATCGCGGGAGCTGAGTCCGGCCAGCATATCGCTGGATACTCGAAGATCCTGGTTAATCTTCCAGTCGAGGGGCAGCGTGAGCGAGAATTTGCCTGTCTTATTAGCATACTGCGTGCCATCCAAAGACTCGTCGATTTTCTGGGCATCCTTTTTCGTGGCAGCTGCAGCCGGAGTATCGCCAGTTTCGTTTTCCGGAAAGCCGATCGCAAGGATATCGCTACGCTTGAGCAACATTTTCCCGTAAGGCGTCTCAACTTCGATTCTGTCACCCTTAATGGCGATCATGTGTCCGACAATTTTTGTGCCGTCTTTCAAAGCAAATTCTTCTGCAGCGGCGGATAGCGCCGAAGACAGGAGCAGCAAGAGAATCAGCAGTGGGCGATGCATGGTCATCCTCCGTCGCTCGCTCAAGGTTTGGGCGAGGCCGTATTTTGTTTTGCTTTCTGGAATTTTTTCAACTGGTCGCCGAAAAGATCGTTGTCAGGAGAAATCGCCAGCGCTTTCTTCTCCGCCGCAATAGCTTCATCGAAGCGGCCATTCGCATATAAGGACTCGCCAAGGGTGTCCAGGACACCCGATTTTGCTTCCTTGGTGACCGCCACCGCCTTCTGGGCATACGTGAGCGCCTTTTGCGGATTCCGAACAGAGGTGTCCGACGCGGTGGCGTAGTGCCAGGCGGCGTTGTTTAGAAGGTGCGCATTTACCGGGTCAACTTTTAGGCCATCTTCGTAGGCGCTGATAGCCTGCGTTTCCTTTTGCATGCGCGCATACATGTCGCCAAGCATCCAGTACGCTTGGGCGATATCCGGGAAAACGGATGCCACGCGGGAAACGTTCTCGAGATAGAGCTTCAAGTGAGGCAGGGCTTGCTGATTTGTAGGAGGGTCCCCTCCTAGTATTGAGGCGAGGACGAAATGAGCTTCAGGCTCCGTGGGATTCAGCTGAAGGGTCAGATCAGCTTCCTTCTGAGCAGCGGCAAAGTCGCCGACTCTTAGGAAGGCGTGGCTCAAAAGTGCGTGTGCGGCGGCTTTCTTGGGCTCGTCGGCGGCAGCCTTCTGCGCGGATAAAAGTTCCCGTTCATTGGTCTCGCGCTTGACCGCGGCGTCCTTTTCGGAGATTTCCTCCGTCAAAGCATCTTCGAATTTTTCCGGCATCTCCGCGCCAGCCTTACGCACGAAACTCACCTCTTGCCACGAGAGCTCGAAACACTGGGTCATTGCGTAACCTACGGCGAGCGCCTGATGTGCTGGTAGGTAGTCTGGCTTGAGGCGAAGAGCTTCGCGAAACTCGGCAACGGCGTCATGGAAACGCATCTGCTGTATCAGCTCACCACCGTGGTTGAAATGCGAGGCGTAGTCAGTAACTTCCTGGGCATGACGAGGTGCGGCCAAAAGGGCGTCGACTTTGAAGATCGGTCCTGACGCCAACAATGTCAGCAGAACGAGAAGTTGTGGTATCAAGCACATCTCCGGAACGGGGATCTTTCGTCAAGGAAAAGTGCAGGTAGTTGATACCAGCCGTCTGGCCAAAGCAAGCGAAAAGCTGCGACATGTAGCGACAATGTGCGCCCACCTCATTTTCGCATAGTCGAGATTTCTTTCACTGGAAGTTCTGTCGATGCGCGCCTCAGATTGCGGGATTCTGCACCATCCTCCCTTATCCCGCTTACTGGTGCACACGCGAAGCCCGCATTGGCTCCGCGCTCGCCGACTGGCTGCACCGGCCTATCAGACATTCGCGGGCAAATTTGCATCGTGCTCGATTCAGGCGCCGTCAGCGCCGTCGCGCCCTGCGCCTTAAACTCCTGCAACCACCGAATGACGCTTTCCGCCGCCTCCGGAAATGGCCGGTGATGGTCAGGATCTACCCAGATAAAACGTACGGTCTGTCCACCGCGCACAATCTCCGCGACAAACGTTTCTGAGCCCTGCCGAACAATCCCACCTCCCTTGCTGTCGAAATCCACCTTCTTCAAAAAGCTGCCGACATTGCTCAACTGCTCTTCCGACAGCGTTCCACGAAGGTTTTCCGTCCGGCCCAGCGCCATCCTCGATATCCGATACCGCCCGTCACGATAAACCTCAAAACAAATCCGCGAAAAATTCTGCGAAAAATGTGGCTGTCCTCTCTCATCCGTGACATACGTGCTGTCATAAGAAAGCCGCGCCAAAAGATTGGTCGGAGTTTGTTCGCTCGATTGCAGCCCGTTCAGAGACCCGTTCATCTGAGCTCCAGTCGATTGTGCCTGGCCCATATCCGCAATCAAACCACCGAAACCAACGACGAAACCAACTACCGCGATCATCCGAGTTTTCATGTGCACCTCCAAATGCAGGGGGCTTCATAGCGAGAAGTGCATCGAGCCGCCTTAACCATTACCGCCCGCAACAGCTTCTTCGCCATAGCGTAACCACCCTATAGAACGCAGCAACCGCTTCTCTTTTGCATGGAGCTGCCTCGCTAGCGAGCCCTCAACAACAAAAGATTCTCCGCGCGTCATCAACAAGTCGCCCAGTTGGGATCAGCCCAGACACTACGTCGTGAATCGCGGGATGTGGAAGCCAGGGATAACGAATCTCCGTGATTTTGCTCGTCAGCGTCGCACCTCCCGCACCGGCCTGAGCGACATAAAGCCGTCCGCCCGGGCCGAAGGCCAACCCGCGAGGGCTCTGCAAGCCGTCGGCTACGACAGTGAACAGCGCAGGAGAATCAGCTGGTGAAGCTAGCGATAAACGCGGATTCCCGCAGCGCAAACACGGAACGGAAAAACTCTTGAAGTGACACGGACGACCTTGAGCCTGGGTCAACACACCGGACGCGAGAGACGCCAAGAGCATCGAGGCAAACGCCATCCGGATTCGAATGTTGTTTCATCCTCCAAAATGATTCCGAAATGATTTGACCGTGGTTTCCCTGTGGATTTCCCAAAACAGTTGCGATTCAGTACCGGTTTGGCCTTGTCTTGTCAACACGAGTACCACACCCGAAGTAGTACCGCGTAAATTAAGCTAGAACATCGGCATGCGCCTCACGACGGTCGGTCCTCAAACCAGCAAATTCGGGAACTCCACGCAACAGATCTTCGTACGATACTGAGAGGGCCTTCATGTCAAACCTGCTTAGCAACGTGCGTTACGCCCTGCGCCAGTTCCGCTTGTCCCCAATCTTTACGGTTGCGGCGGTGCTTACGCTGGCCTTGGGAATCGGCGGGACCACCGCCATATTTACCTTGATCCACGCCGTGATGCTCCGTTCCTTGCCTGTTGCTGATCCGGGCAGGCTCTACCGGGTCGGTTCCGGCGACGATTGCTGCGTGGAAGGCGGGCCTCAGGACAAATGGGGAATGTTTTCCTACTCGTTGTTCGAGCATCTGAAGAAGGAGGCACCTGAATTTGAAGAAGTGGCTGCTTTCCAGGCCGGGCGCTGGCGTGTGGGCGCGCGACGTGAAGGCTTCGACTCACTCGCGAGGCCACTGCGGTCGGAGTACGTCACCGGGAATTATTTCTCGACGCTAGGGGTAGGCGCCTTCGGCGGACGGGTGTTCACGCCGGACGACGACAAGCCGTCGGCGCCCCCGGTAGCGGTGCTCAGCCATCGCGTCTGGCAGACGATCTATGCCAGCGATCCATCGGTCGTGGGTTCCACGTTCGCGATAGAAGGTCATCCGTTTACGGTAATCGGCGTCGCTCCCGCCGGGTTCTTCGGGGAAACACTGCAAAGCGATCCTCCTGATATCTGGCTCCCACTGCAACAGGAACCGATGGTCAACGGAGACAACACACTATTGCATCAGTCCATTTCTGCGTGGCTGCGCATGATCGGCCGCTTGCGTCCAGGAGCTTCAACAGACGGAATGGCTCCGCGCCTCACTGGCGCGTTGCGGCAATGGATGCAAAATGATTCCGGGTATCCTTCCAACTGGATGGCCGATGTAGTCCGGATGCTCCCCAAGCAAACCGTGGATGTAGTGCCCGCCGGCGCGGGTGTGGCAGTGATGAAAGAAGAGTACGGCAAAAGCCTCCGGATCCTGCTGGCTGTGTGCACTCTGGTGCTGCTGATCGCCTGTGCCAATGTCGCGAACTTGCTGCTCGCTCGCGGTGTCGCACGTCGCGGCCAAACCGCCGTGCGGATCGCCGTCGGTGCCGCACCCCGGCAAATAGTTACGCAGGCGCTGACGGAAAGCATCCTGCTCGCCGTTGGCGGCGGATTTGTCGGACTTGCGGTGTCCTGGGCAGCGGCGCGGCTACTCCTAGTGCTTGCGTTCCACAGCTCTCATTTTCTTCCCATCAGTACCGCGCCATCGTTCGTCGTGTTGGCGTTTGCGTTTGGCTTGGCGCTGATGACGGGAATCATTTTCGGAGTTGCTCCCGCGTGGCTTGCCACGCAAACCGATCCGTCGGAAGCACTCCGCGGATCGGGCCGCGGCACCAGCGACCGTTCTTCCTTCGCCCGCAAAGCTTTGCTGGTTGTACAGGCCACCTTGTCGGTCGTTCTGGTCGCTGGCGCCACCATGCTGGGCCGCAGCTTGAACAAGCTCGAACATCAGGATTTCGGATATCAGGTGCAAGGCCGCGTCGAGGTGGACATCAACAGTCCGCCAGCCACCTACACGCAACCCAGATTAGCCGCGCTCTATCGCCAGCTGGAGGAACAACTCAATCGTCTGCCGGGAGTGCAGGGCTCCGGCCTGGCCATGTATAACCCGCTCACTGACAACTGGGGCGAACTCATCATGGTAGCCGGCCATCCGTCCGCCAAATTGAACGAAGAATCTGGCGCGTCTTGGGACCGGGTGAGTGCCAACTATCTTCAGAACCTGGGCATCCCGGTCTTGCGCGGACGTGCCTTTACTCCCGCGGACAACGAAACCACCGCGCCGGTCGCACTCGTCAACGAGGCGTTCGTGAAGCGCTTCTTCAAGAATGACGAAAACCCGCTCGATCAGCACTTCGGCCTGGACATACCCGAACTTGCTGGCACATTCCGTATCGTGGGCGTCGTGCGCGATGCGAAATTCGCTGGCTGGGGCCTCGACAAACCCGCTCGTCCGATGTTCTATGTTCCGCTGGCGCAGAATGTCGACTACCAAAATCCGTTGATGAAGAAGCTCGAGTTCCGTTCCCATTTCATCGGCGGAATTTTGCTAGTAACCAGGATGTCCCCGGGCGCGCTCGAAGCGCAGCTCACCAGATTGCTCGCTGATTTGGATCCCAACCTGACGATCAATAGCGTCCGGACGATGCAGCAGCAGATTGCTCTTTCCTTCGACCAGGAGCGCGCCGTAGCCAGCCTTGCCGGCCTGTTCGGAATTGTGGCTTTGATCCTGGCCGCGGTTGGACTTTACGGCGTCACCGCGTATTCCGTGGCGCAGCGGACCAACGAAATCGGCATTCGCATGGCGCTTGGCGCCGACCGCCCCAAGGTAATTCAACTCGTGCTGCGCGGCGCGTTCAAGCGCGTGTTGATCGGACTGCTACTGGGCCTGCCCCTGGCCGTTGGCGCTGGCCGTTTGATCTCCGCTCAGTTGTACGGCGTTTCCTCGTGGGACCCGCCCGCACTGAGCGTGGCTACGGTGTCACTCGCGATCTGCTCATTTTTCGCGGCCATCATTCCCGCAAGCCGTGCAGCATCTATCTCGCCCATGAACGCGCTAAGAATGGAGTAGCGAAGCCTCTTTCAAATCTGTTTTGGACCTAATCAGCCTGCTAACGCCGGTTGGTCGCCGGCTAACGCCCCGTTTCGCATTGCTGCAATTTGGGCTTCATTCGTTGTTAAGATTTTTGCACCAAATCGACATAGGTAAGCGGTCGCCCGCTGTCCCTGTCACATCACCGTATGCCTCAGATCCGGTTTTTGTACATCGGCTCGCGCCTTTGCTCCACGCTTCCTTCAGACTCACCTCACGGTGACGCCCTTGCGCTTCGCTATCACTTCACGTCCATCACGTTGTGAAAAGGACTTGCACCTCCTAGCTGATGAACATGCTCGGCATACAATCGGCATAGGGGGAGCGGTCGCCCGCTCTCCCCTGCCACAGTCGCGGTAGGGACGCGAGTTAACCCCGCGCCCCCCGCACAGATCCGTACGGGCAGGATTGCTGCATACGGCTCTTACCGCAGATACCTGGCGTTGAAGCGCATGGCAGGACGCGGGTGCAGGATCACAGCACTCGGGATCCACCGAGCGACAAGCGGCCCGAAACGCTCCCAGGGCATCCGACTCTTCTGGCTCCGCCGTTGCAGCGCGCGGGACCAGTGCCAGACGACTTGGGCCCGAAAGCTTTGTAGACTATCGATGTTGCCGGGCACCGCATGGTAGTTGAAGTAGCCTTGTACAACGGACCTCAACCACTTCCCGACTTCGGCCACTGGCTCGTGCCAGCGCCGCCTAAGCTCCTCCCTTACGGCTTTGAGTTTTGCTGAGAGTCGCTTACGGATAGTCTTGCGATCTACCGAGAAGCCACCGGTTTTCCGGTTTCTCGCACAGATGTGCGTGAACCCCAGAAAATTGAACGTCTCCGGCTTGCTCTCGCCTCGTCGCTTTCGGTCTTCGGCTGCGAAGCGCCCGAACTCAATCAGGCGCGTTTTATCCGGGTGCAGTTCCAACCCGAACTTTCGCAGGCGTTCCTTCCATTCCTGAAGGAAGCGCTCGGCATCGGCTCGTTGCTCGAACCCCATGCTGCTGTGCCTTAGCTATCGCTTGATGCGCCGAACGTTTCGGCCGGAATCCGTGGCTGTGTTCAGAGAATGTCGGGTCCCATCTCTGTTGCAATACCTGCATCACCGCCTGCTGGATCAATCGATCCAGCACCGTCGGGATGCCAAGCTTTCGCACCCCGCCGTCCGGCTTCGGGATTTCCACCCGTCGCACCGGTTGTGGTTGGTAGGTCCCGCGCAACAGCTGTTCCCGTATCGAGGGCCAGTGCTGCTTCAGGTAGCCCGAGAGCTCGCCAACTCTCATGCCGTCGATTCCCAGACTTCCTTTGTTCGCTTTGACTCGCTTGTAAGCCTGCCAGCAGTTCTCCCGCTCGCAGACTTCTTCCATCAACTGCACGTGCCTAGCTGGACGTTCGGTTTCGCATTTCGCCGTGAGCGATTCGGTCCCTTCCTGAGAAGCCTTCGGAGCTTCACTCCTCCCCTCCTCAGTAAAGGCCAGCACTAGCTGGTTCTTCTGCCGCTTGTCGCTCATCGAGTCCTGCGTCCTACTGGTCACTCCCTACTGTTTGGGCCTTCATCGCTTGCGCGACTAATACGCCCGCTGCTGACTTCTGCCGCACGGTCAGAGTGAATCTCTCCACCCTCAGTCACGATCCCGTGACATGCAGCAGATCTCCCGAGGTAAGTTCGATCGCCTTCCACGCACAACCGCCGGATTTACCACCAGTGCCTTTGATGGATGTGGGCTTCGCGATCATTTGCTCGCTCGCCCGGCACCGTAGGCCTCAAATCCAGTTCTTGTCCATCGGCTCGCGTGTTTGCTCCACGCTTCTTTCAGACCTCGCCTCGCGGCTTGACCCTTGCGCTTCGCTATCACTTCACGTCCATCACGTTGTGAAGAGGACTTTCACCTCCAAGCTATCGAACGTGCTCGGCACACAAAAACGGGCCGCGGAAACGCGGCCCTCCAGCGAGTTATTGTGTCCGCCCGCTACTGCTTGTTATAAACCGCGGTGGTTGCCACCTTTTTGCCGTTGGTATCCATCCCCTTGGTGCTGACAGTGCGCGTCTTTCCGTCAGCCGAAACCGTGATTTTACCGCTGACGATAACCTTGCCGCCCTTTTTGTTGGTCAGCTCCAGGGTGCTGGGGTCGATCTGCTTATAGGACCGTGTGTCGGCAGTCGGATCGCCGGTCAAGGGGTAGTCTTTGCCATCAAACTTGCCCGTCCATTCGTTGTGCGAGGGTTTGCCGTCCGCGTCAACGCCATCCACAATAACTTTCACGCTGTCGCCAGCGGCTTCGTACACTACCGTCGTGTTTTTTGGGGCTCCTGCACTGATCTTGGATTTGGCCTCATCCAGCTTCCAAGTGCCTAGATGCACATTGTCGGCAGCCACGCACACTGCAGCGGCTGCGAACAGTATTGCGAAACTCAACAAACCTGCCCGTGCTTTCATAAAATCTCCTTTGCGCATTTTTTTGCGTTTGTTACAGAGAGGATTGAAACGAATTGCCTATTTGACCCGTAAGCACCGCGAACCATAACACCGTTCCACGACATTACCAACTCTTTTCGAGCGTGGACCCGCCGCCCGAGCTGTCTCCACCAACCACAGAAGCCTACAAAGACCATCAGCTTTATCATTCTGCGGCTGAACTGCGCTTGAACTGCGCTCGCTCACGGGACTACGCTAGCGATACACAGCCCGCAGCTTCACCCGTAGGCCGTGTTCTCGCCGGCCGGGAGGAACATATGCAGTTACAAACCAGCGTGCTCTTGAGTATGTGGATCGCGGGCCTCGCACTTGCCAGCGGGCTTGCTTCTCGGTCGTCAACGGAGCCATCGGCTGTCGGCGATCTCGACGTCAAAATCCGCGAATGGGATGTGCCGACCAAAGGCGCGCACCCCCATGATCCGGCCGTCGCACCGGATGGCTCGCTGTGGTTCACCGAACAAATGGTCAGCAAGCTCGGACGGCTCGATCCTGCAACTGGAGATTTCAAAGAATATCCCCTAAAGGGCAAAAACGATGGTCCTCATGGCCTCGTTGCCGATAGCGACGGCAACATCTGGTACACCGGAAACTTCGCCGCGCACATTGGCAAGCTCAATCCGCGCTCGGGCGAAGTCACTCAGTACAAAATGCCGGATGCGAAGGCGGAAGACCCGCACACGGCCGTTTTCGACGCGCATGGAACGCTCTGGTTTACCGTACAGGTTGGGAACATGGTCGGCCGCCTCGATCCGAAAACTGGAAAAATCGAATTGAAAGTTGTCCCAACCAAAGACGCGCGACCATACGGAATCCAGATCAACAGCAAAGGAGTGCCATTTTTCTGCGAATTCGGCACCAACAAGCTGGCCCGGATCGACATATCCAAGACCGAGCCCAAAACAATGCAGATCGTGGAATATCCGCTGCCGGAAGGCGTACGGCCGCGGCGTCTGGCCATTGCCGCTGACGACAAAGTGTACTTCACCGATTACCAGAGCGGGAACCTTGGGCGCCTTGATCCAGCGTCAGGCACGGCTAAATTGTGGCCTTCTCCCGGCGGAGCTGGATCCGATCCCTATGGGATTACGATCACCCCGGACGGCATGGTCTGGTACAGTGAGTCCGGCGTAACTCCAAATACACTCATCCGCTTCAATCCGAAAACCGAAGAATTCGCGGGTGCAAAAATTCCTTCCGGTGGCGGCACCGTGCGGAACATGGCAGCTACCTCCGACGGGCGCGTATACCTAGCCTGCAGCGGGGTCAACAAAGTAGGAGTGGTCGAGCCAGTTCGCTGACGCTGCACCCACAGCGCGAAATGTCGTCAACCCTCTGTGCCGCCATCCACACCCGCAACAGGAAATCCGTCCCCGCCGATCTCTTACAGAGAGCAAGCATTGATGACCCAGCAGATGGAGAGGTTATGCGTGCGCCGCGACCGTGGCCGGCAGGGTGAACTGAAAAGTTGCGCCCCGCCCCGGGGCACCGGCGGCCCACAAGCGTCCGCCATGAGACTCGATGATCGAGCGACTGATGGGCAGCCCCATACCAGTCCCGTTATCCTTGGTCGTAAAGAAAGCACTGAAGATCTGGTCCGCTTGCTCGGGCGGCAGTCCCACCCCGGTATCACTGACGGAGATCAGCAGTTGACCATCATCGACTCTCGACTTGATGGTAAGCTCACTTCCACCACTCATTTCCTTCATAGCATCGATGCCGTTGAGCATGAGGTTCATCAATACCTGCTGCAATTGCACACGGTCCGCCATGACCTTTGGAAGATTCTCTGCAAACTCGGTGCGGATCGAAATTGCGTAGCGGCTGGCCTCGCTGCGCAGCAGGACAATCATTTCTCGAATGAGTTCGTTAACATCAACCAATTCCGGCTGCAGCCCGCCCTTCTTGAACAGCAAGCTGATTCTGCCAATGATGTCAGCCGCGCGCGTTATATCCTTAACAATTCTCGATGCGGCTTCGCGTGCCTCTGGCACGTCGGGGTCATCGCGACCAAGCCATCGCAGGCAGGTCTTAGCGTTTGTAGATGCCGCGGAAATCGGCTGCCTGATCTCGTGCGCCAGCGAAGCAGTCAGCTCGCCCATGGTAGTCACTCTATTTATGTGCGCGAGATCCGCTTGTGCCTGACGCAATCGTTCGCGCTCTTCACGCGCCAGCTTGCGTTCAATGGCAATGCCGGCGAGGTGCGTGGCCATTTCCAGCGCACGCGTCTCAGCTGGGCTCGGACCGCGCGGCTCGCGGTAATACATGGCAAATGAGCCCAACGCCTGGCCCGAATGCGCAAGTATGGGAGTGGACCAACAGGCGCGGAACCCATAGGGCTCGGCCACGTCCCGGTACGCCTCCCAGAGCGGATCTTGGAGAGTGTCGGTGACGACAACAGACTCTCTGCGATACATGGCCGTGCCGCATGATCCTGCCTTCGGTCCGATGCAAAGTCCATCGATGGCCTTGCTGTAGGCCTCGGGAAGGCTAGGGGCCGCACCGTGCCGCGCGCGCTTTCCATCCTCGTCGAGGAGCAGGACAGAGCAAAGCAAGCCGGCAAATTGCGCCTCCACAACGCGCACCAGGTTCTCCAGTATTTCTTCCAGCGCAGCATCGCGCGCTATCATCTCCAAAATGCGGCTCTCTCCGTCACGCAGCGCCTCCGCCCGTTTGCGTTCGGTGACGTCAACCGAGCTACCGACGAATTGCAGCAAATCCCCGGATGCGCTCACAACAGGATGACCAACGGTGTGGATGTATCTGACGGTGCCGCCTGGAAGAAGGATGCGGAATTCCAATTCGTAATCCGATTTTTCACCTATGGCTCGATCGATTGTTGTTTGCCATATGGCTCGATCCTCGGGATGGATGCGCTGCAGACGTTCCTCCCAGGTCGGCACACCCGTTTCCGGGTCGAAGCCGTATACCCGATACCATTCTTCGGATAGATGCAAGGCCTCTCGTCCCGCTACCCGCCAGACCCAGCTGCCCGTATGTGTGAGCCTCTGCGCTTCCGCCAGATAACCCTCGCTCCGGCGCAGCGATTCTTCCGCTCGCTTGCCCTCGGTGATATCCGTCACCGCCCCTACGAATTCAAAGTTGCCCGATTCATCGCCCGATTCATCTTTGGTTGAGGGATGGCCCACAACTCGAACGTACTTCACCGAGCCATCCGGCATCAGCAGCCGATGATCAAACTCAAAAGCCTTCCTATCCCGTGCTGCTTGATCGAGCGTTTCTTGGACGAAGGATCTGTCCTCCGGATGGGTTCGCTGCAGTATGACTTCCACTGTAGGTTTATTGGCTGGGTCGTATTCAAGAATTCGAAACGTTTCGTCTGACCAGACGATATGCCCACTGGAAACACTCCAGCCAAAACTGCCAGTGTGGCTCACTCTCTGTGCTTCCGCTAAATAGGCCTCACTCCGCAGCAGCGCCTCCTCCGCGCGCTGACGTTGCAGTACTTCCTTTGTCAGCTCGCCGTTTACAGCCGTTAATTGACTGGTCCGTTCTATAACACGCTGTTCTAGTTCTTCATTCAGGCGCTTGATTTTCGCCTTAGCTTGTTTGTGCCCGGCGGTCTCGATAACGTCCCAACTTCCGCGCCGCTTTGTTACTGCAAATTGATGTGTTCGCACCACATCCAGGATTTCAGAAGCTCCGCATGCGGCAAGCGGGTACGTGCATAGCACCGCCAGACGCTGATTGGCGACCGCCAGGTTGAGTGACTCTTCGTATTCACAGAAATCCTTCCAGTCCTTCTTTTCGAGCCAGGCAGTATCTCCTGTCACTCTTACGCCGGCGTAGCCTCTGTCCGAGGCACTGGCGAGTTTCTCGTTCCAACCATGAATCACTCTGTTGAGATCAAACGTTCCGTCCTGGAGATACCATTCGCGAGCCGCGACAATCTCTATACTCTGGTCAGCCAGGTATTGATCGAAGTCAGGAACAGCTCGTTTTAATGCACGCCTTGCGTCTTCCACAGCAAGGGGTTCGGCAACTACCCACAGGCAGAATTCCTGGTTTTCCAATCCTGTTTTGCAGTAGGAAACCACAGTTTCGAGGAGATCCGCTCTGGTCTCGTAGAACAGACAAAAGTGTGACCCCCAAGATATGTCGCCGACGACCTCGACTCCGGTTTTCCGCATCTCGGTGTCCATCGCGGTTACCTCCCAAACTTCATCCTGGAAAACTTGTTAGTGCGGGTGTGCTCGGCGGCGGACTGAACTGCAAAACTGTAGCGCGGAATCAGCGGTAGTAACGTCGGGGATAGAGCGTCCCACTGCGCCATGGCTTACCTCACCTGGATCGCGCAGATCGTAATCTTCGGATGATAGCGCGGTTGCTCCAGCTTGACAAACCCGAGCTGAAACCGACGAATTCGCGCGTACAAAAATCCCTTCGGGAGGCGGCACCGTGCGGAACATGGCAGCTACATCCGACAGTCGAGCCACTCCGCTGACGTCGCACCACCTGGCGCGAAATGTCGTCAACCACTCTCTGCCGGAGAAACTTTATTCCACTGACCTCCCGAGCGGTCGTTCCCAGAAGCATGGGGAAAGAAAATCGGGAAAGGTAAGAAAGGAATGTCCAAACTCAGGAACATCGGAGAGAAGGAAGACGCGGACAGAGGATCTGTGCAGTTCGAAAGGTGCGATCGTCGCCGCGCTGCATGTTGCCGATGATGTCGCAAGCCCGATGCCTTCGAATCACGGTCACATGTAGCGTAGATTGGAGAATATGAAGCGCGTGGTCATCATCGGTCGTGGAGCGTCAGGCAAATCGACCCTCGCGGTTCGCCTGAGCGAGATCACGGGGCTCCCAGTAATACAGCTGGACAAGGTCTTCTGGCGGCCAGGGCTTATCGCAACACCTCGCGATTGCTGGGTGGTCGTCCAAGAGAGGCTTGTCGCGGAGGAGGGATGGATCATGGATGGTGACCTCGGGCCATATGACGTTGTCGAGATCCGACTTCGTGCGGCGGACACGATTCTTCTCTTGGACTTCTCGTTCGTCCGTTGCGCTTGGCGAGCAATTCGGCGATCGCGTGAGCGGGCCGACTTCTGGCGTTGGCTCTTGGCGTATCGCTGGCAAAGCCATCCGATTCTCATGGAAGCGATCGCTAACCACGCCGTCAATGCAGACCTCCACGTATTTCGTAACCCTGAGGAACTCAGCAGGTTCGTCGCGGAAGTAGCCCGCGAATCAAGGCCGGGCTAGGACTGCATTTGTGTATGCGAAAATGCAAGGCAAGATCATGAAATTCACAGTCGCACTGCTTCAAATCGCCCCATTTGGCAACGATCAGAATAGAAATTTGGCAAAGGCGCTGCAATATTGCCGAGAAGCAAAAGTGCTTGGGGCAGATTTGGCGGTGTTTCCCGAGTTGTGGAATGTCGGGTTTATCCCAAGCCCCATTGATTCTAAAGGACGGCGGCTATGGATGGATTCCGCCATAGATCAGAGGAGTACATTCTTCCAGAGTTTCGCGACGCTGGCTCGGGAATTGGACCTAAACATTGCGATTACCTATTTGGAAGCACACCAGCCCATGCCGAGGAATACGGTTTCCGTCATCAATCGGCGAGGCGAGGTGATGCTGAACTACTCCAAGGTCTTCATCTGTGACTTCGGCAAAGATGCCCTCTTAAAGCCAAACCCGAATGCTCACGACATTGGATGTGATGTGAATTGCAGCCCTGGTGAGCTGTTCGACGTCTGCACGCTTGTTGGTGCCGAAGGTGAAGTGAAGATCGGTGCCATGATCTGCGCTGACAGAGAATTTCCAGAAGCGGCAGGCCAACTCATGCTCAACGGCGCAGAGCTGATCGTTGTACCCAACGCCTGCACATGGGATGACATCCGAACTGCTGGACTAAAGACTAGGGCCTTTGAGAATCTCGTCGGAATCGCGATGGTCAACTATCCCGCGCCACGGAATAACGGCAATTCCCAGGCACACACGTGCGTGGCTTGGAGAAATGGAAGGTCCATCGATACGCTTATCGCTGAGGCCGGAGAGCGAGAGGAGATCCTTCTCGCCATATTCGATATGGAAGATATTCGGGAATTCAGAAGCACCGAATCATGGCGAATGGATTATCGGCGCGCCAGAGCTATGAAGTTTACGCGCTAGCGCGCATGACAGAATCTACGATTATGGCTTGGCGGGCAGGCTTGATCGGCTGGTTCCGAAATGTGGCAACTCTGAAGTGACGAACACCGCGCAGAAGGCGGTCTTCACTAGGCTATCTCTGCTCGGACAAGACTGCCCTCCGAAGGGTCTTTCTCTTGCTCGCTGGTCGCTACCCACTTTCTTGCTTCCGCCGCTCCACGGGAGTACGCTTCACCGAAATGTTTTTCTAGGGAGGAATGAACCATGGCTACCGCTACCACAGTCATCGAACCGACAGTAAAAGTCTCGGCAACCAAACTGCTTATCAACAACAAATGGGTGGACTCCGCCTCCGGCAAAACCTTTCCGACCATCAACCCAGCCACCGGAGAAGTCATCACCCGCGTCGCTGAAGCCGATGCCGCCGATGTCGACAAAGCTGTCTCCGCCGCTCGCGCCGCTTTCGACAACGGACCGTGGCGCAAAAAACTCACCGCGTCGCAACGCGGCAATCTTCTCTACAAACTCGCTGACCTCATCGAAAAACACGCCGACGAACTCGCCCAACTCGAAGCGCTCGATAACGGCAAACCCTACTCCGTTGCTCGCGCCGCCGATCTCCCGCTCACCATCGCTTGCTATCGCTACTACGCCGGGTGGGCCGATAAAGTCCAAGGCAAAACCATTCCTGTGCAAGGCCGTTATTTCTGCTACACCAAGCACGAACCGGTCGGCGTCGTTGGCCAGATCATTCCCTGGAATTTCCCTCTCCTCATGCAAGCGTGGAAACTAGGTCCCGCTCTCGCTACCGGCTGCACCGTCGTGCTGAAGCCTGCGGAGCAAACTCCTCTCACCGCGCTTCGCGTTGGCGAACTCATTCTTGAGGCTGGCTTTCCCGAAGGCGTCGTCAATCTTCTTCCCGGCTACGGGCCCACTGCAGGCGCTGCGCTTGCGCGCCACATGGACGTGGACAAAGTTGCCTTCACCGGCTCCACCGAAGTCGGCCACCTGATCATGCGTGCCGCTGCGGACACGAATCTCAAGCGCGTCACGCTCGAACTCGGCGGCAAAAGCCCCAACATTGTTTTCGCCGACTCCGATCTGGACAAAGCTATCGAAGGCTCGCATTTCGCTCTATTCTTCAATCAGGGCCAGTGCTGCTGCGCCGGCTCGCGCACGTTCGTCGAAGAAAAGGTCTACGACGAATTCGTTGAGAAATCCGTCGCCCGCGCCAAAAAACGCACCGTCGGAAATCCCTTCGACAAAAATACCGAACAAGGCCCACAAGTGGACCAGGACCAGTTCGACAAAGTGATGGGCTACATCGCGGCTGGTAAAAATGAAAAAGCAAAACTTCTCGCCGGTGGAAATCGCGTTGGCGACAAAGGCTACTTCATCGAGCCCACCGTTTTCGCCGACGTGCAGGACAACATGAAAATCGCGCAGGAAGAAATCTTCGGCCCCGTCATGTCCATTCTGAAATTCAAGGACATCAACGAAGTCGTGGATCGCGCGAACAAAAATATCTATGGTCTTGCTGCCGCTGTGTGGACGCAGGACATCACCAAAGCTCACGCTATCGCCGACGGCGTTCGCGCCGGTACCGTCTGGGTGAATTGCTACGACGTCTTCGACGCCGCCGCCCCCTTTGGCGGATTCAAACAATCCGGCATCGGTCGTGAACTAGGCGAATACGGTCTGGCCAACTACACCGAGGTAAAGACCGTCACCGTCAAACTATGACCGATGCTTTCCCTTCTTTTCCTAGGGGCGCAGCATGCTGCGCCCCGTTTCAGCAAAATTTTAGCCGCGGTCGGCGCCGTCATTTCTTGGCCAACGGCCGTCATTCCGAGCCTGCCTGCGCAGGCAGGCGGGGTCTGCGAAGCGAGGAATCTCTCTGCGATTTGTCCGCGTCACGATCACCAATCAGAGCGCTGCGCTCAACGCATGGCCTTCTCCGCGGTGCGTCTTATCCTCACCGCGGCGGTTCTCCTGACATTCGCAATCGCGTCGACCCTCGCGCAAGGTCCTTGGCTCGCACATCGCCGCGCGCATACTTTGCGACATGGCATCAATCTCAGCCATTGGTTCTCCCAGGTCTTCGATCCTAAGGGCTACACCAAAGAACACTTCGACACCTACAACACTGCGCAGGACATCGCCCTCATCAAGGCGCTGGGGTTTGATCACGTTCGCTTCACGCTGAATTGCGAGGCGATGTTCCACCGAGGACAGGCCGACCGCATTCCCGCCGAATATTTAGCGATGGTGGATAACGCGGTAACAATGATCCTCGATCGGCATCTCGCCGTGATCATCGATATTCACCCGGAAAGCGATTTCAAACAGAAGCTTATCGCCGACGATTCTTTCGTTGAACAGTTTGAGGACTTTTGGCGGGCGCTTGCGAAGCACTACTCCGCTTCCAATCCCGACCAGGTCTTTTTCGAGATCCTGAATGAGCCGGAGTTTCGCGATCGCTACCGCTGGCAAGGCGTCCAGGCGAGGGTCGCTCGTGCCATTCGCGAAGGCGCTCCGCAACACACGATCATTGTCGCGGGCGCGAATTGGTCTTCATCAAATGAACTGCTCTCCATGGAGCCGCTTCATGATTCCAACATCATTTACAACTTTCACTTTTACGATCCGCACATCTTCACGCATCAGGGTGCGACGTGGTCGACGAATTTCCAGCATTACCTAAATAATCTTCCTTATCCCTCAACTCCAGAAAACGTACAAGTCCCCGCTGCGGAGGTGCCCGACGCAGTCAATCGACAAGCCGTTATACGTTATGGTCTCGATCAGTGGAATGCCGCGCGTGTTGACGCGGAAATCGCTGAAGTCGCCGCGTGGGGCAAGCGGTGGGATGTTCCGATTACTTGTAACGAGTTTGGCGTATACCGCGGCACAGCGAACGCAAATGATCGCGCCGCATGGTTGCGCGATGTTCGCAGCGCGCTTGAAAAATACAATATCGGCTGGACCATGTGGGACTACGCGGGAGGCTTCGCTGTGGTCAACCGCAAAGATGGCGTCACCACGCCAGACGAAGTTACGGTCAAAGCGCTCGGCCTTCACCTGCCGGCTTCGCCGGCAGCTCCTACACCGGCATCGAACAAACCATGAACGAACGTCCGTTCCTCCTCACCGCCCGCGGTCGCGGTAAAACTGGTTCACTGATTTCATCATTTTTCGCAGCTCTTTCGTGCGCTGGGAGCGCACCGCCGCGTTCTGTTTCGCCTCCAGGAATTTTTCCTCGCGTCCGAGCTTGTGAAAGCTTTCCAGCCGCTCCGCGTCGAGCGCTTCCGATTGCACAGCCGCACGCACCGCGCATCCCGGTTCGCTCTCGTGCTTGCAATCGCGAAATTTGCATCGCGCAGCCAGTTCTTGAATCTCGCCGAACGCGTGTCCAATTCCCTCCCCCGCATCCCACAATTGCAGCTCACGCATTCCCGGCGTGTCAATCAGCACTCCGCCACCCGGAACTACAATCAGTTGCCGCGTCGTGGTAGTGTGCCGCCCGCGATCATCGCCTTCGCGAATACTGTTTATTTCAAGGAGCGGCGTTCCGAGAATCGCGTTAATGAGAGACGATTTTCCAACACCGGAAGAACCAAGCAGCGCCGCGGTGGCGGCGCTGGCTTCAGTTTTTGCGAATCCAGGTTGTAGAATTTCGCGAATCTCCGCGATGCCGTCGCCGCGAAACGCGCTTGCAAGAATCACGCGAACGCCCATCGCCGCGGATTCCGTTTCGCGCAACAGTTCGTCTGAATTTTCGCAGAGATCGCATTTGTTCAACACGATCACAGGTTTCGCGCCGCTCTCCCACGCCAGCGTCAGATATCGTTCGATGCGGCGTGGATTGAATTCGCGATTCAGCGAACTCACCAGAAAAATCACGTCAACGTTTGCGGCGACGATTTGTTCTTCTGTTTTTCTGCCGGCAATTTTGCGCGAGAATTTACTTCTGCGCTTGAGCACGCGATGAATCGTTGCGCGCCCTTCGCTTTCACGCAGGCTCGCCAGCACCCAATCGCCAACGGCAGGAAAGTCCGCCCGACCCAGAATTTCATGCCGGAATTTTCCACTCAATTCCGAAAGAAATTCCCCGGTCGCGGAAACGATCCGATAAATTTCCCGGTTGTCTTCGGCGACTCGCACCGGTACAAACTCCGAACCGGTCTGACTTGCTTCGGACTGCGAGGAAAAATACTCACACCATCCCAAATCTTCCAATGGATACACTGCAAATCTCCTTTTTGCTCAGGGTTGTAAGCCGCCTGCGGCAGGCAGGCACAAACCCTGAAGCCCGTTCTCGAACACGCGCGTGGCGAATTCGAGGCGCGTGCGCTTTCAAACGGACGGAAGCAGCCATCTCAAACGGCTGAAAGATAAATCAATTAAAATGGAGATTAGCTCAGGGAAGAGACACGGAGACGCACTCTTCCGTGAGGAAAATTACGGTTCGCACAGGCGCCTCCTGAAAATAGAGTAGACGAAACGGCCGCTGGACGGCCGCATCAGGAGCATAGCAGAGTCTTCCATATCAGCGGTGAAAATCCTTCGACAGAAGCCCTCGCGGTCCATAGAATCGGCGACGTGGCTGTGGCGATTCGACAATACGAGCCGCACGATTTTGCCGCGCTCTACAAATTGGATCAGGGGTGTTTTCCGCCGGGCATTGCGTATTCCAAAACGATGCTGCGGTATTTTCTTTCGCAGCCTGGCGCGGAATGCCTGGTCGCTGTGGACGGCGCGAAAATTGTCGGATTCATTTTGAGCGAAGAAAATCCGCCGCTCGCTCACATTGTCACTCTTGATGTAGCGGAGTTGTACCGGCGCCATGGAGTTGGTACGGAATTGTTGCAGGAAAACGAGGCACACCTTGCGTTTCGTGGAGTGCGCACCGTGCTGCTTGAAACTGCAACGAGCAACGATGCCGGGATTGCGTTCTGGGAGGGTCACGGATACCGTAAGGAAGCGGTGCTGAAAAACTATTATCCAGGCCGCCTGGATGCATTTGAAATGCGCAAGAAACTGAGCGCGACGCCTAGGTCAGCGTCGTGACAATGCCGTAAAAATGTAGGACCACATTCCTTTCGGAGAGACCAATTGAACGATTACCTGTTGTCCGTGATACTCGGCATCATCGAAGGGCTTACAGAATTTCTACCCGTCAGTTCCACAGCGCATTTAAGAATAGCCGAAGCGCTATTGCACATTGATCTCGCGAGCGGCTACTGGAAGATGTACACAATCGTCATTCAACTCGGCGCGATTCTGTGCCTGCCGGTATATTTTCGAGAAAGAATTGCCAGACTGTTTTCGACATTTCCGCAGGGCGAAAAAGGCGACCGGACGATTTTGACTCACCCGCTGAGCCTCACACTGATCGCGTTTGTGGTCACTGCAATTCCTGCGTTCCTGTTCACAAAGATCATCGGAAAACATTTGGAGAGCCTAGTCATCATGGGAAGTTCGCTGGTCATCGGCGGAATCGTGATGTGGCTGGTGGACGCGAGAAATGCAAAGGCCGAGGCTGCGGGCGAAGGCGCCCGGAATTCGCTGATCCGCACGTGGCACATGGAAGCAATGAGTTTCGGTCAAGCCGTGTGGATTGGCGCATGTCAGATTCTTTCTGCCGTATTTCCAGGAACGTCGCGGTCGATGTCCACGATTGCTGCGGGCCAGTTGGCGGGAATGTCTCGTGCTTCGGCGCTGGAGTTTTCCTTTTTCCTGTCGATACCGACGATGGTGGTGGCCACTTGCTATGATTTGTTGAAATCGTTACGAGGCAAGGGCGAAAACGCAATCGGCGTATCGCACATTGATGGACACGGGTGGGTCATTCTTGCAATCGGGTTCGTAGTCTCGTTCATCGTGGCGTACGGCGCAGTAGCTTGGTTTTTGTCATGGGTACGGCGCAGGGGATTCGCGCCATTTGCGATTTACCGCATCATCGTAGGAAGTGCGGTGCTTGCGTGGGCGATGGCTTACCTTAAGTAGATACGATGTTGACACCTATCCAACGCTATCCGTTCGAGGTTCTATTAATGAGCCAGTCCGGCAGCGCAGACCTGGCTGACCACGTAAACAGCGTGGACTGGCGAGCGCGGAAGGCGAAGCGAACGGGCAAGCTTTCGGACGCTGAGCTGGCGAAGTGCGCAGAAAACTTCGCGCGTTGATCGGCTGACAGCGGCGTTAGAGATAGAACATCATCGAACTGGCGACGTGATTTCGCACAAATCGTCTGGTATGATGGCTTCGCTTTCGCAGTTCCTCCAGGCAAGCGGCCGATAGCGCCAAGCCGCCTGTCGCACTCAGCCTTCCCCAAAAGCTGAGGAGGCTTTCGTGCGTTTTCTGACGCCTACCGGCAACAAGCGGCTCAATGAGTTGATAGGATTTTTGTGTCTGACGTTGGCGGTATTGATGGCTGCCGCGCTGTTCACGTATTGGCCAGCGGATGAGTCGTTCAATGTTTCTGCAAGCAGTGGAAATTCCGGCCAACCGCATAACGTGATTGGACCGATTGGCGCCTACAGCGCCGATTTGATGTTTCAGGCGTTGGGATTTCCGGCGTTTTTGCTGCCAATGGCGATCCTCTGGCTGGGAATAAAGTGGTTCCGCAGCCGACCGGTGGAATCGCAAAAAGCCACCGTATTTGGATATGCGTTGTTGCTGGTTTCCCTTCCCTCGTTGTTAGCTCTGATTCCTTTTCCTGACGTGCGCGGCGCGATCCCCGCCGGCGGAATGCTCGGCAAATTGCTAGCCAGCGCGCTGCTAGCGGGTTTCAATACATGGGGCGCGGTTATAGTCACAATCGCACTCTTGATTACCGCCACTTTCCTGACGACGAGCTTTTCCTTCAGCGGAACACACGCATGGGCGAGCGGCCCGCGCGGACCAATTGGCGCGGTTGGAAAATTAGGCATTCTGCAGAAGGCGCAGGCAAGGTGGCACGATTGGCGGGCGAGCCGCGAGCAGGAACGGATGCGGCGGAGAGTGGAAGCCAACCGTCTTGAGGGCCGCAGGCCTGTGGGCAAGGCCGCAGCGCCAAATGAAACGCCAAAGACCATCCATCTTTCCGATGAAAGTGACATTTTCAAGAGGAAGGAAGAGAGCGACGAGGACGAGGACGACGGCGACAGCGACAGCAAGTCCCACAAAGCGCCGATTCTGATGCTCAATCAGGAGAAGGCGGAGAAATCCGCGAAGAAGACCGCGGAGCCTAAGATTGCCAAAGGAAACGCGAACTACAAATTGCCGCCGATCAGTTTGCTGCGCGAAGGCGAACGTTCACAGAAATTGGACGAAGAAGAACTGAAAGATCGCGCGCGTGCCATTGAGGAAAAATGCCTCGAATTCGACGTGCAGGGGCGCGTGACGCAAATCAATCCGGGGCCGGTAGTCACAACGTTTGAATTCAAGCCGGAAGCGGGAATCAAGTACAGCAGGATTATTGGATTGACGGAAGATTTGTGTCTTGCGCTGCAGGCTGAATCCATTTTGATCGAGCGGATTCCCGGCAAATCCACGATTGGCATCGAGGTGCCCAATATAAATCGTCAAACGATCGCGTTGCGAGAAATCGTGGAAGCGCAAGAGTTTGTCGGCTCGTCGAGCAAACTGACTCTGGCGATGGGCCGCGATTTGCATGGACGGATTCGCGTGACCGATCTTGCCAGCATGCCGCATTTGTTGATTGCGGGGTCTACGGGTACCGGCAAGAGCGTGTTCATCAATTCGCTGCTGATGTCCATCTTGTACAAAGCCACGCCCGATGACGTAAAAATTGTGCTGGTCGATCCAAAGCGACTGGAGCTGAATTTATACGAAGGCATTCCCCACTTGATCGCGCCGGTGGTGACCGATCCGAAAGTAGCGTCGAACGTGCTCCGCAACGCGACGCGCGAAATGGAAAACCGGCTGAAATTGCTAGCGCAACGCGGCGTTCGCAACATCGAGCAGTACAACCGGACATTCCAAAAACAGCAATCACTTTCGCTTTTCGAAAACGTAGAGGAAAGCGAACACAAGCCGCTTCCCTACTTGGTGATTATCATCGATGAGCTGGCCGACCTGATGATGGTGGACACTAATAATGTGGAAGAATCCATCACGCGGCTGGCGCAGATGGCGCGCGCCGTGGGCATCCACTTGATTCTGGCAACGCAGCGTCCGAGCGTAGACGTCATCACGGGCTTAATCAAAGCAAACTTTCCCGCGCGGATTTCCTTCCGCGTGGCCAGCAAGGTGGACTCGCGAACGATTCTGGACTCAAACGGCTCGGAATCATTGCTGGGACGCGGCGACATGCTGTACTTGCCGGCGGGATCGGCGAGGCTGCACCGCATTCACGGGCCTCTGGTCAGCGAGGACGAGATCGTCAGCGTGTGCGATTTCTGGCGGCAGCAGGCACAAGCAAAGTACAACGAGCAGTTGCTGGAAGCGCCAAAGGATGAAAATGGCAAGGCGGAAGGTGGCGGTAACGGCGAGGCCGGCGGAGAAGGCGCGGACGATGACCTCTACCAGGACGCCGTGCGCGTGGTCTGCGAGATGGGGCGCGCTTCCACTTCCACATTGCAGCGGCGGCTGCGCATCGGTTACGGCCGGGCAGCACACCTGATCGACATCATGGAAAAGGACGGAATTGTTGGCCCTCCCGATGGAACGCGGCCGCGCGAAGTATTGAAGGGCAAAAGCTGGATGAAAGAATACGACGAGTCGATGCAGTAGGCGGCGAAGGTTTTGCAGTCGATTCGGAAAATTAGCGGGCCGTAAATTCACTGTAAACTCATAAATTGGGCACCCTGTACCTCGGGACAGGAGAGACCTTCCCGAGCGGCCACAAGAGGGCCTAGCTCACAATCTCTTCTCCGGTTCAGTAGATTCCCACAAGCGGCCGCCCGTAGCCTGATTGTGACATGCAATCACACGGGACACGTTTACTGACATTACAAAATCGTTCTTCTGCGGTTTTCCCAGAAACCGACTCTATTCACCCCAAGCTTCGGCAAACGCATTGCCGGTATTTTGTCTATGCGTGCTTAGTTGTTCTGACGCTCGCCCTTTCCGTCGCTGCGAATGGGCAAGGAATTGTTGCACCCGGCACGCTGTCGTTCAGTCCGGCGTCGGTAAATTTCGGGTCGGTTGCAACCGGTACAAGCCACACGATCTCTCTAACGATCAAGAATACGGGCATCGCTCCAGTAACGATTTCAGGGGAGTCAGTCCACGCCACGGGCTTCAGCTTGAGCGGTTTGACGGTCCCTCACGCGATTTCCGGCGGAGGATCGGTTGTCTTGTCAGTTAAATTTGCGCCTATGAGCGCGGGGTTGTTCTCGGGCTACATCTTGTTTACCGGCAACGCCGCAAACAGCAGCGTGCAATGTCCGGTAAGCGGAACGGGCGTGACGCCCGCCACTGTCTCGGCAACTCCGTCGAGTGTGAGCTTTGGCACGGTGGTGAACGGCACGACCAATTCACAGACCGTTCAATTGAAGAATACGGGCGGCACCAGCTTGACGATTTCGAGCGCGACGGTAAGCGGCACGGGATTCACGATTAGCGGCATCACGGTTCCCCTAACGTTGGCCGCTTCGCAGACAAAGAGTTTTACGGTTGCGTTTGGCCCAACGGCGTCCGGCAGCGTTACAGGAAGTGTAACAATTAAGAGCAATGCTTCGAACCCCACGTACACCATGGCTCTAAGTGGAACCGGCGGGAGCGCCACTCGTACCATTTCGCTCTCAACGTCGAACTTGAATTTTGGAAACGAAGTCGTGGGTGGGTCGATTCCTCTGGGAGTCGCCGTCAAGAATTCGGGAAACTCAAGCCTGACAATTTCGCAAATCGCTGTAACGGGAACCGGATTCAGCGTGCTGAGCGGAATTCTGGGAACAACGATTGCTGCCGGGCAAACCTCGGAATTGAATGTTGTCTTCGCTCCCAAAGCGACTGGCAGCGTGACAGGAAAAGTCACAATTACGAGCAACGCGACCAATTCGCCAAACTCGGTTTCGGTAAGCGGTACGGGCGTAAGCAGCACTTCGTATTCGGTTACGCTCAGTTGGGGAGCCAGCAGCACTTCTGGAGTGGTTGGCTACTATGTGTACCGCTCGACGACTTCGGGCAGCTCGTACACGCGAATCAATTCGTCCGCGTTGACAACGCTGAAATACACCGACGGCTCTGTAAGCGCCGGCGAAACCTACTACTACGTGGTAACTGCGGTAAACTCAAGCGGCACCGAAAGTGCCAAATCAGCGCAAGTCACTGCAGTAGTTCCCTAATGCATGTACCGGGCGTGATGTTTCCACAGTCTGAAACGGGCGCGCTGCGTCAAACATTTGACTCGACGCAGCGCGCTCTCTAAAATACCTGAGTTGGTTCTATTGCCGGGGTAGCTCAGTGGTAGAGCGCCGCCCTGAAAAGGCGGGCGTAGCCAGTTCGATTCTGGCCCCCGGCACCACC
>WNGL01000092.1_pt1 | contig 99063 bp, 92 predicted proteins | sample 5400591 | NCBI WGS metagenome assembly WNGL01 (sample SAMN13153377, study PRJNA577476) | soil metagenome | isolation source: 80 cm soil or saprolite under Garry oak tree replicate 1 | place: USA:California | collected 2016-06-15 | reverse complement strand
CCGCCGAGCACCTGGCCGGCGGGCACCTGGGCACCGTCAAGCACGACCCTGCCGACGGTGCCGCCGGTGACCCGCTGCGGCTCGACCGTGACGCCGCCGGCGGACCGGTCCACCAGGAACACGGTGACCTCGGGCGGCGTCGCCGCGGGCACCAGCATCAGCCCGGCCTGGGAGGCGGCGAACACCGTGGTCTTCACGCCGGACAGCCGCCAGCCCCCACCCCCCGCCCGCCTCCCCATTCCCCCTTCACTGTCCCCCTTCACAGGCTCGGCGGTGACCGACGGCGCCCGCGGGTCGTCGCCGTCCTCCTCGGCCAGCGCGGCGGTCAGGATGACCTCACCGCGCCCCGCGGGCACGGCCCACCGCTGCCGCTGTTCCGGGGTGCCGAACCGGGCCAGCGCCCCGGCGCCGAGCATGATCGAGGCCAGGTACGGAACGGGCGCCACGGCACGGCCGAGTTCGGTGAGGACACCGCAGTGCGCGAGCAGGCCGAGCCCGGCCCCGCCCAGCGCCTCGGGCAGCGCGGCGGACAGGATCCCGGCGCCCGCCAGGTCGGCCCACAGGGCCCGGTCGAACCCGTCGCCCGCCTCGACGGCGCGCAGCCGCTCGGGCGTCAGCCGGCCGGTGAGGATCTTGCGGGCCAGGTCCGCGAGTTCGCGCTCCGCCTCGTCCTGGGTGAAGTCCATGAGTCCTGAATTCCTCAGCGTCGGCCGATGGGAAGCGCCAGTGCCGCGGCGGCGATCAGGTCCCGCTGTACCTCGTTGGTGCCGCCGCCGAAGGTGAGGATCAGCGAGGAACGGTGCATCCGCTCGATCCGGCCGGACAGGATGGCGCCGGCCGACCCGTCCCGGACCAGCGCGTTCGCGCCGAGCACCTCCATCAGCAGCCGGTACGCCTCGGTGGCGAACTCGGTGCCGAACACCTTGGTCGCCGACGCGCCGGCCATCCCGGGCCCGTCGCCGGCCTGCGCCGCGATCCGCCAGTTCATCAGCTTGAGGAACTCGGCCTTGGCGTGCACGCGGGCCAGGTTGATCTGGACCCATTCGGCGTCGATGACCCGGTCGCCGCTGGCCAGCTTGGTGGCCCGGGCCCACTCGGTGACCTCGCGCAGCGCATTGCGCACCGGGGCCGATGAGGTGAGCGCGACCCGCTCGTGGTTGAGCTGGTTGGTGATCAGCGGCCAGCCCTGGTTCTCCTCGCCCACCAGGGCGGAGGCCGGCACCCGGACGTCGCTGTAGTAGGTGGCGCTGGTGGTGGTCCCGGCGACGGTGCGCACCGGCGTCCAGGAGAACCCGGCCGCGTCCGTGGGCACGATCAGGATGGACAGGCCCTTGTGCCGGGGCGCCTCCGGATCGGTCCGGCAGGCCAGCCACACGTAGTCCGCGTACTGGATCAGGCTGGTCCACATCTTCTGCCCGTTGATCACGTAGCGGTCCCGGCCGGCCTCCCCGTCCCGCACGCGGACCGCGCGGGTGCGCAGCGAGGCCAGGTCGGTGCCCGCCTCTGGCTCGGAGTAGCCGATCGAGAAGTGGATCTCGCCCGCCGCTATCCGGGGCAGGTAGTGCGCCTTCTGCTCGGCGGTGCCGAACCGCATGATCGTCGGGCCCACGGTGTTCACGGTCAGGAACGGGACCGGCACCCCGGCGACCGCCGCCTCGTCGGTGAAGATGAGCTGCTCGATCCCGGACGCCCCGCGCCCGCCGTACTCCCGCGGCCAGCTCAGCGCCAGCCAGCCGTCCCGGCCGAGTTCCCTGACGACCTGCCGGTAGGCCTCCCCGCTGCCGTACTCGCCGTCGGTGGCCGCGAGCGCGGCCCGGCGCTCCGGCGTCATCAGCGCGGCGAAGTACCCGCGCAGCTCCTGGCGGAGCCGCTCCTGCTCGGGCGTGTAGCTGAGGTCCATCCGCGCTCCGGCTGCCGGGTATAAATAGAACGTGTTCTAGAAGCATAACCGAGGGGAGCCGCCGTGGCCGAGGCGTACCTGGTGGACGCGGTCCGGACCCCGGTCGGCCGCCGCGGCGGCGGGCTGGCCCGCGCGCACCCCGCCGATCTCGGCGCGCGCGTCATCCGGGCCCTGCTGGCCCGGGCCGGCGTGGATCCGCTGGCCGTCGACGACGTGGTGTTCGGCTGCGTGGACACCCTCGGCCCGCAGGCGGGCGACATCGCCAGGACCGCGTGGCTCGCCGCGGGCCTGCCCGAGGCCGTGCCCGGCGTGACCGTGGACCGGCAGTGCGGCTCGTCCCAGCAGGCGGTCCACTTCGCCGCCCAGGCGGTGCTCAGCGGCACCGCCGACCTGGTGGTGGCCGGCGGGGTGCAGAACATGAGCACGATCCCGATCGCCGCGGCGATGCTCGCCGGGCAGGCGTACGGGTTCGCCGACCCGTTCTCCGGGTCGTACGGCTGGCGGGCCCGCTACGGCGAGCAGGAGATCTCACAGTTCCGCGCCGCCGACATGATCGCCGCGAAATGGGGCTTCTGCCGTGCCGAGATGGAGGAGTTCGCGCTGGCCAGCCACCAGCGGGCGGTCGCCGCGGCCGCGGCGGGGAACTTCGGCGCCGAGATCGTGCGCTACGGCGAGCTGGCCGCGGACGAGTGCCCGCGCCCGGACACCTCGCTGGCGAAGATGGCCGAGCTGGCGCCGCTGCGCGAGGACGGGCTGATCACCGCGGCGCTGTCCAGCCAGATCGCCGACGCCGCGGCCGCCCTGCTCGTCGCCTCGGACCGGGCGGTGCGCGCGCACGGGCTGCGCCCGCTGGCCCGGATCCGGCACCTGTCCGCGCGCGGCGGCGACCCGGTGCTGATGCTCACCGCGCCGATCGCGGCGACCGCGCACGCCCTGGACCGGGCCGGGATGACCCTGGACCAGCTCGACCTGATCGAGATCAACGAGGCGTTCGCCCCGGTCGTGCTGGCCTGGCAGCGGGAAACCGGCGCGGACCTGGCCAGGGTCAACGTCAGCGGCGGGGCGATCGCGCTGGGCCACCCGCTCGGCGCCACCGGCGCGCGGCTGCTGACCACGCTGCTGCACGCCCTGGTGCGCACCGGCGGCCGGTATGGCATGGTCACCATGTGCGAGGGGGGCGGCCAGGCCAACGTCACCATCCTCGAGCGCGTATGACCGCCGGCAACGGGTTCCAGGGGTACTTCGGTGACGGCGGCCAGGCTGCCAAGGCAGAACTGAACCGCCCGGGTGGCGTGGCGCCTGACGCGGCGGGCAACGTGCTGATCGCCGACTTGGGCAGCGGCCGGGTGCGGGTGGTGACCCGCTGACGCCCGTCGGGCCCGGTCCCGGGAGGGCTCAGCCCGGCCCGGGCGGGCCGGCCAGGCCGCCCAGCAAGGCCAGGCGCCGCTCGGCCTCGGCCATGATCCGGGTGATCAGCTCCGCGCAGGACGGCAGGTCATCGATCAGGCCGGCCACCTGGCCGGCGGGCATCAGCCCGGCCTCGGGGCGGCCGTCGGCCATCGCCGCCCGCAGCAGCACCGGGGTGTTCGCCGCCATCAGCACCTGGCCCCAGGTCAGCCCGGTGCCGCGGTGCATCGCCCGGCCCTCGCGGAGCAGCGCCGCCCAGCCCAGCCCGGACTCCCGGCGGAACGCCGCCGCGCTCCGGGCCGACCGCAGCACGCCGCTGACCCGCCCGGCCCGGCCCAGCCGCTCGGTCAGCGGGGTGCGCAGCAGCCGGTGCGGCACCCCGTCGGCCCGGGCGGTGACCACCGTGCCGGTGACGTCGCTGGCCAGGTAGGCCCGCTTCACCGCGTCCGCCACCGGGCTGTCGCTGGTCAGCAGGAACCGGGTGCCCATCGCGATCCCGGCGGCGCCGTAGGCGAGCGCGGCGGCCAGGCCCCGGCCGTCGAAGAACCCGCCGGCCGCGATCACCGGGACGTCCACCGCGTCCACGACCTGGGGGACAAGCAGGCTGGTCGGCACCGCGCCGACGTGCCCGCCGCCCTCGGCCCCGGTGGCGATCACCGCGTCGATGCCCCAGGCCGCCACCTTCTCCGCGTGCCTGCGCGCGCCGACCGAGGCGATCGTGACCACCCCGGCGTCCCGCAGCATGGCGATCAGCTCCGGCTTCGGCGCCTGCGCGAACGACGCGACCGGCACCCTCCCGGCGATGATCAGCTCGGCGCGCTCCCGGGCGTCGGCCGCGTCGGCGCGCAGGTTCACCCCGAACGGCGCCGCGGTCCGGTCCCGCACCTTGTTTATTGAGATACGCAGTTCCGTGGTGCTCATGGTCGCGGAGGCGAGAATGCCGAGCCCGCCAGCCGCGGAAACCGCCGACGTCAGCCTGGGCCCGGACACGTACCCCATCCCGGCCGCCACGATGGGATGGGAGATGCCGAGCAGCTCGGTCAGCCTGGTCCGGATCAACCCGACTCCCGGGGTACCGCCCGGGGCCCGCGGGTCACGGCAGCTCCCGGTCGCGCAGCCCGGCCGGGTCGAGCCGGCCGCGGATCAGGGCCAGCTCCTCCGGCGCGGGGAGCCGGGTCACCGGGACCTCGGCGGGCACGGCCAGCGGGAACCCGGTGGCCGCGATGACGTCGGCTACCGGCACGCCCGGGTGCACCGAGTGGAGCCGCATGCTGTGGTCCGGCGTGGCGAAGTCAAGCACCGCCAGGTTGGTCACCACGACCCGCAGCTCGTGGAACCTGGCAGGGCCCGGGCCGAGGGCGGCCGCCCGGTCGTAGCCGATGCCGCAGACCATGTCGGCCCGCGCCACGAAGACGCGCGGCGAGTGCCGGGGCACCCAGTAGCTGACCGGGTGGTTGATCGTGTTGCCCGGGGCGCCGCGCACGCCCAGCAACTGGGCCTTCGGGCGGGCGTGGTCGCCGATGCAGGAGATGTTCTGGTTGCCGAACCGGTCCAGCTGCGCGGCGCCCATCATCACGTGCCGCAGCCCGGCGGCCAGCATGGTGAACACGGCCCGGTAGGGCAGCCAGCCCTCGGTCCCGCCGTCCGGGCCGAGCAGCGTGGCCTCGCCGTCGGTCAGCAGCAGGCCGGGGGAGAACGTGAGCCGTGCCAGCTTCGCGCCCAGCGCGGGAACCAGGCCCATCGGGCTGGCCAGGATCGCGCCGTCGCCGCGCCACGCCTCCGCGCACGCGACCACGCACACCTCGGCCCGCGTCGGCGCAGCACCGTCAGCCATGCGCGCCCCGCGGTCCCCGGCCATGCGCGCCCCGCGGTCCCCGGCCATGCCCGCCCCGCGGTCCCCGGCCATGCCCGCCCCGCGATCCCGGGCATGAATGTGAATCTGGTGCCCTTCTGGGGGCGTGGTTGTCGCATTCATGCCCCATGGGCCACCCCCGGGTGCCCGGCGATCCGCTGGGTCTCCGTGAAGTGGCGCACGGCGGCCTGGTAGGCGGCCTCGTCGCCGTCCAGGAACTCGGCGCGGAACCGCCGCCAGTCCGCCGGGTCGGCGGCGGCGGCCGCGTACCGGGCCTGGAACGCCTCGTCCCGGCCGTAGTCCGGCACGCAACTGGTGAAGTGCGCGCCGCCCGGGGCCTCGACCACACCGTGCACCATGGCCCGGTTGACCAGCAGGCTCTGCGGCGGGCCCGTCCCCGCCAGGGCGCCGGCCGGCACGATCCGCTCGCAGGACAGGTAGGCCCGGTCGGCGGCCAGGCAGAACAGGTCGTCGAAGTACGGGTCCGGGCCCAGGTACTGGCCGTTCCCTGCCGCGTCGGCGCGGTTGAGGTGGACAAGCGCGGCGTCCAGGCGCAGCGCGGGCATGGCGAGCAGTTCCTCCCCGTCCGCGTAGGGGGAGCGCACCGTGCGCAGGTCCGGGTTCACCCGGGGCACGTCGGAGCCCAGGCCGGCCCGGATCGGCAGGAACGGCAGCCGGTGCGCGGCCGCGAGCAGGCCCCAGTGCAGCATGCCCTCGTCCAGTTCGGTCAGCCCGACCGTGCCCCGCTGGCGGCCGAGCCGGAAATGCGGCTCGAGCGGGATCGTGTCGAGCGAGACGAAACCGGTCACGACCCGCCGGACGTGGCCGCCGGCGATGAGCAGCCCCACGTCCGGCCCGCCGTAGCAGACGATCTCCAGGTCCTTCAGGCCGGACCGGAGGATGGCGCGCACCAGCGCCATCGGCTTGCGCCGCGATCCCCAGCCGCCGATCCCGATGGTCATGCCGGAGCGCAGTTCCCCGGCCGCCTCGTCCGGGCTCAGCAAGGCCACGCGGTCACCGCTGCCCGTCGACGAACGCCTGGCGTGCCGTGTCGGACACGCCGCTGAGATTGAGCTCGAAGGTGAACCCCTGCTCGTACCGGTAGGAGCGCTTGACGTCGACCGGGTCGATGCCGTTCAGCGACTGCTTGGCAAGCCGGATGACCGCCGGGTCCTTGGCGGCGATCTCGGCGGCGACCGCCCGCGCGGCCCGGCGCAGTTCCGCCGCGGGCACGACCTCGAACACGGTGCCGAAGGCCAGCAGTTGCCGCGCGGTGACCGTGCGGCAGGTGTACACCATCGTGCGCATGAGCTGCTGGGGCACCAGCCGGGACAGGTGCGTCGCCGCGCCGAGGGCACCGCGGTCCACCTCGGGCAGGCCGAACGTGGCGTCGTCGGCCGCGACCACGATGTCGGCGTTGCCCGCCAGGCCGACGCCGCCGCCGAGGCAGAAGCCGTGCACCGCGGCGATCACCGGCACCGGGCAGTCATAGACCGCGGCGAACGCGGCGAAGCAGCCCCGGTTCGCGCCGAGCAGCGCCTCGTGGCCTGGAACCTGTTGCATTTCCTTGATGTCCACCCCGGCGCAGAAGCCCCGGCCCGCGGCGGCCAGGATCACCGCACGGACGGCCGGGTCGGTGCCGGCCCCGGTGATCGCGGCGGCCAGGTCGGACCAGCCCGCCACCGGCAGCGCGTTCACCGGGGGGTAGTCGATGACGACCTCGGCGATGCCGCCGCTGGCGTGCGTCTCGATGCCCATCGCCGCGTCCTCGCACGTTCCGCGTGGGGCCGTTATGGCCGCTCAGCCTGCCCTGACGCCCGATCACCCGGCCTAGCGTTTGCTTGGTGGCACAGCCTAACATGAGCCCCATGCGCGCCACCGATTACGCGGGCCGGGCAGTGATCGTCACGGGGGGAACCCGGGGAATCGGGGCGGAGATCGCGCGGGCGTTCCTGCGGGCCGGCGCCCAGGTGCTGGTCTGCGGCCGGACCGAGCCCGGTGACGGCGCCGCGCTGCCGGCCGCCGGCGGCCGGGCCGCCGGGTTCACCCGCGCCGACGTCCGGGATCCGGACCAGGCCCGGCGGCTGGCCGGGGAGGCCGTGGAGCGGTTCGGCCGGCTGGACGTCGTGGTCAGCAACGCGGGCGGGTCACCGTCGGCGGCGGCCGCCACCGCGTCCCCGCGGTTCCACGCCAAGGTCATCGAACTGAACCTGATCGCGCCGTTCCACGTCGCGCAGAGCGCGAACGCGGTGATGCAGGCCCAGCCGGACGGCGGGTCGATCATCATGATCGGCAGCGTGAGCGGGGTGCGGCCGTCACCGGGCACCGCCGCCTACGGCGCGGCCAAGGCGGGCCTGCACCACCTGGCGACCAGCCTCGCCGTCGAGTGGGCACCAAAGGTCCGGGTCAACGTCGTGGTGCCCGGGCCGGTGGCGACGCAGGCCGCCGCCGCCGCGCACTACGCCGACGTTGGCGGGGCGGAAGCGGTGGCCGGCACGGTGCCGCTTGGCCGGCTTGCAGATCCCGGCGACGTGGCGGACGCCTGCCTGTTCCTGGCCTCGCCGCGGGCCTCCTACGTCAGCGGCGCCGCGCTGCTGCTGCACGGCGGCGGCGAGTGGCCCGCCTGGCAGGCCGCCACCTAGCGGCCGCCCGGCGCCACCAGGCGAACCGCTTCCTAGCGACCCGGCCGGGCCCCGTTGTACGCTCGCAGCGACTAGAACGTGTTCTATTAGGAGCTGGGCCATGGTTGCTTCCATCAAGCCGCACCGCGACGAGATCGGCCTGTCCGACGGCCTCCTGCTGATCGACGGCGCGTGGGCCGCCGGCCAGGCCGGCGAGAGCTGGAGCCACAGCCACCCGGCCACCGGCGAGGAGGTCGCGTCCTTCCCGATCGCCGGGCCGGCCGACGTCGACGCCGCCGTGCGCGCGGCGCGCCGGGCGTTCGACGAGGGGCCGTGGCCCCGGGCGCGTGCCGCCGAGCGGATCCGGCTGCTGCGCCGGATCGCGGACCTGGTCCGCGAGCACGGCGACGAACTGCTCGCGCTGCAGGCGCTGGACAACAGCGTGCCGCTGAGCTTCGGCACCGTGTACGGGATGTCGGCGGGCATGGTGGCCGACATCTTCGACCACCACGCCGGCTGGGTGGACAAGCTGGCGGGGGAGACGCTGCCGCCGTTCCAGGGCGGCGATCACCTGGTGATGACGCTGCGCGAGCCGGTCGGCGTGGTCGGCGCCATCATCCCGTGGAACGCGCCGCTGCTGCTGTTCGCCCAGAAGGCGGCCCCGGCCCTGGCGGCCGGCTGCACGATCGTGGCCAAGCCCTCGGAGTACGCGACGTTCGCGGTACTGCGGCTGGCCGCGCTGATGCAGGAGGCGGGGCTGCCGGACGGGGTGCTCAACATCGTCACCGGCCCCGGTAACCCGACCGGCGACGCGCTGATCAACCATCCGATGGTGGACAAGCTGTCGTTCACCGGCAGCCGCGCCGTCGGCCGCAAGATCATCGCGGCGGCCGCACCCGGGTTCAAGCGGGTCAGCCTGGAACTGGGCGGCAAGAGCCCGGCGCTGGTGTTCGCCGACGCGGACGTGGGCTCGGCCGCCGCGCTCACCATGGGCACGGTCACCCTCGGCCTGGCCGGGCAGGTCTGCCTGGCGCAGACCCGGGCGCTGGTGCACCGGGACGTCGCCGACGAGTTCCTCGCCACCGCCGAGCTGATCGGCACCATGGTCAGCTACGGCAGCCCGTTCGACCCGGCGGTCACCTCGTCGCCGCTGATCAACGCCCGCCAGCTGGACCGGGTGATGGGGCTCATCGCCGAGGGCCAGGCCGCCGGGGCGCGGCTGGTCTGCGGCGGCACCCGCGGCGAGGGCGACCTGGCCGCGGGCAACTTCGTCGCGCCGACCCTGTTCACCGACGTGTCCAACGACATGAGCATCGCCCGGGAGGAGATCTTCGGGCCGGTCCTGTCGGTGATCGGCTTCAGCGACGAGGACGAGGCGGTGCGGATCGCCAACGACACCGAGTACGGCCTGGCCGCCACGGTGTGGACCAGCGACATCAAGCGGGCGATGCGGCTGACCAAGGCGCTGCGCGCCGGCACCGTCGGCATCAACGGCTACACGCTGGAGCCGCACGCGGCGTTCGGCGGCTACGGGCAGTCGGGGATGGGCCGGGAGGGCGGCCGCGCCGCCGTAGAGTCCTACACCGAGATCAAGACCGTCATGCTGCCGTTCACCGACGAGATGATGTGAGGCCAGGGCGGGCCGGTACCGAGGCCGGGGCGCGGGGCGGCGCGCCCGGCCCCGATGCCGAGCCGCAGGCACGGGTCGGCGGCCGCTGGATCGCGCTCATCGCCCTGGCCAACCTCGGGCTGTACCTGGCCTACCTTGGCCCGATCTCGGTGCTGCTGCCCAACCAGGTGCAGGCGATCGCCGGGCCCGCGCACAAGGTCGCCGTCCTCGGCTGGGTGACCGGAATCGGCGCGGCCGTGGCGATGATCGCCAACCCGGTCGCCGGGGCCTTGTCGGACCGGACCGCGAGCCGGTTCGGGCGGCGCCGCCCGTGGATCGCGGGCGGTGCGCTGGCCGGCGCGGCCGCGCTGGTGCTGCTGGCCGGCCAGCATGCCCTGGCCGGCGTGATCCTCGGCTGGTGCCTGGCGCAGGCGAGCCTGAACGCGATGCAGGCCAGTCTCAGCGCGGCGGTGCCCGACCAGGTCCCGGTGGCGCAGCGTGGCGCGGTGTCCGGCTGGATCGGCCTGCCGCAGAGCGTCGGCGTGCTGCTGGCCGTAGTGCTTGTCACCGATGTGGTCGCGGGCAACGGCGGTTACGTGCTGCTCGCCGGGTGCGTCGTGGCCTGCGCGCTGCCGTTCGCTCTCGTCACGCCGGACATCCGGCTGCCGCGCTCGGCCCGGCCGCCCTTCGGCTGGCGGGCCTTCGCCAGATCGTTCTGGCTCAGCCCGCGGCGCTACCCCGACTTCGCCTGGGCCTGGCTGACCAGGTTCGCGGTCAACCTCGGCAACGCGATGACGCTGCTGTACCTGCTGTACTTCCTGCGCGACCGGATCCACTACAGCCGGCTGTTCCCCGGGCACAAGGCCGAGGACGGCCTGGTCGTGCTGATCCTGCTGTACCTGGCCGGGGTGGTGATCACCGCGGTGGCCGGTGGCATGGTCTCCGACCGCACCGGGCGGCGCAAGCTGCCGGTCACCGTGGCCGGCCTGGTCATGGCGGCCGCGGCCGCGCTGCTCGCGCTGTGGCCGTCGTGGCCGGCCGCCATGGCCGCCGCGGCGATCATGGGCCTGGGTTACGGGGTGTACCTGTCGGTGGACGCGGCCCTGGTCACCCAGGTGCTGCCGTCGGCGGCGGGCCGGGCCAAGGACCTGGGGCTCATCAACATCGCCAACTCAGGGCCGCAGGTGCTGGCACCGGCCATCGCCGCGCCCCTGGTCAGCCAGCTCGGCGGGTACCCGTCCCTGTACCTGACGGTGGCCGTCGTCACGGTGCTCGGCTCGCTGTTCGTCCAGCGCATCCGCTCAGTGCCGTGACCCCGTGGCGTGATCGCGGCGGGCCGGGGAGGTCCATGCGGTCCTGGCCGGCGATGAGGTGCAGCAGGAAGAAGTCGTCCTGGCCGTAGCTGCCGATCCGAGGGCTACCAGATCGTGGACTCCAGTGACAGGGACTCCGACACGATGCTGAAGGAGCTTGCGGCGGGTCCCGGCCCGGATCCGCCCTAGGCCGGCGCGGGCGGCAGGAGCTTGCGGTGGTCCCAGGAGACGATCCGGACGGGCTCCACGATGAAGCCGACCCGCTTGCGGGCGGAGTGCGCCACGTAGTCTTCGGCCGATTCGGCGGGCACCCCGGCCATCCCGTCGGCCACGCCGCGGCCGATCTCCAGCACCCCGGCCGGGTCCTCCACGCACCGGGCCAGCCCCGCCACCTGGACGCCGCGCAGGTCGAAGTACTCCTCCCCGGTCTCCACCAGGCAGGTGACCCGGGGATCGCGGGCCAGGTTGCGCGCCTTCTGCGCGGCACGGTAGGTCCAGAACGCGATCCGCCCGCCGAGCAGCACGTAGTACATCGCGACCAGGTGCGGCGTCCCGTCCCGGTTGATCGTGGCGAGCTGGAGCTTGCGGGAGGCGGCCAGGAACGCCGCTATCTCCTCGGCGGTCATCGCGACCTGGTCGCGCTGCTTCACCGGGTGAACCCGATGGTCTCGGCGGCCAGGGCCAGCGTGTCCTCGCAGGCGAAGCCGGCCGGCGGCGCGGCAGCCGCGGCCTCGCCGCCGCCCCCGGTGAACAGCGGGCCGAGCGCGTGGCGCACCGACTCCAGCGTCCACATGCCGTCGGCCGAGCCGTGCTCCGCGGCCAGCACCGTGGCCCGGATCCGGGGCGGCTCCATGACCGCGGCGACACCGCCGTGCACCACGAACACCTCGCCGTTGATCCCCGCTCCGGCCGGGCTGGCCAGGTACACCACCAGCGGCGCGACGTGCTCCGGGGCAAGCGGGTCCACCGCGCCCTCGGGCGCCGCGCCCATCAGGTCCGCGGTCATGGCGGTCCGGGCCCGGGGGCAGATCGCGTTGGCGCGGACCCCGTACCTGCCGCAACTGCGCGCCGTGGTCACGGTGAGCGCGGCGATCCCGGCCTTGGCCGCCGCGTAGTTGGGCTGGCCGGCCGAGCCGAGCAGGAACGCCTCGGAGGAGGTGTTCACGATCCGGCCGTAGACCGGGGCGCCGGCCTGCTTGCTCTGCTCGCGCCAGTGCGCGGTGGCGAACCGGGAGGTCACGAAGTGACCGCGCAGGTGCACCCGGAGCACCAGGTCCCACTCGTCCGCGGACATGGTGAAGATCATCCGGTCCCTGAGCACCCCGGCGTTGTTCACCAGGATGTCCAGCCGGCCGTAGCTGTCCACGGCGGCCGCCACCAGTTGCTGGCCGGTGGCCCACTCCCCGATGTCGCCCGGGCTGGCAACCGCCTCCCCGCCGCCAGCCACGATCTCCTCCGCCACCGCGTGCACGTCATCGGCCGCCAGGTCGTTCAGCACGATACGGGCGCCGGCCGCCGCGAGCGCGAGTGCCTCCGCCCGCCCCAGCCCGTTGCCCGCGCCGGTCACAATCGCCGCCCTGCCGTCGAGGCTCAGCGCATCGTCCATCGCGGGACGCTCCTTCGCTCAGTAGCCGGGCCCGGACAGGATGCCGCCGTCGGCGACGAACTCGCTGCCGGTCGAATAGGACGACTCGTCGGAGGCGAGGTAGGCCACCAGGCAGGAGATCTCGGCCGGGCGGGCGAACCGGGACATCGGCATGGCCTTGAGGAAGGCCTCGGCGTCCGCCGGGTCGGCGGTCGTGGCCTGGCCGAGGGTCATGCTGGTGAGCACCCCGCCGGGGTGCACCGAGTTGACCCGGATGCCGAACTGGCCGAGTTCCTGCGCGGCGGACTTGGTCATGCCGCGGATCGCGAACTTGCTCGCGCTGTAGGCGGAGAGCCCGGCGGCCCCGGTGAAGCCCTCGATCGAGGAGATGTTCACGATCGAGCCGCCGCCCGCCGCCTTCATCGGCTCGATCACCGCCTTCATGCCCAGCCAGCAGCCGACCACGTTCACCTCGAGGATCCGCCGGAAGTCGGCGAGCGGCATGTCCGTGATCCGGGCGAACGCCAGCACGCCGGCGTTGTTGACCAGCGCGTCGAGCCTGCCGAAGGTGTCCAGTGCCGCGGCGACCGCCGCCGCCCAGTCCGCCTCGCTGGTCACGTCGTGGTGGACATACCGGCAGGACTTCTCGTCCAGCCCGGCCGCCACGGCAGCGCCCTTGCCGTCCTGCACGTCGCCGAAGACCACCCGGGCGCCCTCGGCCACGAAATGCCGGACGTGCGACTTGCCCATGCCCCGGGCGCCCCCGGTGATCAGCACGACCTTGCCGTCGAGCCGGCCCATGGGTGCCTCCCGGTCACCAGGTGGTCAACCAAACGCTTGCTTGGTGCGAGGGTAACAGCCTGCCGCGCGGCGGTGCAGGAGCGGATCAGGCGGGCGCGGGGCCGGGGTGGTCGGCGATCCCGTCGAAGAGGATGCGCAGGAGGCCCTCGACCGCCTGGTCGGTGCTGTAACCGCGGGTCCGGCGCCACGCGGCGGGAATCCACAGCGCGTCCTGGAGCAGCCGGTAGGTGAGCTTGGCGTCCAGGTCCGCCCGGAACAGGCCGGCCTGCTTGCCGAGTTCGAGCTGGCCGATCCAGATCCGCTCGATCTCGCGCAGGGCCTTGGGCAGGTAGGCGAACCGCGGCTGGGTGGCGAACAGGTTCCAGTCGTTCTGCAGCATGGCCAGGGCCGCCCGGTGCTGGGACAGGGTGCGGGTGGTGGTCCGGACGATCTGCTCGAGCGCCGCCCGCGGGTCCGCGGCGCCGGCGACCGCGGCGCGGTAGTTCGCCAGCACCTCGTTGATGAAACCAGTGAGGATCTCGTCGCCGATCGACTCCTTGGAGTCGAAGTGGTGGTACAGGCTGCCGGACAGGATGCCGGCCGCGTCCGCGATCTCACGCACGGTCGTGGCGCGGTAGCCTTTCTGCGCGAAAAGCTCCGCGGCGATCGCGACCATGTCGGCCCGGCGCTGCGACCTGAGCGCCCCGTTGGCGCTGCCCGGGCTTGTCACGTTGAGCCCGGTTTGGCCCTTCCTGGTGGTTGCCACGGCATCATTATCGCAGGACCGGGGCCTGCCTCCCTAGCGCTTGCTCGGTTTGGCCGGGCGAGTGTGCCCGCGGCGCCGGTGTTCCCTGCATGACCGCCCGCTGGCCAAACTGGAACGTGTTCTACTATTGCCGCATACCGTCCACCGCGTTTGGGGGTTCATCGGCGATGATCAGTGCACGCGCAGCGTTGCTGTACGGACCCGGCCAGGACTACAAGATCGACACCATCGAGCTCGACGAGCCGGGCCCCGGCGAGGTACTGGTCGAGATGCGGGCCTGCGGGCTGTGCCACTCCGACGAGCACGTGCGAACCGGCGACCTGCCGCTCCCGCATTACCCGGTGATCAACGGTCACGAGGGCGCCGGCGAGGTCTCTCAGGTTGGCGACGGCGTGACGTCGGTGGCACCCGGCGACCACATCGCGATGGCGTTCATCCCCTCCTGCGGCTCGTGCGCGTCGTGCCTGGCCGGCCAGGCATTCCTGTGCGACCTGGGCATGAAGCTCTTCGACACCGGGATCATCACCGATGGGCGCGTGGCGCACCGGATCGGGACCGAGCCGGTCGCGCGGTTCTCGCAGCTCGGCGCGTTCGCGGATCGGCAACTGCTCCCCGAGTCCTCAGTCGTCAAGGTGGCTCCAGACATCCCGTGGCCCGCGGTCGCGCTGGTCTCATGCGGGGTCGCCACCGGGTTCGGCTCGGCGGTCAACCGCGCGGGAGTGCGTCCCGGTGACACCGTCGCTGTCCTGGGCGTTGGCGGGGTCGGCATCAACGCGGTCCAGGGCGCGCGGGTGGCGGGAGCGCGCCGGATCATCGCCGTCGACCCCGTCGAGTTCAAGCGCGAGCAGGCCCTGCGCTTTGGCGCCACCCACGTCTATCCTTCGCTCGACGACGCCATCGCCGGAGTCGGCGCACTGACCTGGGGCCAGATGTGCGACTCGGTCATCTGCGCCTTCGGCGTGATGCGCGGCGACCTGCTCGAGCCGGCGCTCACGCTGACGGCCAAGGGCGGCACCTGCGTCATCACATCTGTGGCGCCAATCGCCCAGGCGCAGGCCGACGTCAACCTGTTCATGCTGGCCATGATGAACAAGGAGATCAAGGGCTGCCTCTACGGATCGGAAAGCCCCCGCACCCAGATTCCCAGGCTGCTGAACCTCTACCGCGACGGCATCCTGAAGCTGGATGAGCTGATCACCGAGACATACTCGCTCGATCAGGTCAACCAGGGGTACGCGGACATCGAGGCCGGCCGCGTCCTGCGCGGGGTCATCACCTTCTGACCGGACAGCCGGTTCCGCGGGCGGGCCCCGCCCGCCCCCTCTCGGGCGGAGGCATGCCATGATCCTTGATCTTTTCCGGGTCACCGGGCGGGTGGCGGTGGTGACCGGCGCGGGCCGGGGGCTCGGCGCGGCCGCGGCGGTCGCCCTGGCCCAGGCCGGCGCGGACGTGGTGATCAGCGCGCGCAGCGCGGACCAGCTCGCCGGGGTCGCGGCCCAGATCGAGGCGGCCGGGCAGCGCGCGCTGGCGGTCCCCGCCGACCTGAGCGACCTGGACGCGGCGGCGGGCCTGGCGGGTGCCGCGGCCGACGCCTTCGGGCGGCTGGACATCGTGGTCAACAACGTCGGCGGTGCGATGCCCCGGCCGTTCGCGGCGACCAAGCCACGGCACCTGGAGGCGGCGTTCCACTTCAACGTCGCGGTCGGGCACGCGCTGACCCAGGCGGCGGTCCCGTACCTGCTCGCGGCGGCGGAGGAGGAGCCGCCGGGCACCGGGGCCGGGGAGGAGGCCGGCCCGGGGGAACGGACCGGCGCGGTGATCAACATCTCCTCGGCCGTGGGCCGGACCGCGGGCCGCGGCTACCTCGCCTACGGCACGGCCAAGGCCGCCCTGGCCCACTACACTCGGCTGGCCGCCGCCGACCTGGCCCCCAGGATCCGGGTCAACGCGATCGCCGTCGGGGCGGCCGCGACCTCGGCACTGGACATCGTGCTGACGGACGACCGGCTGCGCGGGCAGATGGAGCAGGCCACCCCGCTGCGCCGGATCGGCGACCCCCGTGAGGTCGCGGCCGCGGTGGTCTTCCTCGCCGCGCCGGCCTCCGGTTACATCACCGGAAAGATTCTCGAGGTGGACGGCGGAATTGAGCGCCCCAATCTAGACCTTGGAATTCCCGACCTTTAACTAGCAAAAGTACCCTTACAAATGTAAACCTGGACTTATGCCGGATTGCGGGAGAGACTTGCACCGGCGGCGGCCAATCAGAAGCCACCCGCGGTGGGCTTTTACCGGGTGGCATGTGTAGGTGTCAGCTTGTGGCACCGGTTGGCCGGCAATCGGGCCGCCGGTGCCCGGGTCTGGATGGCCCCTGCGGAGGAGCGGGGCCCCAGCGAAGGGAGCGATGCCATGGCCGGGAGCTTCCATGCTCACTGGCGGACGTGGTCGATGGCGGTGGCAGGGACCGCCGCGTCGGTCGCACTGGTCGCGAGTCAGTCCCTGTTCGGCGTGCCGGCGAGCGCGGCGCCGGTGGCGATGAAGGGCGTCCGCCCGAACGCCACCGGTGAACTCGACTGCAACGGTTACAGCAAGGTCCAGAAACCGGTCAGCCACACGCTGGCCTGCACAGACATCCGCGGGATGAACGGCTATCCGCGCTTCTTCGACAACGGCCACTACATCGGCCACGACGAGCCGTCCATCCGGTTCATCTCCAGCCGGCCGGGCTCGGGGAACAACGTGACGTTCACCGAGCGGCTCCCGCTGGACCCGAAGGCCATGCCGACCACCGGCCACCCCGGCCACGACGTCACCCACTGGTTCGAGCTGAGCGTCGCGCCCTGGTTCGGGATGACCATGTGCGACCCGCAGTCCTTCCCGCAGACGCACTGCACGCCCAACAGCGACAGCAACGCCCCGCACGGCTCGTTCCCCGGCGGCGGCGGGGCGTTCATGGAGATGCAGTTCTACCCGCCCGGCTTCGCCCCCCGTGTCGACTCGATAAGCTGCGACAACACCCACTATTGCGCGGCGCTCACCATTGACTCGCTGGAGGGCAACAACGCCGGGCACCTGAACTTCAACTGCCTCGAGCCGGTGAACTTCGCGTTCATCCAGCGGAACGGCAAGCCCGCCGGCCCGCCGAGCCCGCAGCTTTCCAACCTGGCGACGATCACGCCAAACAAGCAGACGCTGCTGATGAACCCCGGCGACATGGTGCGCACCCACATGTGGGACGCGAGCATCGGCGGCGGTCGGCACGCGTTCGAGGTCCAGATCAGCGACCTGACCACCGGGCAGAGCGGGTTCATGATCGCCTCGGCCGGCAACGGCTTCATGAACACCAACTTCTTCAACTGCAACGGCACGCCGTTCAACTTCCAGCCGCTGTTCAACACCGCCAGGGCGCAGAACTCGATCGAGTGGTCGGTGCTGCTGTCCGGCATCCTCAACCAGTTCGAGATCGGCCACTTCGTCCCGTGCGGCAAGGTCACCGGCAAGGTGACCCTCGGGATCGCGCCGGGCATCACCGACACGACGTTCCTGGACTGCCACGGCGCGTACGAGGCCGCCGGGCCGCCGGATCCCACCCCGGGCGGCCAGGAGCCGACGGACGGGGTGTGTTACAAGAAGGGAGACACGCACGGCAGTCTCAATGCGCCGCCCAACATGGTCACCGGTTGCGTGGACGACCTGACCCAGAACGGCGACCTGGACTTCGACGGCACGGATTACTACCCCGACTTCCCCAACTCGCTGAAGCCGGGCCCGTTCCCGTCACCGTTCCTGCAACAGCAGCCGACCACGACAGGGGCCAGGTACTCGGGCATCCAGTTCGAGACCGACGCACCGGCCAGCGAGATCAACACCTGCGTGCCGCAGAACCCGCAGGGCTGCGCGGTCCCGCCGCCCAACGGCCCCGGGCACTTCTACCCGTTCTACACGCTGGCGAAGGCCGGCGGTACGTGCGTGTGGGAGTTCGGCAACATGTCCAACGGCAACAGTTTCGGTGGCGACCAGCAGTACGCCCACCTGGTCGCGCACGGGTTCTTCAAGGGCCAGCTCGACCTCGCGAGCGCGGTCCTGCCAAACCCGGGGAAGTGCTGAGGTGAGCCGGGGCCGGGCCGCGGAGATCGCTTCGCGGCCCGGCCCCGGCCGCTCGCCGTGCGTTACCTCCGGACTGGCGGCCGCACCCCGTCCGTCAGACGTCCCCGACGTCGATGAGCAGTTCCCGGCCATCGGGCAGCATGACGCCCAGCGAGTAGATGATCCCCTCGGGCAGGTCAAGCTGGCCCAGGATCTCTATGTCGACGACCTCGGGGTGACCGATCAGCAGGCGGCACAGCACGCTGCCGGCATGATCGGCGGGAGGCGCCTTGCGCTTGGCGGCGTCATCCACGGACGTCATGCGACCTTCGATCGCCGGGGGCTGGGAGGCGGAACTTCGCATCCGGACACATTTCCTAAGGTAACCCGGCGTTACCACAAGAGCCCGGAATGAGGTCCCGGCGCGCGGCGTGGCGCGCCGGGAGAGCGGTCCTTACTCCTATATTGTCCATATATGCGTAGTTCGGGGACTCGCTTCAGCGGCCCGTGGCCTGTTCTTTGGCCACAGATGGCGATTTAGGCTCATGAGTGTGAGCCAGCCTTGGGTGGTGCTGTTGCACGGTCAGCCGGGTTCTGGGGCGGACTGGGAGCAGGTCGCCGACCGGCTGCCGGCCGGGCTTGCCGTGGTGACGCCGGACCGGCCGGGGTACGGGGCGAGCCCGCGGGCCGCCGGGGGCTTCGCGGCCGGCGCCCGCGCGGTGGTGGCCGACCTCGACGCGCGGGGCATCGACCGGGCCGTGCTGGTGGGCCACTCCTACGGCGGCGGCGTCGCGCTGGCCACGGCCCAGCTCGCGCCCGAGCGGGTGGCCGCGCTCGTCCTGCTGGCCAGCGTCGGCCCCGGCTGCCTCACCTGGGCGGACTGGGTGCTGGCCGCACCGGTCAGCGGAGAGTTCTTCGCGGTCGTGGCGTGGCGGCTCACGCCCCGGCTGGCCCGGGTGGTGCTGCGGGCGGCGCGCTGGCTGCGCCGCCGGCCGCTAGGCCCGGACCAGGCCGTGAACTGGCAGATCTGGGCCAACGCGCACCACGATCACGGGCCGCTGTGGCGCAGCTTCCTCACCGAGCAGCGCGCCCTGGTCCACGAGCTCGACGGCCTTACCGCCGCCCTGCCCACGGTGACGCAGCCGGTGCTGCTGCTGGCGGACCGGCACGACATGATCGTCCCGGTCCGGTCCACCCAGCGGCTCGCGGCGGCGCTGCCCGATGCCCGGGTCCAGATGCTGGACGGGCCCGGTCATCACCTGCCCCGCAAGGCGGCGCCGCCGATCGCCGCCGCCATCGCCGAGTTCCTCGGCACGATCGACAGCCGCGGCGCGGCCGCCTGACCCGGCAAAAGGGCGGGCACGCGAGCTTCATCTGCCGGCCGTCGCGTGTTCGCGGTCCGGCCAGGCGGGACTCCTACGGTGGTCGCCGTGACCCAAGCCGGACCGGCCGTGGAAGCCCGCGGGGTGTCGAAGTGGTTCGGGCCGGCCACCGCGCTTGACGCGGTGGATTTCACCGTCAGCCCGGGCGACGTGCACGGCCTGCTCGGTCCCAACGGGGCCGGCAAGACCACGTTGCTCTCGCTGCTCTTCGGCCTCGTCCACCCGGACGAGGGGACGCTGCGCCTGTTCGGCCGCACCCGGGCACAGGCCGGGCCCGGATGGCTGGACGGCGTCGGCGGGTTCGTCGAGACCCCCCGGTTCTACCCGTACCTGAGCGGCCGCCGGAACCTGGCGGTGCTGGCCGGGCTCGACGGCGGGGACGCCATCAGCCTCATCGACGCGGCCCTGGAGCGTGTCGGCCTCACCGGGGCCCGGCACCAGAAGGTGCGCGGTTACTCGCTCGGCATGCGCCAGCGGCTGGGGCTGGCCGCCGCCATGCTCCGGCGGCCGCGGCTGCTGATCCTGGACGAGCCGGCCAACGGCATGGACCCGGCCGGGGCCCGGGACCTGCGCGCCGCCCTGCGCCACCTGGCCCGCGACGGCGTGACCGTCGTGCTGAGCAGCCACGACATGGCACAGGTGGAAGAGATCTGCGACAGCGTCACCGTGCTGCACCGGGGACGGGCGGTGTTCGCCGGCCGCCTGGGCGCGATGCGGGCCGCCGCCCCGGACCCGGTGTGGCGGCTGCACACCAGCGACGACGGCGCCGCATCGTGGCCGCCCGGGACCTGGCCGGGGTCAAGGCCGGCCGCCACGACCAGGGCGGGCTCGGTGTTCGCCAGCCAGGGCAGCCTGGACGGCTATGTGCTGCGCCTCGGCCGCGACGGTATCGCGGTGCGCGGCCTCGTGCTGGACGTCACACTGCTGCAGGCGCTCTTCTTCCAGCTCACCGGGGACTCCCCGGAGCAGGCCAGGGAGGTCACGTGACCCTTGCCGCGCAGCGGTGGCCGGCGTTCGCCGAGCCCGCCGCGGACCGGAAGCGCCCGGGCGCGCGGACCGTGTACCGGATGGAGCTGGCCAAGCTCAGCCGCCTGATCCGGGTGCGGGTGATCGCCGTGCTGGCCGTCACCGGCCCGTTCCTCGCGGTCGCCGCGCTGCACCTGCAGAGCGCGACGCCCGGTGACACCGCCTTCGGCCAATGGGTGCACGTGTCCGGTTTCGCCATCCCGATGGTGGTGCTCGGCTTCGCCGCCCAGTGGATCGCCCCGGGCCTGGCCGCGGTGGTGGCCGGTGACATCTTCTCCGCCGAGGACCACTTCGGCACCTGGAAGACCGTGCTGACCCGGTCCTGCGGCCGCGGCCAGCTGTTCGCCGGCAAGTTCCTGGCCGCGCTGACCTTCGCGGTGGCCCTGGGGCTGCTGCTGACCGGCACCGACCTGCTCGCCGGCCTGCTGGCCGGGACCCAGCCGGTGGTGGGACTGGGCGGGCAGCTTGTGCCCGCCGGGCACGCGGCCGGGCTGGTCGTCCTCAGCTACCTGTCCGACATCCCGCCGCTGCTCGGCTTCACGGCGCTGGCCGTCATGCTGTCGGTGGTCAGCCGCAGCAGCGTGGTGGGCATCGGCGGGGTCATCGTGATCACCTTGGTGTTGCAGGTCGTGACCTTGCTGAGCCTGCCGGCCTGGGTGCAGCTCGCGCTGCTTTCCACGCCGTTCCAGGCCTGGCACGGTTTCTGGGCGCAGCCCGCGTTCTACGCCGAGTTCCGCTGGGGGCTGGTGACCTGCGCCGGGTGGTCCGCGGCGTGCGCGGCCATCTCCTGGCTGGTGTTCCGCCGCCGCACGATCGCGGTGGCGCCGTGAGGAGCCGGCCCGCGGCGGCGCTCGCCGCCGGGGCGATCCTGGCGCTCGCCCTGTCCGGCTGCGGCTCCACCGGCATCACGGCCGCGCCGCTGGAGGCGTCGCTCAGCTCGACGTTCGCCAATCTGTACGCGCTCCAGCAGGCCGAGCAGGGCAACCCGCACCCGCCGGCGCGGAGCCTGCACAGCCACACCGGCTGCCAGAAGGGCGCCCCGGCACCGCCCCGGCGGGCGAGAACGTGACCGGCCACAACACCTACGACGACACCGGCTCGGTCACCAGCTTCACCATGCCGAGCATGGCGGCGCTCAGCGCATACACCCACCAGGTGTTCGTGGACAACGACTGGGACCACCTGCTCGCCGGCACGCGGCTGACGGACTGCCACGCGGCGCCGGCGGCCGTGCCGACGCGCCTGGGCTGCCCGTCCACGATCAAGCACGTGTTCCTGATCGTCCGCGAGAACCGCACCTACGACCAGGTGCTCGGCGACGCGGGCAAGGGCAACAGCGACCCCGGCCTGGCCCAGTTCGGCGCCACGATCACGCCCAACGCGCACGAGCTGGCCAGCACCTACGGGCTGTTCGACAACTTCTACGACGAGGGCACGCTGTCCGCCGACGGCCACAACTGGCTGACGCAGGCCGACGCGAACGACTACATCGAGAAGGAGTTCGGCGCCTTCTACCGCAGGTACCCGGCCTCGGGCGCGGACGCCCTGGCCTACCAGCGGGACGGGTTCCTGTGGAACGCCGCGCAGGCCGCCGGCCAGACGGTCCGGTCCTTCGGCGAGTACAACAACTTCCTCAACCAGCTCAACCCGGTCCCGTCCTGGTCCGCCTACTACCAGGACTCGCAGATCATGGAGGGCCAGGCCACGGGGCCGATGCCGGTACCGCCGTCATCGGTCCACAGCTACTCCGACATCCCCTCGCTCAACGCGATCACCGACCACCGCTACCCGATCTTCGACCTCGGCATCCCGGACCAGTACCGGACCGACATCTGGCTGCAGTCGTTCCGCCAGAGCGAGCAGACCGGCCAGCTGCCGAACCTGAACATGATCTGGCTGCCCGATGACCACACCGCCGGTGTCGGCTCGGGCGACCCGAACCCGGTGGCCGAGGTCGCCGACAACGACCTGGCCCTCGGCCGGATCATCGACACGATCTCGCACTCGAAGTTCTGGAGTTCCTCGGCGGTGTTCGTGGTCGAGGACGACACCCAGAACGGTGCCGACCACGTGGACGGCCACCGCGGCCCGCTGCTGGTCGCCAGCCCGTACGCCCGGCGGGGCATCGTGGACAGCAGCTACTACACCCAGCTCAACATCGTGAAAACGATCGAGCAGATCCTCGGCGTCGCCCCGATGAACCAGGAGGACCGGGCCGCGCAGCCGATGTTCAACGCCTTCACCAAGACGCCCGACCTCACCCCCTACGTCCACGTCCCCAACCAGATCCCGCTGACCTACGGCCTGAGCGCCAGCAAGTCCGGTCCCAAGGGCGTGCTCCTGCCCGCCTCGCCCGCACGGCTCGGCATCCCCGCATCGGAGCGGGCGGTCTACGAGCAGTGGGTGTTGTGGAGCAGGCACGGCCGGTTCAACGGGAAGGTCGCCATCCAGGACTGGGCCAACCCCGCCCAGCTCAACCGGCTGGACTGGTACAGCGCCCACGACTGGAAGGTGCCCTACCCGGGCGACATCCGGATCATCCCGCCCAACCAGGTGCCGGGTCACAACCTGCCCGCGGGTTACCTGGGCGACTGAGCCGCGGTAGCGGCAGCGCGAAACGGGCGGCGGGCTGATCCCCGCCGCCCGTTTCGCGCGTTGCCGGGAACCGGTGCGCCCGGCGGCCGCCATCGGCCCCGGCCCTTCGACCGGTGGCCGGGAACGGGCCGCTAGCCAGCCGGGTCCGGCGGTACCCGCAGCACCAGGCGGCCGGGCAGGGCGGTGACCATCAGCCGCTTGGTGCCGCCCATCACCTCGCCGTCCAGTTCCCAGGGCTGCTCCCGGTCGGTGCTGATGGTCAGCCGCTGGAACTGCATCCAGGTCATCTGGCCGGGCGACTTACGGCGCAGCAGCACCCGCGTGGCGAGCCGGAGCCAGCCCGCCCAGCCCCGGGCGGTCAGCACCACGGCGTCCAGCGTGCCGTCGTCGGGCAGCGCGTCCGGCAGCAGCCGGATGCCGCCCTGCAGCCAGCCGACGTTGCCGACGATCACCGCGCTGGCCCGTGCCCGCAACGGCGGCCCGCCGTCGGCCACCAGGCTGACCCGCACCGGCCGGTCCCGCAGGTGGCGCAGCCCGGACAGCACGTAGGCGGCCGAGCCGAGCCGCTTCTTCAGCGGCTCGCTGGACGCGCCGAGCATCTTCGCGTCGAATCCCAGCCCGGCCATGACCACGAACGTATGCCCGTTGGCCGAGCCGGCGTCCAGCCGCCGGTCGCTGCCGGTGAGCGCGGTGACCAGCGCCGCGTCCAGGTCCAGCGGCAGGCCGAGGTTGCGGGCGAGCAGGTTGCCGGTGCCGAGCGGCAGGATGCCCAGCGGGGTGCCGCTGCCTGCGACACCGTCCGCGCACGCGGTGACGGTGCCGTCGCCGCCGCAGGCCAACACCAGGTCGGCGCCGTCCCGCACCGCCTGCGCCGCCTGGCCGGCGCCGGGGTCGTCGGAGGTGGTCTCGTACCAGAGCGGCTCTTCCCAGCCGTGCTCAGACATCGCCCAGCGGACCGTGTCGCGCAGCATGGCGATGTCGTCGTGCTTGGTCGGGTTGGCCACCACCGCGGCCCGGCGCGCGCCTGGCGGGCGGGGCGCGTCCGGCGGCATGGCGCCGAGCATATCGCTGCCGTTCCAGCGGGCTGGGGGGCGTTATTCCCGGTTGTCCCGTGGCTGTCCGTACTTCGGCGGCTGGCCGTTGTCCGCCTGCCCGCTGTCTTGCGGCTGGCCGCTCTGCGGCGGCCGGGCGTCCTGCGGTGGCTGGGTGCCGGGCGGTGGCTGGATGCCGGGCGGTGGCTGGCCGTTCTGCGCTGGCTGGCTGTTCGACGGCCGCGGCGGCATCATCCGCAGCGAATGCTCGACCAGCGCGATCAGCACGTCCTTGCTGGAGTTCCGCTGGCGGGCGTCGCACAGCACGACCGGAACCGGTTCGTCGAGGTCCACCGCCGACCTGACGTCCTGGGCGCGATAGCGCGGCGCGTCGTCGAAGCAGTTCACCGCGAGGACGAACGGGATCCGCCGGCTCTCGAAGAAGTCCACCGACGGGAAGCAGTCGGCCAGGCGCCGCGTGTCGGCGAGCACCACCGCGCCGATCGCCCCGCTCGCCAGCTCGTCCCACATGAACCAGAACCGCTCCTGCCCCGGCGTGCCGAACAGGTAGACGGTCAGGTCGTCGCGGATCGTGATCCGGCCGAAGTCCAGTGCCACGGTCGTGGTGGTCTTGCGCTCCACGCCGGTGAGGTTGTCCACCGGGGTGCCGGCCGCGCTCAGCAGCTCTTCGGTGGACAGCGGGCGGATCTCGCTGACCGAGCCCACCAGGGTTGTCTTGCCGACGCCGAAGCCGCCCGCGACGAGCACCTTGAGCGCCACGGGCAGGACGTGCCTGTCGTCGGTTTCCTTAGAGGCGGCGAAGGCCATCCACGACCTCTTGGAGGATGCGGCGGTCGGGCAGGCGGGCCGCCGGGATCGGGTTGTGCACGTTGATGAGCGTCCGCTCGCGCAGGTCGCCCAGGAGGATCCGGATCACCCCCACCGGGAGGTCCAGGTCCGCCGCGAGATCGGCGACCGAGGTCGGCCGTCGGCAGATCCGCAGTAAGGCCCGGTGCTCCGGGCCCAGGCCCCACTCGGTGCCCTGGGCATCGCGGACCGATGTGATCAGGGCGATGAGGTCGAGCCTGGCCCCGGCGGGACGGGTCCGGCCACGGGTGAGCGCGTACGGCCGGACCACGGCTCCTGCGTCCTCGTCGAGCCAGCGGTCCTCGGCCGGATGCATCCTCGGCCTCACTCCGCCGAACCGCCGGCCGGCACCGGCCGGGTGTTCACCGACAGATGCTCGCCGACGCGTTTCACCAGGAGCGCCATCTCGTAGGCGATCAGCCCGGCGTCGGCGCTGGCCGGGCTCAGCACCGCCAGGCAGCTTCCCGCGCCGGCAGCGGTCACGAACAGGAACGAGTGCTCCATCTCGACGATCGTCTGACGGACGCTGCCGCCGCCGAACTGGTGCCCGATGCCCCGGGCGAGGCTCTGGAAGCCGGCCGCCGTGGCGGCGAGGTGCTCGGCGTCCTCACGGGTCAGCCCGGCGGAGGCGGCCATGGCAAGGCCATCACGCGACAGGATCACGGCCTTGTCGATCTGGGCGACCCGGGTCACCAGGTCGTCCAGGAGCCAGCTCAGCCCGCTGTCGAACCCCGGGCCGCGCCGCCAGTCAGCCTGGTCCATGCGCTCCCCTGTCGTCGGTAGGCGTTCCCTGCTGATATGCCCCATAGTCGCCGGGTTCACCATAGTCGCCGGGTTCACCGGGGCCGTCCGCGGATTCTCCGGGGCCGGCCGCGCCGGCCGCGCCGGCCGCGCCGGATTGCGCGTGCTGGCCGGGATCCGGGTCGAACATCGACCTGCCCCGCTCCCAGCCGTGCTGGATCGCGGATACGGTCGCCCTCGCCTCGTCCGGGGAGCGGGGGTCCGGGAACCGCCCCGGCAGCGGGGGATACGCCGGCGGTGCGTTCCTGAGCTGCGGCACCAGGCTTGCCTGGCGCACCCGCCGGGGCAGGTCGGGCCCGCCGGTGTCCTGGTCGCCCCAGCCCGGGGCGTTCGGCGCGGGCTGCGGTGAGTCACTCCAGGCCGGTGATTCCATCCCGGCCCACGCCCGCGACTCCGCTTCCACCTCCGCCCTGGCCTGCGGATCCGGTTCCGCCGAGGGCTGGGCCTCGGCTCCGGCCCAGGGCGGTGCCGCCGCGGTCGTTGCGGGCGGAGCCGGTGCGGGCGGTGCGGGTGGTGCCGGTGCGGGCGGTGCGGGCGGTGCGGCCTCGTAGGACGGGAGCGCCGGGTCGCGCCGGCCCGTCCCGGCTGGCTCGGCGGGCATGCCCTCATGGGCCAGGCCGGGCTCGGTGTTGTCAGGGGCGGCGAAACCGTTCTGCTCTCCGTTGGCCTGCCTGCCCGGCGTGGGCGGGCCACCTTCCAGGGCTCTGGCCGGCTCCAGTTCGCCGAATCCCTCGGCAACCACGATGCTGTGCGGGATCAGCACGATCGCGGTGGTTCCCCCGTAGGGGTTGCGGCGCAAGGTGATCTTGATCTCGTGCCGCCGGGCGAGCTGGCCGGCGACCAGGAGCCCGAGCTGGTCGGTGTTGGCGGGGTCGAACGGGAGCGGCTCGGCGAGCTGGTCGTTGGCCTCGGCGAGCTTCCCGTCGCTCATGCCGAGCCCGCGGTCCTCGATCTCGATCGCGTAGCCGTGGCCCACCACGCCGCCCTGGATGACCACCGGGGTGTTCGGCGGGGAGTAGATGGTGGCGTTCTCGATCAGCTCGGCGATCATGTGGATGACGTCGCCCACGGCGGGCCCGGCCAGCCCGGTGTCACCGGCGGAGATGACGCTGACCCGGGTGTAGTCCTCCACCTCGGCCACGGCCGCGCGGATGACGTCCATGAACGGGACCGGGTTCCGCCAGCCGCGCGCGGGCGACTGGCCGGACAGGATGATCAGGCTCTCCGCGTGCCGCCGCATGCGCGTGGTCAGGTGGTCGATGCGGAACAGGTCCGCGAGTTCCTGCGGGTCCTCGGTCCGGCGTTCCATCCGGTCCAGCAGGGCGAGCTGGCGGTGCAGCAGGGACTGGCTGCGCCGGGCCAGGTTGCGGAACACCTCGCCGATGCCCTCGCGTAGCCGGGCCTGGCCCACGGCCGCGTCCACCGCGGTCCGCTGCACCTTGGCGAACGCGTCCCGCACCTGGCCGATCTCCCTGGTCTTGACCGGGATGTCGTCCAGCGACTCGTCGTCCATGTCCACGTTCAGGCCGGTGGCGAGCTGATCCACCATCCGGGGCAGCCGGTGGTCGGCCAGGTCCTCGGCGGAGCGGCGCAGCTCGGACAGCTCACGCACCAGCCCGCGGCCGGCCAGCAGCGAGATGATGATGGAGAGCACCACGGCCAGCAGGCCGAGCCCGCCGGACAGCAGCAGCCGCAGGTCGGTGACCCGCGCCTGGTGCTCTGCCTGCTGGTCCAGGGCGTTGGCCGCCTGCGTGCCGGCCCGCTCGAGCCCGAATGAGACGCCCTGGACGGCCTGCTGCCAGGCAGCGGGCGAGACCGCGGGCGGGCGTGGCGGACGCTGCACGTGCGGCGGGCGCTGCGCGTGCGGCGGGCGCTGCGCGTGCGGTGGGCGCTGCGGCGCGCGCATGCTGCCGATCACCGCGTTCTCCTGGGCGGTCAGGGCGGCGTAGGCGGCGGGGCTGACGTCCCGCTGATACATGGCGCGGTAGCCGGGGCTTAGCTCGGGCAGCGTCTGGTTGTACAGCGAGGTGCGCGCGCCCACCAGCCGGGCGAAGCCGTGCTGGTCGGCGAGCGGGAAGCGGCGCGCGGCCATGTCGGAGAGCACCAGCACGTTCTCCTGCTGCAGCAGTTCCCCCGACTTGGCGATCTGCTCAAGCGCCAGCGCCTGGGCGGCGATCGGCGTGCTGGTCTCGGTGAGGATCACCTGGTTGAGCAGCAGGTAGGAGTCCCCGATCAGCTTGTCGTACGTGGCGAGCGCCTGCGGCCTGGTCACCGTCCGGGCGGCGACCGAGGAGTGCAGGCCGGGCAGGCCCGCAGCGTCGTGCAGCAGGGTGGCGGATGCCTGGTGCACCGCGGGCGGGGCGTTGCTGAGCGTGCTGCCCGAGGTGAGCGCGGCACGCAGCGCGGCGGTCACGTGCCCGGTGATGGCTTCCTGCGCGCGGAATTTCGCCAGATTGCCGGGGCTGGGCGCGGCAAGGTAGATCAGCGAGTAGACGCGCTCGGTGTCGAGTTGTCCGAGGAAATTGCTGACCGGTTCACTGGTGGCCGTTTTCAGTGCCCTGGCCCGCGCGAGATTCAGGGCGTCCCGCCCGGCGATGCCGGTGGTGAACAGATAGAGCCCGAACAGGGAAAGCACTGGCACGAGTACCAGCAGTAAGATCCTTGCGCGTACTGACCGGATGTGCCAACTCATTAACCATTCCCCCGGGATCAGTGAACGGAACGGGTCGCGGGATTGCATTGCTCAGCTGCCGGGCAGTTCGTGCTAAACCGTCGTGCCAGCCCTATGGTGCCTAGCAGCCTTGCCAGCAGCGGCGCGGGCAATGCCGCGGCGCGGAAATACTGCCCCGCTCGCCGCATCGCCCGGCCTTCGCCGTGCAAGCCACATCATCGAGATTAACAGGACATCTGTCCTGCTCCGGGGGCAAACAGCCAACGACCGGCCCAGGATGTTACTCACGAGTCGGGAGGGTTTTAAGTAGCGAACTCCCGCGGCTTTCCGGGCCCTCCGGAGATCGTTTTCCCCGGGGTGATCCCTTCCCCGCGCCGCGCCTCATCTGTATCACCAGCCAGCCTGGTCACAATTGGCTCAGGAGTCACGCTCAGGAGTCACATGGAGGGATGCCCGTTGCCATGACTTTGCTTGGCGTTGAAACGGCTGGCCGGAGCCAGAGCTCAGCTTTATGGCGCATCAGAGTAATGGAAACGGGGCCGCCTGTCCGGTGAAAACGCCGCAACCCTAGCCCCGATCTCTTCTGCCTCGAACAGGGACAGCTGCGCGCCAAGGTGAGGTCGTTCCGTCGGGGCGAATCACCCAGAAGTCGCTGATCACCCGCGCCCTGTGGCTTCCTGCTTCATCGCAGACCGCCCGGGGGCAAACCCTGGTCTTACATCCGCTCCACAGGCTTTCGGGCCTCGCGGCCCCGCTCCCGCCCGCCCGGCGGTACCTGACACCAAAAACGGTACCAGCGGTTCCGCTGTAGCCACCGTGACACGCCGCAGGCGGGGCGGCGCTTCACGCCGCCCTGAAGGGCGGCGCGCTCCGCCGCATTCTGGGTAGCTGGACCGCTGGCTAGCCCGGCGCCAGCGTCACGCGGCGTCGCTGGCCGGTGCCCCGGGATCCTCCGGTTCGCTGCGTTCCGCGGCGAGCCGTTCCAGGCCATACCGCTCCACGTGCTCGGGATCGGCCAGGCTGATCGTCCGGAGGTTCTGCGCGGCCAGCCGCTCGTTGATCTCGTCCAGGTGCTCGCGGACCAGGCGCTTCTCGGCGTCGGTGGTCTTGCCCTTGTGCGGCTTGCCCGCGTGCTCGAACGTCGCGTAGTTGGCCCGGTCCTCCCGGCTCACCGCGGCCGTGGCCGAACGCGGGGCCCGTCTGGCCGGCCGCGCCGTGGCCAGGATCTCGCTCATCGGCTTGTCGGTGGCCAGCTTGTCGAACTCCGCGGCGTCCAGCACCACCCGATGGGGCCGGTCGTCGCCGGGGAAGTAGAGGTCGACAAGGGCAGCCTGCCCGCCAGCCTTCTCGATGTCCGTGGCCTCGGCGGTGAGGGCCTCGAACTCGACCGGCCCGTCGGGCAGGCCGGGATGCTCGGTGACCACGATGCGGGCCGGTGCCTCGTCGTCGGTGATGAGCTGGCCGCTGAGATCGCTGAACCGGACAGTCTTCTGGCCCACGGGATCGTCCTCCTGGTCGCGCGTGACGGGTACGCCGGGCAGCCGCGGTACGCGGTGCCGCCGTGCGTGGGAACGCGTCGCCTACGCTGCCGTACCGGAGAGCGGCTGTCAAACATGCGTTCGACTTATCGTGGTGCGTGTCGAGATCACCGATAGTGTTTTCGATCAGCAGGGCTCACTCGCTCCGGCCGGCCCGGGGCTGGTGGCGGGGGCCGCTAGCGCCCCGCGGCCGTGGGGGCACTGCGCCGGGGCCGGCGCGGGGACCCGTCTTCGGCACTGCCTGGCCGGTGGCGTCAGCCTCCCATGCCGGGGGGAATGGGCGGTTATTCTTGGCGCGGCGGTGCGGTGATGCTCCGGTGGATTGCTGGCGAACAGCGGGGCGAGCCGGGGTAAAGCGCGTGTCACGCGCTCGGGGAGGGGTTAAGCACCCCTGGGGGAACGGCGGCAGCCCGAACGGAAGGCCGGTGACACTGATGTCCGACGCGCCCGACGTGCCCGACGCGCCCGACGCGGCCGGCGATCCCGCGTCCCGCGCACCCGGCGGCCCGCGGGCCGGCGCGCTCGGCGATCCGGCGGCGGACCGGCCCGGTGATCCGGGGTGCCCCAACGCCGCGCAGGCCGCGGAGTGGGACGGCCCGGCCGGTGCGCACCGGACCAGGCACGCCGCGGTGTTCGACGCGGAGACGCGCCCGCACAACGAACGGTTCCGCGCGGCGACCGGCGTCGGCCGCGGCGATCGCGTGCTTGACATCGGCTGCGGCACCGGCCAGTCGACCAGGGACGCGGCCCGCGCCGCGGTGGCTGGCAGCGCGCTCGGCATCGACCTGTCCGCGCAGATGCTCGAGCACGCGCGCCGGGTCAGCAGCGAGGAGGGGCTGACGAACGTCGGCTTCCAGCAGGCCGACGCCCAGGTGCACCGGTTCCCGGCGGGCGGTTTCGACGTGGCGATCAGCCGGTTCGGTTCGATGTTCTTCGACGACCCGGTGGCCGCGTTCGGCAACATCGGGCAGGCGCTGCGCCCCGGCGGCCGCCTGGTGCTGATGGTCTGGCAGGCCCGGGAACACAATGCCTGGTCCACCACGATCCGCGAGGCCGTCGCCGGGGACGCGGACCTGCCGCCGCCGCCCGGGACCGGGCCGCATCCGTTCTCGCTCGGCGATCCGGCCGTGACAGGCGGCATCCTGACCGCGGCCGGGTTCACCGAGGTCGGTTTCGCCGACGTGCGCGAGCCCGTTTACTACGGCCCGGACGCCGCGGTGGCCCTCGACGTGGTACGCGGCCTGCGCAGCACCAAGGACCTGCTGGCGGGCATGGACGCCGCGGCGGCCGAAAACGCGCTGGACCGGCTGCGCGCCACCCTCGCCGCCCACCAGACCGGCGCGGGCGTGCTCTTCGACGCCCGTACCTGGATCATCACCGCCCGGCGCCCCTGACCGGCCCCGGAACCCGGCCGGCGCCGGCGACCTGTCCCGCCCCGGAACCCGGCCGGCGCCGGCGACCTGTCCCGCCCCGGAACCCGGCCCTGGCCGGCCCCGCACCCCGCCCGGCCGGGCGGCCCGCCCGCCCACGGGCTGGCGGCCCCGCGGGGTTCGCCGGTGCGGCGTAGATGACGTGGAGGTGCAGGCCGTGCATGAGTGCGACGTAGCTCCGGCCGATCCCGTGACCCGTCCACGCCGAACGCCCCGGCCGGAGGATGTCTCTGGGTACGACAGGTGGCTCGTGCCCTGAAGCGCTGGAGGCATGGGAATGGCTGTGGTGTTGATTGCGCGCTTTGACGGCGACGTGGATGAGTTGAGGCGTGCCTACGACAGAGCGCATGCGTTGATCATGAGCCGTGGGGGGGCAACCGGCGCAGGGGAGCTGCGCCACCACTGCGCGATCGGCGAAGGGGCCCTGTACATCATCGGCGTGTGGGAGTCGGAAGAGCGCGTTCGCATGCGCTGGGCGAGCGAGGAGTTCGAAGACGTCCTGACCTCGGTTGGCTTCCCCTCGCCAAAGACTGCCGATATCACCGTCCTTGAGCTGCACGCGACGGAGCCACCGCTTTGAACGGGCACCCGGCCCGCCGGTACTAAGCCCTCGTTGCCTACTCCAGAGGTTGACCGGTTGAGATCTACGGCGGCTGGGGCTGGAGGGTGAGCCCGGTCTGGGCGAGGAAGGCGTCGATGAGGGCGGCATCTGGGTACCTCATGATCCCGGCGTAGACCCCGCCACCCGGCGCGATCACGCAGGCGCGCCGCACGTGATCAACCAGACAGACCCCGGCTACTCAATCCCTGGCCCGGAGGTCACAAGGCGGCGGGCTGGTCCGTTCGCACCCGCAGCAGCTGCGGGCCGCGGAAGGAGATGTTCGGGTGGAAGGTGAGCCGCTGGCCCTCGGCGAGCCGCAGCCGCGGGTACCGGCGGGCCAGCTCCTCCAGCGCCAGCCGGGTTTCCAGGCGGCCCATGTTGGCGCCGAGGCAGTAGTGCAGCCCCAGCCCGAACGCCAGGTGCTGCCCGGCGTTCGGCCGGTCCACGTCGAAGCTGTCCGGATCGGGAAACACCGACGCGTCCCGGCCCCCCGCGGCCAGCCACAGGAACAGCTTGGCGCCCTCGGGCAGGTCTACCCCGCCGATCGTGACGGGGCGCGTGGTCACGCGGCGCCACACCGGCACCGACGGGTCGTATCTCAGCGTCTCTTCGACCGCGGCGGGGATGAGGCCGGGCCGGGCGGCGACGCGGGCCCAGCGGGCCGGGTCCTCAAGCAGGCGGCGCATGGTGTTGCCGATCAGGCCGGTGGTGGTCTCGTGCCCGGCGAACGACAGCGAGAACAGGATCGAGGCGATCTCCTCGCGGGTGAGCCGGTCCGGAGCCTCCCGGTGGATGGCCAGCAGGTCGCTGGTCAGGTCGTCGCCGGGCTGGCCGGCCCGCAGTTCCACCAGGTCGCGCAGGTAGCGCCGGTACGCGGCCATGCTGGTGGCGATCTCCACCTGGTCGCCGGGCGCCGGGCGGCCCCAGCCGAGCGCCGCCCGGGAGCCGCACCACCGCTTGAGCTGCGCGTAGTCCGCCTCGGGCACGCCCATCAGGGAGAACACGATGTTCGCGGGCAGCGGGAACGCGAGCGCCGCGACCAGGTCGAACTCGTCCCGCCCGGCCACCGCGTCGAGCAGCGCCGCCGTGGTCGCCTCGATCGCCGGGATCATCGCCTGGATCCGGGTCATGCTGAACGCGCGGGCCGCGGGCTTGCGCAGCCGGGCGTGCGCGGGCTCGTCCAGGCTGACCATGGACGGCTGCGGCCGGTGCCCGCCGGCCAGCAGGATCTCGGCGGCCTCGGGCACCAGGGGCACCAGCGGGGCCTGCGCCACCGCGGCGGAGAACGTGGCCGGGTCCCGGAACACCTGCTCGATGTCGGCGTGCCTGGTGAGCACGTAGTAGCCGATCGACGGGGCGTAGAACAGCGGCGCCTCGTCCAGCGGCAGGCTCGCGAGCACCGTGTACGGATCGGCGAGGAACTCCGGGGCGAGCGGGTCGAAGCTCTCCCGCACCGGGCATCCCGTTGCTGCCATCGCATACCTCCGCAGGCCCTCGGCTGATCCGATTATCAGCCGTGACGCACGGCGCCACCACCGGGCTGCCCGGTGCTGGCGCCGTGCGTGGCGGGCCCGGGACCGGCTAGCTGCCGACCGGATCGAGCTCCGCCCGCTCCGCCGGCGGGGCGGCCTCGGCCGGGCGCGGCCGGGGCGCGCGCAGTCCCGACAGCGTGACGGCCAGGCCGAGCAGCGCGACGCCGGTGATCACGCCGAGCGCGGGCCGGTAGGCGGCCAGCGTGCCTGCCGAGATCGCGTGGTCCGCGCCGCGGGCGTCGATCACGGCGGTGACCACGGCCAGCACGATCGCCCCGCCGACCTGGAAGGAGGTCTGCAGTATGCCGGAGGCCAGGCCCTGCTCGTGGTCGGCGACCCCCGCGGTGGCCTGCACGTTCAGCGCGGCGAAGCCGAGGCCGAAGGCCGCGCCGATGAGCAGCAGCGAGGGCAGGATCACCGCCGGGTAGTCCGGTGCCGGGCCGACCCGGAGGAACCACGCGTAACCCGCGGCCAGGCACCCGAAGCCGACGGCGACGACCCGGGCCGGGCCGAACCGGTCAAGCACCCAGCCCATCCGCGGCGAGCTTGCCGTGACCAGCACCCCGGCCGGCAGGAAGGCCAGCGCGGTCGCCAGCGCCGACCAGCCGGCCATGATCTGCAGGTACTGGGTGACCAGGAACTGGAACGAGACGTAGGAGCCGAACAGCACCATCGCGGCCAGGTTCGCTCGGGTCAGCTGCGCCGAGCGGAAGATACCCAGCCGGACCAGCGGATCGCGGCTGTGGCGCTCGACCGCCACGAACGCGCCGAGCAAGGCGGCGGCGGCCGCGAATCCGGCCAGCGTCCGTGGCGACGCCCAGCCGGCCTGCGGCGCGCTGACCACGGCGTACACCAGCAGCAGCATGCCCCCGGTGACGGTGGCCGCGCCGAGCAGGTCGAAGCCCCGGCCGGCCGGGCGGCGGGCGCCGGGCCGGGCGTGGTCCCCGGCGCCGGCCGCGTCCGGGGAGCCCGGGCGCGGGATCAGCCGCATCCCGGCGGCCAGGATCACCGCGGCGACCGGCGCGGGCAGCAGCAGCGTCCACCGCCAGCTCACCTCGGTGAGCAGCCCGGACAGCACCAGCCCCAGCGAGAAGCCGCCAGCGCCGAACGCCGAGTAGATGCTCAGCGCCCGGTTCCTGGCCGGCCCCTCGGCGAACGTCGTGGTGATGATGGACAGCCCGGCCGGTGCGGTGAAGGCCGCCGCCATGCCCTTGACCAGCCGGGCGGCGATGAGCAGGGCGCCGCTGGAGACCAGGCCGCCGAGCAGCGAGGCGACCGCGAAGACGGCGAGCGCGGCCAGGAACACGCGGCGCCGGCCGAGCAGGTCGGCGGCGCGCCCGCCGAGCAGCAGCAGCCCGCCGTAGCCCAGCACGTACCCGCTGACCACCCATTGCAGCGAGGCGGTGGACAGGCCGAGGTCGGCGCGGATGGACGGCAGGGCCACGCCGACCATGGAGACATCGAGGGCGTCGAGGAACAGGGCACCGCACAGCACGACGAGGATGCCCCACAGGCGGGGGCTCCACCGGGCGCCGGCGGCGGGAGGGGTTGTTGCCGGATTCATGGCATCCACGCTATGCATGCACAAGCAACAGTTGCAACTGCATTTAATGTGTTTGCAACTACCGGCGGGACGGCGCTAGAATCCGCCCATGACCGGGGCCGGAGATGTCGTCAGCCGGTGGCGCGCGCTGGCGGCCAGCCACGCGGCGGTGACCGCGGCCCTGGAGCATGACCTGGGCGCACGGCACGGTCTCGGGGTCACCGAGTTCGAGGTGCTGGAGCGCCTCGCCGAGGACTCCGGGCACAAGTTCCGGGTCCAGGAACTGGCCGAGTCGGTGCACCTGAGCCAGAGCGCGCTGTCCCGGCTGATCGGCCGGCTCGAACAGCACGGCCTGGTCCAGCGCTCGCTGTGCGACGCCGACCGCCGCGGCATCTATGTGTGCCTCACCGAGGCCGGGCGGCGGCGGCATGCCGAGGCCCTGCCTACCCAGCGCGCGGTGCTGGCTGCCACACTCGGGTCGGGCGCGGCCGTCCGATGAGGGCCGGCCGCCCGCGAGGGAGGCAACGGTGACGGCTTATCTGGACTACTCGGGGCGGGACGACGTGCTGGGCGGCGGCGCCCGGCGGATCCCGGTGGACACGCCGAAGGGCACCTACCAGGTGTGGGTGAAGCGGATCGGCAACAACCCACGGCTCCGGGTACTGCTGCTGCACGGCGGGCCCGGGTCGACGCACGAGTACCTGGAGGCCTGCGACAGTTTCCTGCCCGCGGCCGGGGTGGAGTACTACTACTACGACCAGCTCGGCTCGGGGTTCAGCGACCAGCCCGAGGAGCCGTCGCTGTGGGAGCTTGACCGCTTCGTGGACGAGGTGGAGCAGGTCCGCCAGGCACTGGGCCTGGACGCAGACAGCTTCGTGCTCTACGGCCAGTCGTGGGGCGGCATCCTCGGCATGGAGTACGCCCTGGCACACCAGGAGCACCTGCGCGGCCTGGTCATCTCCAACATGATGGCGAGCGTCCCGGCCTACAACGCCTACGCCGAGCAGGTGCTGATGCCCAAGATGGACGCTGGCGCGCTGGCCGAGATCAAGGCGCTGGAGGCCGCCGGGAAGATCGAGGACCCGAGGTACATGGAGCTGCTGGCCGAGCAGCACTACATCCACCACGTGCTGCGGATCCCCGAGGCGGACTGGCCGGATCCGGTGCGGCGCGGCTTCGCGCACATCAACCCGGCGATCTACGTGTCCATGCAGGGGCCCAGCGAGCTGGGCATCAGCGCAGACGCCAAGCTCGCCCACTGGGACCGGTTCGCCGACCTCGGCTCGATCGAGGTGCCCACGCTGGTCATCGGGGCCCGCCATGACACGATGGACCCGGCGCACATGGAGGCCATGGCCGCCGCGCTGCCCAAGGGCCGCTACCTGCACTGCCCCGATGGCAGCCACCTGGCCATGTACGACGACCAGCAGGTCTATTTCTCCGGTCTCGTGGAGTTCTTGCACGACCTGGCAAAGCAGCCGTAACGTCTGCCGCGTGACGCGGCAAAGCAGACCTTCGGTACGGACCGGGTGGGACTTGGCGGCCCGGTTCAGCGGCATGACCACCACCGAGAAGTGGGGCTACGGCTTCTGGCTGTTCATGGGCCTAGTCTTCGGCATCCCGGAGAGCTGGGCGGGCCTGGCCAACCCGCCGTGGCCCGCGCTGTCGGACACGATCACCCACCTGGACGCGCTGTGGCCGCCGACGGCCGTCATCGTGGTGGCGCTGGTCGTCTTCGTCGCCTTCTACTTCGTCCGGGTGCCGGTCAGCCAGGCCGGCTCGCTGGCCTTTACCCAGGGCGGCCTCGGCCGTGGCACCGGCGCCGGCGTCGGCCGGACCTACGCGGGCCGGCTCAGCAGGACCCCGGCGGACATCAGCCCGGTGCCCGCGCTCATCTACGTCCCGCTGGCCCTCGCCGCGATCACCATCGGCAGCATCATCGCGGCGGTGGCCAGCGACGACTTCTGGGTGCTCGGCTACGTCATCTACGGCCTGATCGCGATCTTCCTGGTGATCATCCCCAACGTGCTGGCGTACTGGTTCGCCAGGGAGGTGCCCTGGCCCACGCTGCTGGCCACGGTCACCAACCTGGAGCGCCGCTGGCGCCCCGCGGCTGTGGTCGTGCTGGCCGGGCTGGTGATTTTAATGCTGCACCTGGCGCTCCCTCCCTGGCCCGATCTGGGCTGAGTCCCGGCCCGCGGTGAACCGGGGGATCGGCGCCGCGCGTGTTCCCAGTGACCGGCGGCGGCCGGAGGATCCCATGGAAGGGACGACATGCGCCACGCGTCACCGCCACGAGCCGTGCTCACCGGTCTCATCCCCATCGCCGTAGCCGCCGCCCTCGCGGGCGCCCGGCCGGCCGCAGCGGCGGCTTCACCAGCCACGGCCTGGGGTTCACCCTGGCGCGCACCCCGCACGAGATCGACGTGGTCGCCCGCCCGCAGATCGCGGTGTCCCCGGCCAGCGCCGCCCCCGGCGGGCAGGCGACCGTGACCGGCGGTGACTTCGGCTACGAGACCACGGTCACCCTGTTCCTGGACCAGGCGGGCGGCACCGTGCTCGGCACCGGGCAGCCCAGCGGCGAGGGCGCCTTCAGCGTCAGCGTCACCGTCCCGTCGTCGGCAGCGGCCGGAGCCCACAAGATCATCGCGGTCGGGTCCGACGGCCGGCATGCGCAGGCCGCCCTCACCGTGAGCTGACCGGGCGCCCCGCCGCTGGGCCAGTGCCCGGGGTGATCAGGCCGTACTGGTGCCCTTCCCCGCTGGCCCGGCGTGCGGTGCGTCCGGCGCCTGGAGCTGTTGCATCCGCTGCTGCGCCTCGGCCGCCAGCGCGGCGGTCCGGCTGGGGTAGTCCCGCCACTCGTCCCGGTTGCTGGCCCGCGGGTCGTCGAGCAGCGCGCTGTCGGCGAGGATCGGTGCCCCGGTCACCAGGGCGAGGTTCACCGCGTCGCTGGGGCGCGCGTCCACCTCGCGCGGGCCCGCGGGCCCGTCCACCACCACGACCGCGTAGAACACCACGCCGGTCAGCCGGGTGATCCGCACCTCGCTGATCCGCGAATCACAGGCGCCGAGCAGGCCCGCGGCCAGCTGGTAGGTCAGCGGCCGCGGTGTCTCCACCGCCTGCAGGCTCAGCGCGAGCACGGTGGCCTCCGCGGGCCCGATCCAGATGGGCAGGCGGCGCGGGCCGTCGCGCTCGTCGAGCACGATGACGTGCTTGCGGCTCAGCGGGTCGCTGTCCTCGCTGCACCGGATGTCGGTGACCGATACCTCGGCCCAGGCGGGGCGGGTGGCCGTTGTCATGACGGGCTCCTTGGTACGGGTGGGTGGTTGCGCCGCGCCGGCGATCAGCGGCGCCAGCGCGGGGGTGAGCGCGGCGCGGGCCTGGTGCAGCCGGGCCTTCACCGCGCCGACCGAGATGGCGAGCTCCGCGGCTACCTCACGATGGGTGAGGCCTTGCAGGTAGAACAGGAGAACGGCGTCCCGCTGGCCGTCGGCGAGCTGGGCCACCGAGGCCCGGACGGCGGCCGCCAGGTCGGCGAGTTCCGCGCGCTCGTCCGGGCCGGGCTCCGCCGACGCCTGGTCCAGGGCGGCGGCCGGCCGTTCCGCCCTGAGCTGGCGCACCCAGCCCCGGGCCACGTTGAGCGTGATCCCGCAGAACCAGGCGCCGAATCGGCCCGGTGCCCGGAGCCGGTCCAGGCCGACCAGCGCCGCGACCGCGGCTTCCTGCGCGGCATCGGCGGCCAGGTCCGCCGTGCCCAGCACCCGGGCCGCGAGCGCGACGGCGGTGGCCCAGTGCCGGGTCACCAGGGCGGCGAAGGCGTCCCTGTCACCGTCCAGGGCGGCCTGGACCAACCGCGCGTCGGGGCGCAGGCCGGCCTGGCTGTCGTCCACACCTCATAGTGCTCCGCCGGGCCGCCAGGGTTAGCCCGGCGCCGCGGCTGGTTGCGCCGGGTCCGGCCGGTTCCGCCAGGGTCCGGGGCCGTTCCGCCGGGCCGGCTCAGTCCGGCAGGGTGATCAGGTCGAGCTGATCCAGCGTGGCCGGATCGCCGAGCAGGTCGATCGCGGTGATCTTCCCGCCGGTGATGGTGAAGCTGAAGACCACCCGGGGCCGGCCGCCCATCGCCCACACCAGGCCGGCGACCCCGTCGATGAGCGCCAGCTTGGCGGCCCTGGCCCGCCCGGAGAACGTGGCGGCCACCGCCCGCGCGCCGCGGACCTCCGCCTGCGCGCCCGTCCGCACCGCGGCATGGTCGGCCCGGAGCACCACGTCCGGGTCGAGGGCCGCGACCAGCGCGCCGAAGTCGCCGTTGCGCGAGGCGGCGAGGAAGGCCTGCACGATCTCGTGGCGCCGGGCCAGGTCGGCGTCCGGCGTGGTGCCAGCGCCCTGGACCCGGCGCCGGGCACGGCTGGCGAGCTGGCGGGTCGCGGCGGGGGAGCGCGCCACGATCGGGGCGATCTCCTCGAACGGCATGGCGAACATGTCGTGCAGCACGAACGCCAGCCGCTCCGCCGGGGCCAGCGTGTCCAGCACCACCAGCAGTGCCAGGCCGACCGAGTCGGCCAGCACCGCCTGGTGCTCCGGCCCGCCGCCGTCCGCGCCGCCGGCGATCTCCTCGGGCAGGTGCGACCCGGCCGGGTCCTCGCGCCGGGTCTTGCGGGACTGGAGCATGTTCAGCGACACCCGGGCCACCACCGTGGTCAGCCAGCCGCCCAGGTTCTCCACCTGGCCGGAGTCCGAGCGGGCCAGCCGCAGCCAGGCCTCCTGGACGGCGTCGTCCGCGTCGGCGGGCGAGCCGAGGATCCGGTAGGCCACCGCCCGCAGGTGGGTGCGGTGCTCCTCGAATCGCTCCGCGAGCCAGTCGTGGGTCTGCATCGGTCACATTCCTCCGTCTCAACCTGTCATACCAATGACCGGCCAGATCCGGCTGGTGTGACCGCGACCGGCCGGGCGCCCGTACCCGGCGGCCCGGCGGCAGCCGGAGATTCCCGTAAGGAGAGCCTCGTGCCAGCACGGATGCAGAACCCCGTGACGATCATTCCGGACGCGATGAAGGCCATCCAGGCGCTGACCGCGGCCACCGAGCAGGGCGGCGTGCCGCCGGGCACGCTCGGGCTCGTGCACCTGCGCGCCAGCCAGGTCAACGGCTGCAGTTTCTGCTGCGACGCCGGGTCACGCCACGCGAAGGCCGGCGGGGAGACCGACGAGCGGCTGTTCTCGGTGGCGGCCTGGCGGGACGCGCCTTACTTCACCGACGCCGAGCGTGCCGCGCTGGCCCTGACCGAGGCGGTGACCCGGCTCAGCGACCGGGCCGACCCGGTGCCCGACGAGATCTGGGCCGAGGCCGCCCGGCACTACGATGAGCGGGGCCTCGCGGCCCTGATCCTCATGATCGCGACCACGAACGTCTACAACCGCCTCAACGTCACCACCAGGCAGGTGGCTGGCTCGTGGGGCTGAGGACGGCCCGGCCGTCAGGAGGCTGACACCATGACCCCGCCCGCCCGGACGCCGCAGCAGCGCAAGGCGGACACCCTGCGCCGGCTGGAGAACGACGTGGACACCTGGGTGGCCACCGCCGACCCGGGCAGCGGCACCCCGTACTTGGTGCCCTTGTCGTTCCTCTGGGACGGCGCCACCGTGCTGATAGCGACCCCGGCCACCAGCCCGACCAGCCGCAACCTGCGGGCCACCGGCAAGGTCAGGCTGGGCATCGGCCCGACCCGTGACCTCGTGCTGATCGAGGGGACCGTGCAGGCGGAAACCGCGGCCGCCGAGATCTCCGCCGAGACGGGCGACGCGTTCGCCGCCAAGACCGGCTTCGACCCGCGCGAGCTGAGCGGCTACGCCTATTTCCGGATCCGGCCACAGCGGCTCCAGGCGTGGCGCGAGGTGAACGAGCTCACCGGCCGGGACCTCGTCCGCGGCGGGGACTGGGTCACGCCCTGATCCCGGCCCCGCCGCGCGCCCGCCCGCCAGCAGCGGGAGGCCGCTCAGCGCGATCCCGGCCAGGACGGCCGCGCCCCCGGCGAGCTGGCCCGGGCGCACAGGGTTGCCGAAGAACACCACGCCCGCCACGGCGCCGACGAACGGCTCGATGTTGAAGAACGCCCCGGCGACCTCGGCGGCCACCCGGGTCTGCGCGTAAGCGAACAGGGCGAACGGCAGCAGCGTGCCGCCGGCCACCAGGGCGGCGGTGGCCAGGACGGGGCCCGGGGTGCCCGGCGGGGCCGGGACGCCCTCGGTGACCGCCGCGAACGGCAGCACGGCCAGGGCAGCGCCGAGGAACTGCACGGCGGTCGCGGCGACCGGGTCCCGGCCGGCCAGCAGCCGCGTCTGTGCCACCGTGAACATGGCCGACACCAGCAGGGACACGAGCACCAGCGCGTCCCCGGCGGCGCTCGCCCCGCCGCCGTGGCCGCCGGTGACCAGGCCGACCCCGGCCAGCGACAGCGCGAAGCCCGCCCAGGCCACCGGGCGCGCGACGGCGCGCTGCCACACCGCCGCGATGACCGCGACCATCACCGGGACCGCGCCGATCAGCAGGGCGGCATGGGTGACGCTGGTCCGGGTGATCCCGGCGTTCTGCAGCAGGACGGAACCCCCGTAGCCGAACGCGCCGGAGGCCAGCACGGCGGGCCGGAACGCGGCCCGGAGTTGGTGGCGGGCGGCCGGGAGGAGGATCGCGGCGGCCACGGCGAAGCGCACGAAGGTGAGCCAGCCCGGCGGCAGCCAGTGCAAGGCCAGCTTGGACAGCGGCACCGTGGTGCCCCAGAGCAGCCCGGCGCCGATGAGGGCGGCGAAGATGCGGCGGTTGCTGTTCATGCGGCCATGGTCGCTCCGGCATGCACAGAATTTGGCAGTGCCGCACTTTAGTTACATAATGTTTCGTAAGATGGCTGTTGAACTTGATGAAATTGACGTAAAGCTGCTCACCGCGCTACAGGCCGATGCGGACCGCACGAACGTCGAGCTGGCCCGCATGGTCGGGCTGTCCCCGGCGGCCACCCTGCACCGGGTCCGCTGGCTGAAGGAGTCCGGCGTCATCCGCATCGTCCGGGCCCAGCTCGACCCCGCCGCGGCCGGGTTCCCGCTGCAGGTGTACGTGACGGCCACGCTCAGCCGGCACGACCCGCGGGCGACCCGCATCTTCGATGACCACCTCCGGGCCGTGCCGCAGATCATCGCCGCGGACAACGTGGCCGGCGAGATGGACTACGTGATCACCGCCGTGGCCCGGGACGTCGCGGAGCTGCAGGAGGTGCTGGCCGGCCTGTCCACCCGCGGTGGCCAGCGGCTGGTGACCTACCTGCGGCTGGCGGAGGTCAAGCCGCCGTCCCGGCTGCCGCTTGCCGCCACGATCCCGGCCCCGGACGAGCAGCCACGGCGCCGCCGCCGCCCGGCCGCACGCTAGTCAGGGCGTGGATTTGCCGGGGGTGAGTGGCTGCTTCGCGCGGGCTACTGGCGGGCCATGGCGATGCGGATCTCGGCTTCCGCGTCGGTGATGAGGTCCCCGGACAGGTCGATGGCGACGGTGTGCAGCGTGCCGGTGAACCTGAAGGGTGACTGGTAGTCCGGTGTGATGGGTGAGCCGGGGTTGGCTCCGCAGGTCAGCCCGCCGGGGTTGAGCGCGACCGGCGTGGTGACCGGGAACTCGCTCTGGCCCACAAGGTGGCCGTCCACATACAGCTGGGCGCGGCCGGGGGCGCCCTTGCCGGTGGCCAGGTCGGGCTTGCCGGTGGGCTCGAACTCGAACCGGAGCTGGTGCCTTCCTTCCGGCAGGGGGTCGGGGGAAGACACGGTGTAGGTGGCGCGGCGGACGTAGTTGTGGGCGTAATGCAGCTTGCCGTCCTTCACGTAGAAGGTCCAGCCGCCGACGCCGGAACCCTGGCAGATCAGCACGCCCTCGGCCCCGGCACCCGGGATGTCGACGTCGGCGGTGATGGCGTGCGGGCGGTTGAGGACCTTGGGCCCGGCGAAGTAGGGGACGGTCTGGGTGCCGGGCCGGTAGGTGTAGGTGTCGCGTGGTGCGGTGATCTGGGGCCGTTCGGTCATCAGCCGGGCCAGGGCGCTGCCGTCGATCGGCAGCACGTTGTACTTCCCCGCCTCGACATACCACATAGCGATCATCTCGATCAGCTTGTCCCGGTGATCACCGGCGAGGTCGTGGTTCTCGGCGGGGTCTTCCGCGATGTGGTACAGCTCCCAGTGGTGGGCGTCCAGGTCGGTCAGATCCCCGGCGGCAATCGGAGCGCCGAACGGCCTGCCCGCCTCGGCGAACGACGGGCCGGGCCACGGGCAGACCGCCCGCCAGCCGTCATGATCGATCGCGCGGTGGCCGAACATCTCGAAATACTGGGTACGGTGGCGGGCCGGCACGGCCGGGTCGTCAAAGGTGTCGGCGAAGCTGACCCCGTGGATCGGGGACTGGGTGACCCCTCGGATGGTGGCGGGCGGGTCGATGCCGAGGGCGTCCAGGACGGTGGGGACCATGTCGATGAGGTGGGCGTACTGGGTTCGCACCTCCCCGCGGGCCCGGATTCCCCGGGGCCAGTGGACCAGGAACGGGTCGCTGGCGCCGCCGCGGTAGGTTTCCCGCTTCCACCGCCGGAACGGGGTGTTGCCCGCCCAGGTCCAGCCCCACGGGTAGTGGCCGAAGGTGGTAGGCCCGCCGAGCTCGTCGATCGCCGCGAGGCTGTCCACCAGCGGTTCCGGTGCGTTGTTGAAGAACTGCAGCTCGTTGGTGGTCCCGCCGGGGCCGCCCTCGGCGCTGGCCCCGTTGTCCGACACCAACATGATCAGCGTGTTGTCGAATTCGCCGATCTCTTTCAGGAAGTCGAGCAGGCGGCCGATGTGGTGGTCGGTGTGGGACAGGAACCCGGCGTACACCTCCATCATCCGCGCCGCCAGCCTGCGTGCCTCCGGCGGCAGCGTATCCCACTCGGGAACGTCGGGGTCCTGGCGGGATAGCTCCGCGTCCGCTGGCATCACACCGAGTTCCTTCTGCCGGGCGAACACGCGCTCCCGGTAGGCGGCCCATCCGTCGTCAAACTGCCCGGCGTAGCGATCGGCCCATTCCCTGGGCACATGATGGGGCGCGTGGGTGGCGCCTGTGCAGAAATGCAGGTAGAACGGCTTATCCGGGGCCAGCTGCTTGGCGTCGGCGATGAACTGCATCGCCTTCTCGGCCAGGTCCTCGGTCAGGTGGTAGCCCTGTTCGGGGGTGCGCGGCGGCTCGACCTGGTGGTTGTCGTAAATCAGGTCCGGATACCAGTGGCTGGTGTCGCCGCCGAGGAACCCATAGAACCGCTCGAACCCGCGCCCGAGCGGCCAGCGGTCATACGGCCCGGCCGCCGACTCGAACTCCGAGGGGAGCAGGTGGTATTTGCCGACCATGTAGGTGCTGTAGCCGTGGGCCAGCAGCATCTCTGACAAGAATCCGTTCTCGAACGGGATGCGGCCGTTGTACCCCGGGTAGCCGGTCGCGAGTTCGTTAATCGCCGCGGTGGCGTTGGCGTGGTGGTTGCGGCCGGTGATGATGCACGAGCGCGACGGCGAACACAGCGCGGTGGTGCGCATGTTGTTATACAGCAGCCCGCCCGCGGCGAGGGCGTCGAAGTTCGGTGTTGCGATCGGGCTGCCGTAGCAGCCAAGCTGCCCGTACCCGGTGTCGTCCAGCACGATCATCAGCACGTTCGGTGCGCCCGCCGCGGCCCGCAGCGGCCTTGGCCACGCCGGGCTCGACTCATCGGTTGTCCGCCCGACAACCCCGGGAAAGGCCGTGCCTGGTTCGTACTCGGTCAGCCCCATCCTGTCCTCCGCCCGTCCTCGCCAGGCCGGAAACGCCTGCCGACGCCAGCGAACCCCGACCGAGGGTGGTTTGCCATCCCCCCGCGCGGGTGACCCAAGGAGGCGGGCCTACGACGGGGCCTTGCCGGGCGCCGCGGCGGTCACCGGATCGGCGGCCGGTGGCGGCGCAGCGCCGGTGCCGCCGGGCAGGCGGCCGGTCACCGCCAGGGCCACGAAACCGGCCACGGCCGCGGCGGCGAACGCGACCGTCACGCCCAGGCGAAGGTCGGTGCCCGCGCTGGCCGCCACCGCGGCCCCGCCGATGCCGATGCCGATGGCGGTGCCGAGCACGTCGGCCAGGTTCAGCGAGGCCGACACCCGGCCCTCCTGGCCCGGCGGCGCCTTCCGCAGCATCATCAGCGAGATCGGCGCGTAGGCCAGCCCCATGCCCAGGCCCGCCACGGTCCACGCGGCCAGCGCCGACCACACCGGGACGGCCGGCTGCAGCGCGACGATCATCCCGGCGATGCCGGCCAGGACGATCACCAGGCCGGCCCGGACCAGCCGCCGCCCCTCCCAGGTCGCGTTCAGCCGGGCCTGCACCCAGGCCCCCGCGGTCCAGGCCAGCGTGGTCCCGGTGACGGCGAGGCCCGCGTACACCGGGGTGTGGTGACGGACCGTGGTGATCGCCAGCGTCACGTACGCATCGGCGCCGAAGAACGTGAATGTGAGCAGCCCCCGGGCGAGGATGACCGCCGGCAGACCGGAACGCGCGGTCAGCGTGCCGGGCGGCACCAGCCGGCGCAGGGCCGGCAGCCCCGCCACCGCGCCCGCCGCGATCAGCCCGCACCCGGCCAGCACCTGACCGGAACCGGCCGCGACGGTGAGCCCGGCCAGCAGCAGCGTGGCCCCGGCGGCGGTGCGGAGCGCGTCAATCAGCCGGGGCTCCGCGGTGCTGGCGGAGCCGGGCGGGCCGATCCGGATCAGCGCGGGCACGGCGATCGACCCGGCGACCGCCACCACCGGCAGCAGGCCGAGGAACACCCAGCGCCACCCGAACGCGTGCGCCACCAGGGCCGCCAGCACGGGCCCGGCCAGCCCCGGCGCGACCCAGGCGGTGGACAGCACCGCCATCATCCGGGCCTGGAGCGGCCGGGGCAGGCAGCGCCCGATCGCGGCATAGGCCACCGAGGGCACCGCGCCCGCGCCCATGCCCTGCAGCACCCGGCCCGCGACCAGCACGCCCATCACCGGGGCCAGGCCCGCGATGAGCAGGCCGGCGCCGAAGAAGAGCAGCCCGGCCACGAACGGCACCGCGGGGCCGCGCCGGTCCGCCTCCCGGCCGGCCAGCACGATGCCGATCACGCTGCCGAGCATGAACCCGCTGAACACCCAGCCGTACAGGGCCAGCCCGCCCAGGTCGTGGGCGGCCACCGGCATCACCGTCACCACCGCCAGCGCCTCCGACGCGACGAAGGTGATGCTGAGGACCAGGCCCGTGGTCAGTGCCCGCCGCTGCGGCGCCCACAGCCCGTCCGCCCGCCCCTCGCTCGCCACCGCGCCCTCCTCCGGCCCCGTTGCCTCTTCGAGGGTACGGGGACGGCCGCGGCAGCCGCGGGGGCGGCTCGGACGCGACCGGTCCGAGGCCGGGCAGGCCGGCCGGGAGCGGGCCGGCAGGCGATGCCGGTATGCACGGCCCTGCGCCGCGCCATCGCGCTCTACCAGGAACTGGGGCGGGCCACCGAGGAGGCGGCGGCGCGGGACCTCGCCGCCGCGGGGTCACGCTGACCCGGCGGCGTTCAGCCGGGCGTGCGCCTTGTGGTTGCGCTTGTAGAGCCCCACGAACTCCTCGTAGAGCATGCGGTACAGACCGGCGGTGCCCGGATCGGGGCGGTAGCTCGCGGCCACCGTGACCCGGTCGGGCACTTCGTCGAAGGTGAGGTCGCCGAGGGCCACCGCGGCGAGCATCCCGGCCCCGCGCGCGTTCGCGTTCACCGGATCGGCGACCTGCTCGATCTCCCGGCCGAGCACGTCGGCGAAGATCTGGCACCACAGGGCGGACCGTGCGCCGCCGCCGATGAACCGGATCGGGTCGAGCCGCCGCTTGGTGAACCGCTCCACCGCGGCCAGCAGCCACCGGGTGTTCAGCGCGACCCCTTCGAACACGGCACGGACCAGGTCGTCGCGCGTGGTGGACAGGGACAGGTTGTGGAACCCGCCGCGCAGGAACCGGTCCTCCACCGGGGTCCGCTCGCCGTACAGCCACGGGGTGAAGATCACCCCGCCGCTGCCCGGGAGGGCGCTGGCGGCCATCCGGTCGAACACGCGGTAGGCGCCCGGCGGCGGGTCGCCGTCGAACAGCACCCGGTCGCGCAGGAACGTCAGCGCCGCCCCGGCCGTCTCCTGCTCGTCGGCGACGAAGTAGCGGCCGGGTATCGCCGAGGGCAGCGAGGCGATGTTCCGCAGCACGTCGGTGCGCTTGAACGGGACATGGCAGGTCAGCCAGGAGGACGTGCCGACGTACAGGTGCGCCTGGAAGTCCCTGGTGCCGCCGGACCCGATCGCCGCCGACTGCAGGTCGGGCGTGCCGGCCACCACCGGCAGGCCGGCCGGGACGCCGAGCGCCGCGGCCGGCCCGGCCAGCAGCGGCCCCACCACGTCGGTCGCGGCCAGCAGGTCAGGCAGTTTCTCCCGGGGCACCCCGGCCAGGCGCAACAGCCCCGGGTCGTAGCGGATCCGGCCCGGATCCCTGTTGTCGGTGACCCAGTGCAGCGCGATCGAGTCGTACGTCGCGGCCGCCCGGCCGGTGAGCCGCAGGTTCAGCCAGTCCTTCGGCTCCAGGAACAGGCTGGCGGCCCGGTAGGACTCCGGCTCGGCGTGCTTGAGCCACAGGATGTGCGCGAGCGAGTCCTTGCCGCTGTGCGAGGGGATACCGCCGGTCTTGCGGATCCAGCGGGCCAGCTTGCCCGGGCCGTAGCCGTCGATGCGCACCGGGCCGCCGGTGATGCCGCGGGCATAGGGCGCGCCCCGGGAGTCCATCCAGATGATCGCGTTGCGGACCGGGCGGCCGCCGGGGCCCACCGGCACCGTTCCCGACCACTGCGCGGTGCAGCAGACCGCCGCGACCTCCTCCGGCGCGACGGTGCCGCGGGCCATCAGCCGGGCGGACACCCGGGTGATCAGCGCCCACCAGCCCTCCGGATCCTGCTCCGCGCCGCCGCCCGGCAGCAGTCGCACCTGGTGCGCCTCCTCTTCCGCGGCGACCACCTCGCCGGCCATCGAGACCAGCGCCACCTTCAGCGCCGAGGTGCCCAGGTCGATCGCCAGGACGTGGCGGCCCAACTCACACCTCGAAGGTGATGTCGAGGTAGGCGGCGAGCATGGCGTGCACCAGTTCCGCCGGGAGCGACGCGGCCATGCCGTACACCGGCGCCATCCCGGTGCTGGCGCCCGGGTTGGCGCGGGCCTGCTCGACCGCCGCGCGCAGGTCGGCCAGGAACCGGTCGGCCACGCCGGGCAGGGTGTGCCGCAGCGTGATCGCGATGTGCACCGCCGCGGGCCGTTGCAGCCCGTTCAGGCTCCAGCCCCGCTCGGACATGTTCTCCAGGACCTGGAACACGTCGATGCCGTCCTCGGTGGCGAACGCGATGACCCACAGCGGGTCGCCGAGCACCCGGGCGCCCGGGATGGCCGCGATGCCGTCGCGGACCTTCGCGCCGGTCTCCAGGATGCGCCGGGCCGCCTCGGTGTAGCCGCGCTCGCCGATGGACACCATCGCCGCCCAGCAGGTGGCGGACAGCGCCCCGGGCCGGCTGCCGGCGAACGTGGGCGACAGGTACAGGCCGCCGGGCCAGTCCACGGTCGTGTAGTACTGGAACTGCCGCAGGTCCTTCCCCCGGTACAGGACGACGGAGGAGCCCTTCGCCGCGTAGCCGTACTTGTGCGTGTCGGCGGACATCGACGTCACGCCGGGCAGCCGGAAGTCGAACGGCGGTACCGGGTAGCCGAGCTTCTCGGCCCAGGGCACGATGAACCCGCCGAGGCAGGCATCGACGTGGCAGCCCGCGCCGCGCTCGGCGGCCAGCGCGGCGATCTCCGGTATCGGGTCGATCACCCCGTGCGGGAACGACGGCGCCGACCCCACCACGACCGCGGTCCGCTCGGTGACCGCCCCGGCCATGGCGGCCAGGTCGGCCTTGAAGCCCGCGTCCACCGGAACCCGGACCAGCGGCATGTCGAAGTACCTGGCGGCCTTGTCGAACGCGGCGTGCGCGGTCACCGGCGCGACGATCTCCGGCTCGGCGATGCCCCGCCGGGCCCGGGCGAAGTCCCGGTAGGTCTTCATGGCCAGCAGGATGCTCTCGGTCCCGCCGGAGGAGACCGTGCCGGCCACCGGCGCGGCGGGGTCGGCGTGCCGCGCCCCGAGCACGCCCGCGGTCATCGAGACGATCTCCGCCTCGAACTTCGTGGCGCTCGGCCACAGGTCGGGGTGCAGCGGGTTGCTCTGCGACTGGGCCGCGTACACCCGGTTGAGGAACGCGACGTGCTCCGGATCGCCGTGGTAGACGGCGCCGGAGGCGAACCCGTTGCGCCAGCGCGACTCCTCGGCCGCGGCGAGCCGTTCGATCAGCCCGGCCACCTCGGCCCGCGGCACGCCGTCCTCCGGCAGCCGTGGAAAGGACGGCAGCTTGCCCCGGTACGGCTTCAACTGCCGCTCCAGGGCGGCCACCAGTTCGTCTGCCTCCACCTTCGGGCCTCCTTCAGCCGGTGCCGCTTGCGTCCGTGGGGCCGGAGACCCGGGCGGGCAGCCTGGTGGACAGCACCAGCCCGCCCAGCCCGGCCACCGACAACACGCCGAGGGACAGGTACGGATTGCCGATCACGCCCTGGATGATCAGCACCAGGACCACCCCGCCGAGGTTCCCGGCGAGCAGCAGGAAGCCCACCGCCGCGCCGGCCCGCTCCGGGCCGGTGTGCAACTCGGACCAGTCGAGCACCACCGGGAGGGCGGCGAGCAGCACGAACCCCTCCGCGAACAATGCCACCGCGACAAAGCCCACCGGGTGCAGCACCGTGATCACCGCGAATGCCACGATCGTGACGCCGACCGTGACCTGCAGCAGGGCCCGCCGGCGGTCCCGTTTGGCCACGGCCTGCGGCACCACCGCCGCGCCCAGGATCCCGGCCACCGTCATGATCGCGATCAGGTACCCGGCGGCGCCGCCCCTGCCGAAGTGGCCGAGGATCGTATCGAGCCAGGTCGCGACCGCGTTGAACACGCCCATCCCGACGAAAAGCAGCCCGGCAAGCACCCACAGGAACCGGTCGCGCCACAGCCAGCGCAGCGACACGGCCACCGAGGCATCCTCGCCGAACGCCGCCGGGGTGCGCACCGCCACAAGCACCCAGACCGCCGCGACGACCGCCACGGCGGCCTGCACGGTCAGCAGCAGCCGCAGCCCGCCCGCGTCGAACAGCGGGCCGCCGCTGAGCACGGCCGCGAGGATGCCCAGGTACAGCGACACGCTGCCGGCCGAGATCGCCGCGGTCCGCTCCGGCGCGGGGAAGTAGCGCGCGGCGACCTTGGTGATCGAGTTCAGCACGAGCGGCTGGCCGGCGGCCACCACGAACTGCCCGGCCAGCGCCCACCCGTACGACGTGGGACTGGCCAGGCGCAGCAGGCCGCCGCCTGCGGTGAGGATCGCACCGGCCGACAGCGCCCGTTCGAACTGGGCGTCCAGCCAGCGGCCGCTGGGCAGCGCGAGCACGACGTACATCAACGGGAAGATGGCGGCCAGGTCCCCGGCCGCGCCCGCCGAAACGCCCATCACCCGGTGTGTCTGGGTGGTGATCGGCGCGTAGGTCAGCCAGAGCAACTGGGTGCTGGCGGCCAGCAGGCCGTACCCGGCCAGGATCGCCCACCGGTTCATCCGTGCCAATGTGACGGTTCGCGTGGCCACCGCCGCTCCGCTCTGCTGTGCCGCCTGAGGCGTCCCCCGATACTGGAGCCATCTTGGCCTGGCCGGGCCCAGGTGCGCTAACTTTGCCGCGGTGACGGTCGTTCGCAAGCTGGCGGTGCTCGGCACCGGGACGGCCAGGGCCGGGCCCGGGCCGGCCGCGCCGTGGCCTGCCCGCAGGCTGTTCCCGCTGATCGCCACGGTCGCGCTTGTGGTCATCGGGATGCTCTCGACGACCTGGTGGGGCCCGGCCATGGCGGGGAAGACCGCCTGGGCGCTCCCTGACGACCTGTGGGGGACGCTGACCGCCGCTGGCCGGCTGCTGCACCTGCACCTGGGCGGCCTGTACACCCAGCCCACCGGGCTGATAACGCTGCCAGGCGCGGCGGTCATCCTGGTCCCTGTGGCCGCGGTTGCCGACGCGGCAGGGATCCCGCTGGCCATCCAGAGTGCGCACAACCCGCAGCCGGCGGTGTGGCTGCTCGCCGGGCCCTACGAGGTCGTCCTGTCGGCCGTGACCCTGTTCGCCGCCGACGCGATCGCCGAGCACCTGGGCACGCCCTGGTTCCGGCGGGCCGCGCTCACCTTCGCGGAGGTGGCTACCCTGTGGAGCGTCTCGGTGCGCTGGGGCCACCCCGAGGACGCTATGGCGGTGGGACTGTTCCTTTACGCCATCCTTGCGCTGGCCAGGGACCGGCCGCGCGGGGCCGCGTGGCTGACCGGGGCGGCCATCGTCATCCAGCCGCTCGTGCTGCTGGCGCTGCCGGTCCTGGCGATGGCCATGCCGCCACGCCGGCTGCCGGGCTTCCTGGCCAGGGCGGCCGCCCCCGCCGCGGTGGCACTTGGCGCCGCGGCCGCGGCCAACTGGAACGCCACCTACGCGGCGGTGACCAGCCAGCCCAACTTCCCGGCGATCAACCACCCCACCCCGTGGGCGGCGCTGTCCCCGCACATGGCCGGCGGAGTGATCGCGGCCGGGCCCGCCAGGATCGTGGCGATCGTGGTGGCCTGCGGCTGCGCGGTGGCCGCCGGGCGCCGGTGGCGCGCGGCCCGCGGCGCCGGGTGGGACGCCGGAACGCTCCGCGACGTGCTCTGGTGGACGGCGTTCGCGCTCGCGCTGCGCTGCGCGTTCGAGCCGGTGGTCGTGGCCTATTACCTGTGGCCCGCGCTCGCGGTGGCGCTCATCGTGGCGGCGGAGGCGTGGTCCCGGCTGATACCGGCGGCCGTCGCCGCGATCGTGCTCACGTTCGTGTCCCAGGCCGCGTGGCACGGTGTGTGGGCCTGGTGGGCGCCGATGACCGCGCTGCTGGCGCTGACCCTCCTGCTCGCCCGGTTCCCGCTGCCCTGGCGGCGGCTGGCAGCCGGGCCGGGTTCAAAGGCGCTCACAGATAAGGCTGGTTGACTGGCCAGCTGCGCGCAGAGGCGCCGGCCCTCAGCCCGGCTGGGCCGGCGGTCCGGCCACCTCCCGGATGCGCTTGTCGGCGGTGTCGCAGATCAGCACGTTGGCCGCGGCGTCCACCAGCACCGCCCCTGGTTGCATGAGTACCGCGCTGGTGGCCGGGCCGCCGTCGCCCAGGCCGCCGGTGCCGCCGCCGGCGATGGTGTAGATGTCCCGGGCGGTCATCGCCTGCCCGTAGAACGTGCCGGTATGCGCCGCGACCACCCGGATCCGGCCGCCGTTCCTGGTGGCGATCAGCAGGTTGCCCATGCTGTCCAGGGTCACCCCGGCCGGTTCGCCGACCTCGGCCCGGATTGCCCGGCCGCCGTCACCGCTGGTGCCCCGCTTGCCCGTGCCGGCGATGGTGTAGATGTCCCCGGCGGTCATCGCCCGCCCGTAGAACGTGCCGGTCTTTGCCGCGACCACCCGGATGCGGTTGTCGCGCTCGTCGCAGAGCACCAGGTTGCCCGCCGCATCCACGGTCACTCGCAGCGGCTTGTACAGTCCGGCCGCGGTGGCCGGACCGCCGTCGCCGGAGAACCCCTGGGTGCCCTTGCCGGCGATGGTGTAGATGTTCCCGGCGGTCATCGCCCGCCCGTAGAACCGGCCGGTCTGCGCCGCGAGCACCCGGAGCCGCTGGTTGAAGGAGTCGCTGATCACCACGTTGCCCGCGGCGTCCACCGTGGTCCGCAGCGGCGTGTTCAGCTCGGCGGCGGTGGCGGGACCGCCGTCGCCGGAGAACCCCTGGGTGCCCTTGCCGGCGATGGTGTAGATGTTCCCGGCGGTCATCGCCCGCCCGTAGAACCTGCCGGTCTGCGCCGCGAGCACCCGGATCCGCTCGTTGAACGAGTCACTGATCAGCACGTTGCCCGCGGCGTCCAGCGCGGCCCCGGTGGGCCGGTGCAGCCGGGCTTTCACCGCCGGGCCCCCGTCGCCGGAGAAACCCCCGCCGCCCTTCCCGGCGATGGTGTAGATGTTCCCGGCGGTCATCGCCCGCCCGTAGAACCTGCCCGTCTTCGCCGCCACGGCGCGGACCCGCACGTGCCCGGCGTCGGCGATCACCAGATTCCCCTGGAGGTCCAGCGCGATGTCGGCCGGGTCGGAGAGCTGGGCGCGAACCGCCGGGCCGCCGTCACCCAGGCCGTCGCCACCGCCCCCGGCGATGGTGTAGATGTCCCCGGCCGTCATGGCCGCGGGCGCTGGCGGTGCGGCCGAAGCCGCGACGATGGCCTGGCCGCCCCCGCACGCCAGCGCCGCTGCGGATAGGACTGCGCCCACCGCGGGCATGCTCCGCCGCAAACGGTGAGCCCCGTCGCTTCGCTCATTTCCCATGGGCACCTCCAGCCAGAAGGTTCCCTCCCTGCTGAACATGATGCGCCGCCGGGCCGCTGGGCGACACCCCGAAGTCACCCGGCTATCGCCCCCGCCCGGCAGCCGGGAGGCCGCGCTCCGGACGGGCAGCCCCGGATCGCCGCGAAGGCCGGGTGTCGGGCCGCTGGGGTACTTTGATGACGGTAGGGGAGAGACGGCCTAGAGAGCGGGAGATGCCCGGTATGGATGGAGCGCTGAGCGCGGGGGACCTCGAGGTGTTCCGTAAGGATTTCTCCGCGAACCCGGCGTACCGGCTGGCGCAGAACGCGGTGACCCGGGTGGCCCTGGATGACGTGGCCATCAACCGGGAGATCATCAACAACACCGACCACTTCCTGTCCACCCTGCTGGACGACTGGAAGGTCACCAACCAGGAGCGCAGCGGCCGGTGCTGGCTGTTCGCGGGGCTCAACCTGCTGCGCGTGGGCGCGATGCGGAAGATGGGCCTCAAGGAGTTCGAGTTCTCCCAGAACTACGCCATGTTCTGGGACAAGGTCGAGCGGGCCAACTACTTCCTCGAGGCGATCATCGAGACGGCCGGCCGCGACCTGGGCGACCGGACCGTCGGCTACCTCCTCGACTCGCCGGCCGAGGACGGCGGCCAGTGGAACATGTTCGTGGCCATCGTGGCCAAGCACGGCCTGGTGCCCAAGGCGTTCATGCCGGAGACGAACAGTTCCCGCGATACCGGCGCGATGAACACGACCCTGCGCAACCTGCTGCGGCAGGGCACCAAGTCGGTGCGCGCGGCGTACGCCGCCGGGGGCGCCGAGGCGGCACGGGCCGCCAAGGCCGAGGCCCTCCGGGTGGTCTACCGGGTGCTGTGCATCCACCTCGGCACCCCGCCGGAGCGCTTCGACTGGCAGTGGACCGACTCCGACCGCGAGTTCCACCGGGACGGGATGCTCACCCCGCGGGAGTTCGCGGAACGCTACGTGGACCTGCCGCTCGGCGAGTATGTCTGCCTGGTCCACGACCCGCGCCCGTCGAGCCCGGCGGGCCGGACGTTCACCGTGGAATACCTCGGCAACGTGCTCGGTGCCCCGCCGGTCACCTACCTCAACATCCCCATGCCGATGATGAAGGACATCGCGGCGCGGACCCTGGAGGCGGGCGAGCCGGTCTGGTTCGGCTGCGATGTCGGCAAGATGATGAGCAGCGAGTACGGGGTCTGGGACGCCGGGCTGTACGACTTCCCCGCGGTCTACGACACGGCCTTCACCCTCGGCAAGGCCGACCGGCTGCTGTACCACGAGACCCAGATGACCCACGCCATGCTGTTCACCGGCGTGGACGTCCTCGACGGCGCCACCCGCAAGTGGCGGGTGGAGAACAGCTGGGGCGCGGACAAGGGCAAGGACGGCTTCTACACGATGAACGACTCGTGGTTCGACGAGTACGTCTTCGAGATCGCGGCGCGCCGGTCCGTGCTGTCCGCCGAGCTCCAGGCCGCGCTGGACACCCCGCCGATCGTGCTGCCCGCCTGGGACCCGATGGGCGCGCTCGCCCGGCAGATGACGCGCGCCCGGTAGGTGAAAAGCCGCCGGGCAACTGCTGGGGCTGCCGCTGCTGGGCAAGGCGGCCGGTTACCCGGGCATGGCGGCCGGTTACCCGGGCAAGGCGGCCGGTTACCCGGGCATGGCGGCCGGTTACCCGGGCATGGCGGGGCGTTCCGGCTGTGACGGGCCCAGGGCACCACGGGCCGTCGTATCGCATGAATTAATGCGTTGCCCTCGCGGGCCGGCCCATGCTGTACTCCTCAGCAACCGTCGGCCGACCCGTTTGGAGTTCTCATGCGTGCAACTGTCATGTCCACCCGGAAAGGAATTCACGCCCATGCGTAAGGACATGACGCTTTGTGAGAACGCTGAACTTGGGGATCCTGGCCCATGTTGACGCAGGTAAGACCAGCCTGACCGAGCGGCTGCTGCATTCCGCCGGAGTCATCGACGAGATCGGCAGCGTCGACGCTGGCAGCACCCAGACCGATTCGCTGGCGCTGGAACGGCAGCGCGGCATCACGATCAAGTCCGCCGTGGTGTCGTTCGTCGTCGGCGACGTCACGGTCAACCTGATCGACACCCCCGGCCACCCGGACTTCATCGCCGAGGTGGAACGGGTCCTCGGCGTGCTGGATGGCACCGTGCTGGTGATCTCCGCGGTCGAGGGCGTCCAGGCGCAGACCCGGGTGCTGATGCGGGCGCTGCGGCGGCTGCGGATCCCCACGGTCATCTTCGTGAACAAGACCGACCGGGCGGGCGCGCACACCGGACGGGTGCTCGCGGGCATCGCCGAGCGGCTGACCCCGGCGGTCGTGGCGATGGGCTCGGTGACCGGGCTGGGCACTCCCGGCTGCGAGTTCCGGCCCTACGGCGCGGACGACGCCGGCTTCACCGCGCGGCTGGCCGAGGTGCTGGCCGAGCACGACGAGGCGCTGCTGGCCGACTACGTCGCCGACGAGACCGGGCTGTCCTACCCGCGGCTGCGCCGGCAACTGGCCGCCCAGGCCCGGCGGTGCCTGGTGCACCCGGTGTTCTTCGGCTCGGCGATCACCGGGGCCGGGGTCGCGGAACTGACCACCGGCCTCACCTGGCTCCTGCCCGCCACCCGCGGCGACGCGGCGGGCCCGGTCTCCGGCACGGTGTTCAAGGTGGACCGCGGCCCGGCCGGGGAGAAGATCGCCTACGTCCGGATGTTCTCCGGCGCGCTGCATGTCCGCGACCGGCTGCCGGCCGGCGGCGACCGGGACCGGGGCGGCTCCCGGCTGCCGGCCAGCCGGGACGGCGCGCGGAAGATCACCGCGATCAGCGTCTACGAGCGCGGTAGCGCGGTGCGCCGCGGGCAGGTCCGCGCCGGGCAGATCGGGAAGCTCTGGGGGCTGCGCGACGTCCAGATCGGGGACACGATCGGCGCGCCGCCGGAGGGCCGGGCCCGGCACCGGTTCGCGCCGCCCACGCTGGAGACCGTGGTGACGCCGCGGCGCCCCGCGGACAAGGGGGCGCTGCACGCCGCGCTTGCCCAGCTCGCCGAGCAGGACCCGCTGATCGGCCTGCGCCGCGACGACGTCCGCGGCGAGCTGCTCCTCTCCCTCTACGGCGAGGTCCAGAAGGAGGTCATCCAGGCCACGCTGGCCAGCGAGTACGGCGTCGAGGCGGGCTTCAGCGCCTCCACGACGATCTGCGTCGAGCGGCCCGCGGGGAGCGGCGCGGCCTACGAGATCATCGGCACGCCGTCCAACCCGTTCCTGGCCACGGTGGGGCTGCGGATCGACCCGGCGCCGGCCGGCTCGGGAGTGCGGTTCCGGCTGGAGGTCGAGCTCGGCTCGATGCCGTTCGCGTTCTTCAAGGCGGTCGAGGAGACCATCACGCTGACGCTGCGGCAGGGCATCCACGGCTGGCAGGTCATCGACTGCGTGGTCAGCATGACCCACTCGGGCTACTGGCCGCGGCAGAGCCACGCGCACGCCCACTTCGACAAGAGCATGTCGAGCACCGCCGGGGACTTCCGCCTCCTGACGCCGTTGATCCTGATGAGCGCGCTGCGGCGGGCCGGCACTACGGTGCACGAGCCGGTGCACCGGTTCCACCTGGAGATGCCGGCCGACTGCTACGGGCCGGTGCTGCCGGCGCTGGGCCGGCTGCGGGCGGTCCCCGGTGCGCCGCTGATGCGCGGGTCGCTGTGCCTGCTGGACGGGGAGATCCCCGCGGCCCAGGTGCGTGAGCTGGAGGAGCAGTTGCCCGGGCTGACCCGGGGGGAGGGCGTGCTCGAGGCCGCCTTCGGCCGCTACCAGCAGGTCCGCGGCGCCGTGCCGTCCCGGCCGCGGACCGACCATAACCCGCTCAACCGCGAGGAGTACCTGCTGCGCGTGGTGCGGCGGGTGTGATCGCCGTCGTTGGCGCCGGCCCCGGCGGGCACAGCGGGAATCGCCGCGGTACCGCGCGCGGTTGACCTGGCCGATGGAGCCGGCACAGCGCGCGGACGGCGGCCAGGGCGGCAGCCCGGCCCCGGAGCTGTCCGTGCACGGGACCGGGCTCACCCCGGTCACCATCGCCGGGCTCACCGCGGGCGGCGGCGCCCTGCTGGTTTTCGTGTCCGAGCACTGCCCCACCTCGGCGCTGGCGCTGCGCCTGCTCGGCCCGCTGTGCCCGGCCTGGGAGCGGGCCGGGCTGACCGCCATCGCCATCTTCGAAGACCCGCTGGACGTGGCGATCCGCACCGCCCGGCGGCTCGGCTGGGCCGGCCAGGTGGCCGCGCAGGAGCCGCCGTACCCGGCCTCCCGGGCCTACCAGGTGGCCACGGTGCCGACGGCGGTCCTCGTCGGCAGCGGCGGGCGGATCGCCGGTGCCCTGGCCGGCTGGGATCGGCGGGCGCTCACCGGCCTGCTCGGGGAGGCGGCGGCGCGGCTGGGCGCCGGGCTGCCGGTGCCGCCCGGCACCGGGCCGCCGGTCAAGCCGGGCTGCTCCTCGAAGGCCGTCCTCGACCCCGGCCTGGCCGCGGCGATGTCCGGCCCGGGCGGCGGTGACGAGCTGGAGGAGATGTACGAGCGCGGCTGGACCGACGGCCTGCCGGTGATCCCGCCCACGCCGGAGCGGGTCGAGGCGATGCTCGGCGGCCGGGACGGTGGCGAGTCCCTCGGCCTGGTCCCGCCGGCCATGGGCGAGGCCACGCTGGAGCGGGTGGCCGCCTGCGCCGTGCTGGCCGGCTGCCGCCCGGCGTACTTCCCCGTGGTGGCCGCGGCCGCGCGGGCCGCGCTCGACCCCGCGTTCAACCTGCACGGCCAGGCGGTGACCACCCAGCCGGCCGGGCAGCTCGTCGTGGTCAACGGGCCGGTGCGCGAGGCCATCGGGCTGAACAGCGGCATGGGCGCGCTCGGCCCCGGCTTCCGGGCCAACCTCACCATCGGCCGGGCGCTGCGGCTGCTGGTCAGCCTCACCGGCGGGGCGATGCCCGGGGCGATGGACCGGGCCACCCTGGGGCACATGGGCAAGCTCGGCTTCTGCATCGCGGAGGACGAGGAGGGCAGCCCGTGGGAGCCGCTGCACGTGGAGCGCGGTTTCGACGCTGGCCGGTCGGTGGTCACGGTGATCGGCAGCGACGCGCCGCAGTCCATCTCCGACCACCGCAGCCGCACCCCCGAGGACCTGGCCTACATCCTCGCCTGGGCGGCGGCCAGCGCCTGGAGCACGCACTGGTGGCCGCTGGCGGAGCCGTCGGTGTTCGTGATCTGCCCGGAGCACGCGCAGATGTTCCGCGAGGCCGGCTGGTCCAAGCAGCGGCTGCGGCAATTCATGTTCGATGCGGTATGCAGGCCCGCCAGGCTGTTGCTCCGGGGCGAGACAACCCCGGCCGTGCATCAGGCCGACCCCGGCGCGCTGGTGCCGAAGTGGGCGTCGCCGGAGGCCATCGTGCTGCTCGTGGCCGGTGGTGAGGCCGGACGTTACTCTGCTGTCCTCGGCCCGTGTACCGGCATGGGATCCCAGATCGTCTCCCGGGAGGTGGAATCGCGTGGCCGCTGACTACGTGAGCCCGTTCGACGAGCGAGTCACGGCGGTCCAGCCGATCGCCCCGCGCCCGGCGAGCGTGGCCGGGTGCCGGGTGGTGCTGCTCGACATCAGGAAGAACCGGGGGGCGGAGTTCCTCGACCGGGTGGAGACGCTGCTGACCGGGGCCGGCGCGACGACCGCGCGGGTGACCAAGGAGATCTTCTCCAAACCGGCGGCGCTTGGCCTGATCGACGAGATCGCCAGCGGCGGCGGGCTGGTCGTGGAGGCCCTCGCCGATTGAGGCTCGTGCACGTCGTGCAGTTTGTGCGACCTCGTTCACCTGGAGCGCCGGGGAATCCCCGCCGTCGGCATCGCCACGGCGCCGTTCGCCGACGAAGCCGTGGCCCAGGCACGCCTGCTCGGCATGCCCGGCGCCCGCGTCGCCTACATCCCGCACCCGGTCCAGTTGCTGTCCCGCGATGAGCTGGCCGGACGGGCCGACGCCGTCTTCCCTGACGTGCTCGCCGCGCTTACCGCCGGGCCGGTCGCCCGATGAGCCTGGACGTCACGGTGCGCGGCATCACCGTGCCGGCCGAGGAACTGTCCTGGCGGTTCTCCCGGTCGGCCGGGCCGGGCGGCCAGTCGGTGAACACCACCGACAGCCGGGTCGAGCTTTCCTTCGACCTGGCCGGTTCCACCGCGCTGCCGCCGGTCTACCGTGACCGTGCGCTGCGGGCTCTTGAGGGGCGCCTGGCCGACGGCGTGCTGACGGTGACCGCGTCCGAGACCAGGTCCCAGTTGCGCAACAGGGAAGCCGCGGCGGAGCGCATGTCCGCGCTGCTCACCGAGGCGACCGCCGCGCCGCCGCGGCCGCGGCGGCCGACCAAGCCCAGCCGGGCGGCCCGCGAGCGCAGGCTGGCGGCCAAGCGGCGCACGTCGCAGATCAAGCGGCTGCGGCGGAGCCGGGGTGACGAGTAGCCGGGGCCGGCCTGGTTACGGGCGGCCCTTGCCGGACGGGGGAGTGCCGCGGAGGCGGGAGACGGCGGCAACGGCGTCATCGTGGTGAAACTCCTCGCCGTACAGGTCGCCCTTGGGCTCCTGGTGGCCGACGTCATTGCGGGCCAGCGTGCCGGTCCGGACCGGGTCGAAGCCCGCGCTGGTGATCAGTTCCTCGGCCAGCCGGGCGGCGTCGTCGTGGTCGGTCGCGTAGAACATGACGACCCGGTCGGGGCCGGTGCGCCCGGCCGAGGAGGCCTGGAACCCGGCGGTCAGCGTGTTGAACGCCTTCACCCAGGCCGCGCCCGGCACCTTCGCCGCGTTGCGGGCGGCGGCCGACTGCCCGCCGAGGTCGAGGACGCCGAACCGGCCGTCCACCTGGCCGAACTGGTTGGTGGTGTCGATGACGGTCCGGCCGGCCAGCGCACCGGGGCCACCGGCCTGCTCGAGCGCCTCGTCGAAGAGGCCCCAGGGCACGGACAGCACGACGACCTCGCCGTGCGCGGCGGCCTGCGCCGGGGTGCCCGCGGTGGCGCCGATGCCGGCCGCCAGTTCCGCCGGCTTGGCCGGGTCGGTGGAGAAGCTGACGAGCACGTCGTGCCCGGCGGCGGTGAACAGGCGGGCGAGGTTGCCGCCGATGTTGCCGGAGCCGATGATGCCGATGCGGGTCATGTGCGGTCCTTCCCGTGGGGGCGGGGCTGACGTGGACACAATGCTTGAATCCAAGCATTGTGTCCACCTTATTTGGCACCGTAGTCTTCGGCCGTGAGTGAACAAGCGGCGGCAGGGGAGTCCCTGCCCTACGGTGTGCCCGGCTGCCGTGACGCGTGGGACAGCGTGGACCACGTGCTGGCCGACTGGGCGCGGGAGCGTCCCGACCTTGATTTCACTCCGGTCGCGGTGGTCACCCGGCTGGCCCGGGTCCGCGGTTACCTGGACGCGGGCGTGGCGGCGGTCTTCGCCCGGTTCGGGCTGACCGCCGCGGACTTCATGGTCATCGTCACGCTGCGGCGCAGTGGCGCCCCGTACCAGATGCCGCAGGCCCGGCTGATGGACGCGCTCGGCCTGACCTCGGGCACCGTGTCGGTGCGCCTGGACCGCCTGGCCCGGCGCGGCATCGTGACCAGGGAGCCCGACCCGGCCAGCGCCCGGGGCTCCCTGGTGCGGCTCACCGGTGCCGGGCTGGACCTGTTCGACCAGGTGGCCCCGGTGCACCTGGCCAACGAGGACCGGCTGCTCGCCGCGCTGTCCGGGGACGAGCGGCTGGCCCTGGCCGGCCTGCTGCGCCGCCTGCTTGCCTCCTTCGAGACGGACGTTTCGGCGGCCGCCGGCCGGCTCGGGCTGGCCCTGGAGCCCGCGCACCTCGCCCAGCAGCGCCGCCAGGCCGTCGGCCTGGCGCACCGGCCGGGCCTGCTGGTCGCGGCCGTCCGGCCGGGCAGCCCCGGCGCGGCGGCCGGGATCGAGCGCGGCGATCTGCTCACCGGCCTGGACGGCCAGCCGGTGATCAGCAGCACCGGGCTGGCGCTGCTGCTCGACGGCCTGGCGGGCGCGGGCACCGTGATCGCGACCATCGTCCGGGGCAACGACGAGTCGAGCCTGGAGATCCGGCTCCCCGGCCCGTCCTGACGTGCCGGCAGCGTGGCCCGGCCGGCGGCCCGGCCCGGCCCCGCCCGTGCCGGGCCGGCTCAGCCCTCAGCCGTCAGCCCGGCCCGGCCGGCCATCAGGCGGGCCCGGCCGACCAGACGAGCGCGGGGGGATGGACCCGGGCGCAGACCGGGTTGCCCCGGGGATCGGTGAGGCGGATCCGGGCGAAGAGCCGGCAGCCGGGGCGCATGGCCTCCTCGATCAGTGCGGGATCCACGTCCACGAGCCGGAGCTTGGCGCCGCGGAACAGCCGCAACGTTCCGTCACCGGGCACATCGCCCCAGGCCAGGCCGAGGCTGCGGTCGTCGCGGGTGCCCCCGACGAACGGCCCGGTGAAGTCGAGGCCGCCGGAGTCGCGGCGCACGGTGACCGGGAGCTCCCAGCGTGCCGACTCGGCATCACCGGGCACGGGTTCGATGGCCAGCCGGGGCCGGTCCGGCACGACCAGGGCGGTCCGGTCCTTGCTCCTGCCGGACAGCGCGACGTGGACGTTGCGATGGCCAGGCCCGCCGGGCTCCGGGCGGCAGGTGAGCCCGGGCAGGTCGAAGCCCTCGATCACCACGGTGAGCTGCCCCAGTACCTCTCCCGGGCGGCGGGCCGGGCGCCGCGGTGGCGGCGGCGCGGCGTTCTCGTCGTAGGCGCGGCGCAGCCAGCCGAGGGCTTCCTCATCGAGGTCCCCGGGCCCGGTCAGCGGGATCCGCAGCGTGGCCGCGCCGATGTCCCTGGCGGTGAGCAGGCGCCCGCCGGGCTTCTCAGAATCCAGCCGCAGGCCGAGGTCCACCCGGTTCTTCGTGGTCGCCTGCACCACGGCGAAGGTGCGGCGCGGGCCGACCAGGCTGACCATCGTCTTGCGGGCCTGCACCGTCACCGGGCCCAGCGCGGGCAGCGCCGCCAGCACGGCGTCGAGCACCGGCCGCAACCGCGGGCGGTCGGCGTACTGGGCCTCGATCAGCTCGCCCGCCTGGGCCTGGTCGTGACCGTCGGCCGGGGCGTCGTGGCCGGCCCGGGCGGCCTCGGTGCGGCGCCGGTCCGCCTCGGCCTTGAGCCGCGGCCAGCTCGGGAAGCCGTAGTCCCGGGCGACGGCGAGCTGGGCGGCCGACAGGGTGACCTTGCCGGAAACCTGGCGGAGCCGGCGCAGTGCCCGGGTGTCGCCGGCCAGGGCGGCCCGGTGCAGCTCGCGGGCCTGGCGGCGGAGCTGATCGGTGTCGGGGCGATCGGGAAGCTGGGCCATGGCGGGTCTCCTCACCGAGCCTGGGCCCGCGTTCCGGCTCGCTTGAAGACGTCCACCTGTCCGGCAGCAGAGCACTCGCGGCAAAACGGAGGGGGACTCAGTCCTTCCCGCGGACCCGGCGGCGCCCTCCCGCGCCACCGCCAACGTAGCGCACGTACGGGTCAGTGGCCCGGTGGTAGCCCGCCGGTGACCCCGGCCGGGTCGTGGCCGCCGGCACCGGGTCCTGCTCGGCTAGGCGTTGAGCGCGAGGTCTTCCTGCGCGGTGAGCAGCCGGGACCGGATGAGGAACCGGACCCCTTCTGGTGCTTCGAGGGAGAATCCGCTGCCCCGGCCGGGCACGACGTCGACGGTGAGGTGGGTGTGCCGCCAGCGCTCGAACTGCGCGGCCGACATCCAGAACGTCACCGGCTCCGGCACCCCGTCGATCCGCAGCGCGGCCAGCAGCACGTCCGAGGCTCCCGTGCGGAACTCACCGGCCAGGTAGCACATCGGTGAACTGCCGTCGCAGCAGCCACCGGACTGGTGGAACATCAGCGGCCCGTGGGCCGCGTACAGTTCGGCCAACAGCCCGGCGGCTGCCGGTGTCACCGCGACACGGGACACCTCAGGCGGGTTCATCAGAAGAAGCCCATGGCCTTGGGTGCGTAGCTGACCAGCAGGTTCTTCGTCTGCTGGTAGTGCTCCAGCATCATCTTGTGTGTCTCCCGGCCGATGCCGGAGCCCTTGTACCCGCCGAACGCGGCATGCGCCGGGTAGAGGTGGTAGGAGTTGGTCCACACCCGGCCAGCCTGGATCGCCCGGCCTGCCCGGTAGGCGGTGTTGATGTCGCGGGTCCACACGCCGGCGCCGAGACCGTACAGGGTGTCGTTGGCGATCTTGATGGCGTCGTCGAAGTCCGCGAACGACGTCACCGACACGACCGGGCCGAAGATCTCCTCCTGGAAGATCCGCATCGAGTTGCTGCCCTCGAAGATGGTCGGCTCGACGTAGTACCCGCCGGACAGTTCGCCGCCCCGGTCGGCCTTGTGGCCACCGGTGAGCACCTTGGCGCCCTCGGCCCGGCCGATGTCCAGGTAGGACAGGATCTTCTCGAGCTGGTCGTTGGACGCCTGGGCCCCGATCATGGTGTCGGTGTCCAGCGGATGGCCCTGGACGACCTTCTCGGTGCGGGCGACCGCGTCGGCCAGGAACTCCGAGTAGTGCCCCTGCTGCACCAGCGCGCGGGACGGGCAGGTGCACACCTCGCCCTGGTTGAGCGCGAACATGGTGAAGCCTTCCAGCGCCTTGTCGTAGAACTCGTCGCGTGCGCCGGAGACGTCGTCGAAGAAGATGTTCGGGCTCTTGCCGCCCAGTTCCAGGGTGACCGGCTTGATGTTCTCGCTGGCGTACTGCATGATCAGCCGCCCGGTGGTGGTCTCACCGGTGAAGGCGACCTTGGCGACCCGTGGGCTGGACGCGAGCGGCTTGCCGGCCTCGACGCCGAAGCCGTTGACGATGTTGAGCACGCCCGGCGGGATAAGGTCCCCGATCAGGCTCATCAGGTACAGGATCGAGGCCGGGGTCTGCTCGGCGGGCTTGAGCACCACCGCGTTGCCCGCGGCCAGGGCGGGAGCCAGCTTCCAGGTCGCCATCAGGATCGGGAAGTTCCACGGGATGATCTGGGCGACCACGCCAAGCGGCTCGTGGAAGTGGTAGGCGACGGTGTCGTCGTCAAGTTCGGCGAGGCTGCCTTCCTGGGCGCGGATGGCGCCGGCGAAGTAGCGGAAATGGTCGATCGCCAGCGGGATGTCGGCGGCCAGCGTCTCCCGCACCGGCTTGCCGTTCTCCCACGTCTCGGCAACCGCCAGGGCCTCCAGGTTGCCGGCCATCCGGTCGGCGATCTTGTTGAGGACGGCGGCCCGTTCGGCGGGGGAGGTGCGCCCCCAGGCGGGGGCGGCGCCGTGCGCCGCGTCCAGGGCGCGCTCGATGTCCTCGGCGGAGCCGCGGGCGACCTCGCAGAACGGCTGCCCGGTCACCGGGGTCGGGTTCTCGAAGTAGCGGCCCAGGGCGGGGGGAACGAACTCCCCGCCGATCCAGTGGTCATAGCGCGGCTGGTAGGACATGGGGGCGCCGGGCTGGCCCGGCGCGATGAAGCGGGTCATGGAGACCTCCGTGAATCGGGCAGGCCGCCCGCGACCTGGGCGGCCGTGCGGTTGGAGGCCACGCTAGAAGCGGCAACGTTACGTGAACGCAACATCGGCGGGCAGGCCGTACTCCGCCCGCAGTTCCCTGGCCCGGACCGCGGCGCTGGCCCGCTGCCCGGACCAGGCGGGCAGCACGGCGGTGAGCCGCTCCCACACCTGGAGGTCCTCGAAGCCGAACCGCTCGGCCCACTCCGACAGCAGCCCCGGGCTGCCGCTGGCAAGCACCGCGGACCGTAGCTGCACATCCAGCCACCGACGCTGTGCCACCACGTGCGGCGCTTCCGAACTGGGCAGCAGCGGGCCGGGGCAGGCCGCAAGCGCCGCGGCGACGTCGCCGCGGCGCAGCGCCGCGCACACGTCGGCGTAGTCGCTGTCCAGCGGCCGTGCCAGCCGGTAGGGGCGAGACTCCACCAGGTCGCCAGCCAGCCGCCGCAGCCTGGTGAGCTCCACCCGGACGGCGGCCGGGCCGGTGCCGCCGGAGAACAGCGCGTCCGCTAGTTGCTCCCCGGACACACCGAGCGGGTGCGCGGACAGCACGAACAGGATCTCCGCCTGCCGCCGGCCGAGCCTGACGTCCTGGCCGCCGGTGCGGAGCAGGCCGTCGCTGCGTCCGAGTACCTCGAGCCGGTCCGGGACCAGTGGGGCCAGCCGCAGCAGCCCCGAGCGCGGATCCCGCTGCCAGCCGATTTCGCCCTCGGCGGCCCTGGCCGCGGCCCGCACCAGGGCCAGGCTGTGCGGATGCGCGACCGGATCGCCGCCGGTGACGTCGATCACGCCGAGCACCTGCCCGGTCGCCGGGTTCCTGATCGGGGCCGCCGCGCAGGTCCACGGCTGCACCGCGTGCAGGAAATGCTCGGTGGAGAAGATCTGCACCGGCCGGCCGAGGGCAAGGGCGGTACCCGGAGCGTTGGTCCCCGCGTGCGGCTCGTCCCAGGCCGCGCCCTCGACGAAGTTCATCGCCTCGGCCCGCCTCCGGGTGCTGCGATGGCCTTCAACCCACAGCAGCCGGCCGGCCGCGTCGCCGACCGCCATCAGGTGCTGTCCCTCCTCGGCGACGCCGCCCACCAGCTCACGCAGCACGCCGATGACCGAGGCCAGGGGGTGCGCGTCCCGGTAGGCGTCCAGGTCATCGTCGGCCAGCACGACCGGCGGCCCGCCGTCCGGGTCCACCTTCGCCCCGGCCGCACGCTGCCACGACGCCGCGACCACGTCCCGCAGTCCCGGGCTGTCCGGCGCCTGGCCGGCGAGGAAGCCGGCATGGGCGCGGGCGACCCGGCGAGCGCGGTCCGCCCGCTCTCCGCCGCCGCCAGCCAGCCAGGGATTGTGCATTACGATCATCCGCCAGCCCGCATCCGCCGTGGCCCGTCCACCGTGGCCGGTCAGTCGTGGCTGGTGAGGACCGGGCGCAGCGCGGTGAGCACCGCAGGGTCCTCGATGGTGGACGGGGCGGGCTCCTCGTGCCCATCGGCGATGCCGCGCATCGTCCGGCGGAGGATCTTGCCTGAACGGGTCTTGGGCAGGGCGGCCACCACGTCCACCCGGCGCAGTGCGGCGACGGCGCCGATCTGGTCACGGACCAGCTGGACCAGTTCGCCGGCGATGGTGTCCGGGTCGGTGGCAACGCCGGCCTTGAGGACGGCGAAACCGCGGGGGATCTGACCCTTGAGCGCGTCGTGCACACCGATCACCGCGCATTCGGCGACGGCGGGGTGGCTGGCCAGGATCTCCTCCATCTCGCCGGTGGACAGCCGGTGCCCGGCGACGTTGATGACGTCGTCCGTGCGGCCCATGACATACAGGTACCCGTCGGTGTCGCGGTAGCCGCCGTCGCCGGTGACGTACGTGCCGTCGTGCTGGGACAGGTAGGAGTCGGCGTACCGCTGGTCGTCGCGCCACAGGGTGGGCAGGCAGCCGGGCGGCAGCGGGAGCCGGATCACGATCTCGCCGGTCTGGCCTACCGGGACGTCGGCGCCATCGAGACCGACGATGCGCACGTCGTATCCGGGTACCGGCACGCTGGGGGAGCCGGCCTTGGTGGGCATGGGCTCAAGGCCCCGGAGGTTGGCGGCGATCGGCCAGCCGGTCTCGGTCTGCCACCAGTGGTCGATGACCGGGATGCCCAGCAGGTCGCCGGCCCACCGGTAGGTTTCCGGGTCGAGCCGCTCCCCGGCCAGGAACAGGTATTTCAGGCTGGACAGGTCGTAGCGGCGGGCCAGCAGGCCGGCCGGGTCTTCCTTCTTGATCGCGCGGAACGCGGTGGGCGCGGTGAACAGGGCCTTGACCTTGTGGTCGGCGACCACCCGCCAGAACGCCCCGGCGTCCGGGGTACCGACCGGCTTGCCCTCGTACAGCACGGTGGTGCACCCGGCGAGCAGCGGCGCGTACACGATGTAGGAGTGGCCCACCACCCATCCGACGTCGGAGGCGGCCCAGAAGACGTCCCCCGGCTGGGTGTCGTAGATCGCGTCCATGCTCCAGCGCAGCGCTACCGCGTGGCCGCCGTTGTCGCGGACCACCCCCTTCGGCCGCGCCGTGGTGCCGGAGGTGTACAGGATGTACAGCGGGTCGGTCGCCGCCAGTGGGACGCAGCCGGCCGGGCGCGCGGTGGCCACGGCCTCGTCCCAGTCCAGGTCGCGGCCCGGCGTCATGGCCGCTCGTGCCTGCGGGCGCTGCAGGATCACGCAGTGCGCCGGCTGGTGGGTGGCCAGTTCTAGGGCCCGGTCCAGGATCGGCTTGTATTCGATGATCCGGCTGACCTCGATGCCGCACGATGCCGAGACCACCGCCGTGGGCTGTGCGTCGTCGATGCGGACCGCCAGTTCGTGCGCGGCGAACCCGCCGAACACCACCGAGTGCACCGCCCCGATCCGGGCACAGGCCAGCATCGCCACGGCCGCCTGCGGGATCATCGGCAGGTAGATGACCACCCGGTCGCCGCGGCCCACGCCCAGCCCGGCAAGCACCCCGGCGAACCGGGCGACCTCGTCCAGCAGTTCGGCATAGCTGTACCGGCGCGTGACGCCGGTCACCGGGCTGTCATAGATCAGCGCGGCCTGGTCACCGCGGCCGCCGGCGACGTGCCGGTCCAGCGCGTTGAAACATGTGTTGATCACCCCGTCGCTGAACCACCGGTAAAATGGCGGGTTCGAGGTGTCCAGGATCGCGGCCGGTGCCTGGTACCAGTCAATGCGCTGTGCCGCCGCGCCCCAGAAGCCCTCGGGATCGTCGAGGCTGCGCCGGAAAGCCTCCGCGTAACCGCCCATGTGCGCGCTCCGTTCCCTAGCAATCGAGCGAGTCTGCATCAGGACGGGCATGCCGTCCAGGGGCGAAGGTCACACCGAGAGCCGGATGCCGGCATTCCGGTCGGCCGCGCCGTAACGTTTCCTGAACGTCTCCCGCTGCGCTGCCCGCCGGGGACCAGGTCTCCGCCGGGGCCCAGGGCGCCACATTCAGCGGCCCGCTGAGCTGAGCCGCCGGTCCGGCGGGCGCGCGGCGCGGGCGCCACGGCGCTGGGTGTGCCCGCGGGGACCAATGGCCCTTCACCGCCCGGACCGGGTACGCCACGCTGAACATCGGGCGGGAGCCTGCGGGCACCGCCCGGCGACAGCGCGGCGGCGTCGCCCGGCAGAAAGGGAGAGGCGGCGACATGGCCAGGACCTACCGGCTCGGGCCCGCACGCAAGGCCATCAACGTGCTCATGAAGGCGATGATCGGCGCTGGTGCCGGCGGCGGATCTTATTACCTGCTGACCACGACCGGCCGGAAGACCGGCCGGGCGCGCACCACGCCGGTGATCCTCGTGGAGAACCCCGGTGAGCGCTGGCTGATCTCGCCCTACGGCACGGTGAGCTGGGTCTGCAACCTCCGGGCGCGGCCGGACTTGTCGCTGCGCCGCGGCCGCAGGACCGAGCACTTCCATGTTCAGGAGGCGGCCCCGGCCGAGGCCGGGCCGGTGCTGCGCCAGTACCTGGGCGACGTGAAGGTGACGGCCCCGTTCTTCGACGTGCAGGCCGGTGATGCGGTGGAGCGGTTCGTCGCCGAGGCGGACCGCCACCCGGTGTTCCGGCTGACCGCCGCCCCGGTAAGGGACTGAGCCCTGGCAGGACGCGCGGCCAGGCACCCGGCGGGCCGGGTGCCTGGCCGCGCACGGCGTTAAGATCACTTTCCGTGGAAGAACGCATGCTGGGCCGTACCGGCCGCTCCGTATCCGTGGTCGGCCTGGGCACCTGGCAGCTCGGCGCGGACTGGGGCGATGTCTCCGAGGCCGACGCGCTCGCCGTCCTCGACGCGGCCGCGCAGGCCGGCGTCACGCTCCTGGACACCGCCGACGTGTACGGCGACGGCCGGAGCGAGCGCACGATCGGGAAGTTCCTGGCAGCCAACCCGGGCCTGCCGGTGACGGTGGCCACCAAGATGGGCCGCCGGGTGCCGCAGGACCCGGCGCAGTACACCCTGGCGAACTTCCGCGCCTGGACCGACCGCTCCCGGGCCAACCTGGGCACCGACACGCTGGACCTGGTCCAGCTGCACTGCCCGCCGACGCCGGTGTTCTCCACCGACGCGGTCTACGACGCCCTGGACACCCTGGTGGCCGAGAAGCGGATCGCCGCGTACGGAGTCAGCGTGGAGACCTGCGCGGAGGCGCTGGCCGCGATCACCCGTCCGGGCACCGCCAGCGTGCAGATCATCTTCAACGCGTTCCGGCGCAAGCCGCTCGAGGAGGTGCTGCCCGCCGCGCGGGCCGCCGGGGTGGGCATCATCGCCCGGGTCCCGCTCGCCTCCGGGCTGCTGTCGGGCCGGTACACCCATGACACCTCGTTCGGGGCCAGCGATCACCGCAACTACAACCGGCATGGCGAGGCGTTCGACGTGGGGGAGACCTTCTCCGGCGTGGACTTCGACACCGGTGTCGACGCGGCGCGCGAGTTCGCCGCCCTGCTGCCGGCCGGGACCGCCCCGGCCCAGGCCGCGCTGCGCTGGATCATCCAGCAGCCGGGCGTCACCACGGTGATCCCGGGCGCGCGGAACGCGGAGCAGGCCCGGCAGAATGCCGCGGCCGCCGCCTTGCCGCCGCTCACCGGCGAGCAGTTGCGCGGCATCGAGGACATCTACGACCGCCGCATCCGGGCCCAGGTCCACCACCGCTGGTAACCGGCGGCGCGCTCGCCCGCGCCGGGCCGCCGCCCTTCGCCGCCGTGCCGCGGCGCGGCCACCCGCCGGGCCCGGGGCCGTGGTCAGCGGCGGCGGATGACGGCCAGCCAGGCCAGCGCCTCGGTGGTGCCCTGGAGCGGGTTGATCGCGAACGCGTCCGGGGTGAGGCTCACGATCTCCCAGCCGTCAGCGAACGCGTGCTCGATCTCCTCGCGGCGCACCCGCCGCGGTCCCCAGACTCCCGGCTGGCTGTCGCTGAAGCACATCATGTAGTAGGTGCCGCCGGGCTCGATGACGGCCGCGAGGCTGAGCACGTAGCTGGCCCGGTCCGCGTCGTCGAAGACGTGGAACAGCCCGCTGTCCAGCACCGTGTCGAAGGTCTCGCCGAGCCGGTCCAGGTGCAGCGCGTCGGCGACCTCGAACCGGGCGGTCAGGCTCCGCTCGGCCGCCTTGGCGCGGGCCTTCTCGATCGCGACCGTGGACAGGTCCACGCCCATCGCCGCCGCGCCGTGGGCCGCCGCCAGCAGGACGTGCTCCCCGGTGCCGCAGCCCGCGTCCAGCACCCGGCCGGACAGCAGCCCGCTGTCGGCCAGCCGGGTGAAGGCCGGCTGCGGCCGGCCGATGTCCCAGGTCGGACGGCTGTCCTGGTAAGCCGAGTCCCACCCCGCAGACGGCGTTGTCATTGTCATCCCCTCATCCGGCCGGCCTGCGTGCCCTGCCAAGGACACTATCCGGTCCTGGCCCAGGGCCCCGGCGCCGTCCGCCGTGCGGCGCTGAGGTGCTCGGCGCCGTGCGGCGCTGAGGTGCTCGCCCGCCTTCCGCGCCAAGCGCTGATATTCAACCAAAAGGTTGACAGTCGCGGCGCCGGGCCGTTATGTTAACCACATGGTTGAGGATTTGACCGGCATGGACATCGTGTTCCATGCGCTGGCCCACGACGCCCGGCGCGCGATGCTCGGCCGGCTCGCGGATAGCGAGCTGACCGTCGGCCAGCTCGCCGAGCCGCTGGCCATGACGCTGGCCGCGGCGTCCAAGCACGTGAAGGTGCTGGAGCGAGCGGGCCTGGTGCACCGCACCGTGGACGGCCGGCGCCACGTGTGCCGGCTGGAAGCCGGCCCGCTCGCCTCGGCCTATGCCTGGCTGCGCTTCTACGAGCGCTTCTGGACCGAGCGGCTCGACGCACTCGGAGACCTCTTCCAGGCGGGGCCCGGCACCGAACCGATCAACGAAAGGGAGTAGTGATGACCGCCAAGACCTCAGCACAAGCCACCGTCCGGCTGGAGCGCGCCATCCCCGCCACGCCGCACCAGGTCTACCGGGCCTGGCTGGACCCAAGCCTGCTCCGGCGCTGGATGGCCGCCGGGGGCCTGGAGGTGACCCGGGCCGAGGTGGAGGAGCGGCCGGGCGGCCGCTACCGGATCTGGCAGGCGGACGCGGGCACCGAGATCGGCGGCTTCGACTGCGAGGTGCTCGAACTGGTCCCGGACGAGCGGCTGATGTTCCGCTGGGGCTTCGTCGGGCCGGACCGGGCGGCCGGCCCGTCCTTCGACTCGCTGCTAACCGTCACGCTGCGCGAGGCACCGGACGGCGGCACCATGCTCACCCTGGTGCACGAGCGCCTCGACGTGCTCGCCGCGGCGATGCCGCAGGTCGCCGAGAACGTCGGCCCCGGCTGGGACTCGGCCCTCGGCAAGCTGGCGGCCATCGTGCCGGCCTAGCGCGCCCGATGCCCGTGGGCTGACCATGATCATGCCGATCCGGCCCTTCCACCGGCATAACTCCCGTGATCATGGCCGCCAGCGCGCTCACCCAGAATCGTGATCATGACTTTGGTGGTGCCCTGACACCACCAAAGTCATGATCACGGCCGTTCAGCCGCTCTTGCGGCGGAACGGGCGGCGGTTCCTGGCCGGGCCGTGTGCGCCGTGAACCTTCCCGCCGTCCTTGCCCCGGGGCGCGCCGATGGTGCCTGCCTCCCTGGCACGCTTGCGCTCCAGTGCCTCGCGGAATTTGGGCTGCACCTCATCTCGGGAGGTGGCTGAGTCCCGCTGACCCGCACCGTTGCCGGACTTTGCCGGTCCGGCGGCGGTTGCCTGATCCGGGGAATCCAGGTCCCTCCCAGGGTTCACCCTGTCTGCGGGGCCTTCCGGCTTTGCCGCCTTGTCAGCCATGGAGGCCTCCTCCGTTGGGACGGGCACTTTCACAGCTGCGCGCAACCGGCACCACAGCCATCGCGGTGCCCTGCGCCGCTGCCTGCAGTCCGGCAGAACAGTCATGCCCGCCCGGTGCGGCGAACCAAACACCTGGGCCTTGGTGCCGGTGGGTCAGCCGATGACCTTGACGTTTTCCGCCTGGGGCCCCTTCTGGCCCTGGGTGATGTCGAACTCGACCTGCTGCCCCTCCTCCAGATTGCGGTAGCCATCACCGGTGATCGCGCTGAAGTGCACGAACACGTCCTGGCCACCATCGACGGCGATGAAGCCGTAGCCCTTGTCGCCGTTGAACCACTTCACAGTGCCCTGCGCCATCTTTGACCTTCTTGCTGTGCCATGCGGCGCACCCGTCACCTCGAGCGTGCCCCGCGCTTGCTAAATCACTTGCGATCAGCTTGCCATGGAATACGCGGCGCTGGTGAATCTGGCGACACGCGCCCTTCAGCCGGGGATGACGGCCAGCATCGCAGCCTGGCGTTCCCGCGTCACCCAAGGTGCGAAGTGGTTGCCGCCGGGGTAGATGCGCTTCTCCCGCACACGCGCTGCCCGGGCGAGGCTTCGCCGCAGGACCGGCAACGGCGCCAGGCTGTCGTTGTCACCGTTGAAGACGTCACGCGGGGGTGAGGAACGCGCTTAGTGCGGCAATGAGCATCCCGGAGTCAGCGGTGCCGCAGAGTTCACGCGCCGAGTGCATGGCCAGCGCCGGGATGCCCACGTCCACGGTGGGCATGGCCAGGCCGGCCGTGACGATCGGCCCGATCGTGGACCCGGAGCGCGCGCCGCTCTTGTTGACGAAGTACTGCACGGGCACGCCGGCCTGCTCGGCGGCGAGCAGGAACGCGGCGTGGGTCGGCGCATCGGTGGCGTAATGGACGTTGGCGCTGACCTTCACGACGGGGCCGCCGCCCAGCGCGATCTGGTGGTCCGGCTCGTGCCGGTCCGGATAGTTGGGGTGCGTCGCGTGAGTCATGTCCGCCGAGACGTGCACCGAGCCGGCGACCGCACGCAGGAACTCATCGCGCGTGCCGCCGCGGGCGAGCACGGTGCGCTCCAGTTGCCTGCCCAGCCACGCACCGGCCGCACCGGTCACCGCCTGGCTGCCCACCTCCTCATGGTCGAACAGCACCAGCGCGCTGATGTGCCGCGGCGCGGGCTGGCCGGCCACCGCGGCCAGCGCCGTGACGCTCGCGTGCGCGCATCCCAGGTCATCCAGCCGTGCCGAGCTGACGAACTCTTCGCTGGCCCCGGCGAGGGTGCCGCCGGTCAGGTCATAGGTCACCACGTCATGGCTGAGCACGTCGCCGGGCGGGACGTCCAGTTCGGCGGCGAGAAAGTCCCGGAAGGCACCGGCCTGCGGGGCGCCCAGCGACCAGATGGGCACCAGATGCTGCTGCGGATCGAGCTTCAGCCCTTCGGTACGCAGGTCACCGTCGAGGTGGATCGCCAGCTGCGGCACCCGCAGCACCGGCCGGTGCACCCGTACCAGCCGGGCCCGCGGGCCGTCCGGTGCGCGGATAACGACACGGCCAGCGAGGCCGAGGTCGCGATCGAGCCAGGAATTCAGCAGCGGGCCGCCGTAGACCTCCACGCCGAGCTGGCGCACCCCGGCCCGGCCCGTGTCCGGGCGCGGCCGCACCCGCAGCGCCGGGCTGTCGGTGTGCGCCCCCAGCAACCGGAACGGTGCATGATGCGCCGAGCCCGGCGGAACTACCCAGGCGAACAACGAGCCGCCGTCCACCACGGCATAGCGGCCAGGATCAGACGGCCAGTCCCCGGCCAGCGGAAGCTGAGTGAAGCCCGCCAAGGCCAGCCGGCGCAAGGCTTCGGCGGCGGCGTAGTAAGGCGACGGCGAGGCATCGACGAAGTCGATCAGATCCAGGGCGGCATTACGGTCAGGGGCCATTGCCCCATCATTGCCCGGCCCCGGACGGGCTTGCCGGGGCGGGCCCTGCGCAATGGCGGCCTTCACCGCCGGTCAGCCGTTGAGCTGGGATAACGGCTGCCGCTGCGGCGGCCGACCGCGCTCGGCATGCTTGGCCGCCTCGAAGCGCTCCTGGGCAGCGATCCGCCAGCGGAGGAGGTGTCGAAAGCGTTCTGGCATGCCTGCACGGCCGGCCAGCGCCGGGCCGCGGAGTATTTGCTGTCGCGCGGCGCGGATCTCAACTGGGAACCCGACTATGCCCACGGCACGCCGCTGGACGCCGCCAGCGGGCCGAGTACCAGGCAGGAGAACGTCGTCTCCTGGCTGCGCGAGCTGGGAGCCCGTTCTGCCAGCTCCGATTGACCCGAATCGCCCACGAGTCCCCGGTGGGTCAGCGGGCGTGCCCCGCCGTGTGGGGCGCCGAGCCTGCCAGCGGGCTGGTGTCGAGGTATCTGAACTCGGCGACGCGCTCGGTGAACTTCCAGCCGTCCGGGGTGCGCTGGTAGCGGTCGTGGTACACGAAGTAGTTCAGGTGTGAGCTGCCGTCGCGCCCGTGGGCGAGCTCGCTGAGATAGGCGCGGCCGGTCGCGGTGTCGCCGTCAAGCTGGATGGTGCCCGGGTGGGTGGTTTGCAGGAAGTAGTCCGTGAGAGCCTGCCGCCGCTCGCCGAGGGCGCGGATCTGCTCTGGGCCGGTGGCCTCGATGTTGCCGAGGGGGATCCGCACGGCGCCGTCGGGTGTGAACAGTGTCGCGAGGCGGTCGTGGTCGTTCATCATCACCGCGTCGGTGAACTCGCCGCGCAGCGCCTCGATCTCGACGCGGTCGGCGATGGCCGCAAGGTCGCTCATCGGTTTTCCTGCCTTTCACCTGTGGTTGTGGCGGTGTTGCGGGGTTCGCGGGACTGGCGGTCCCCTGTGGTGCTTTCCCGGCCGCCGGGGGCGGGCCGGTGGTCAGCCGAACTGGCCGGGCTGGTAGTCGCCGGCGGGCTGCCGGGTGATGACGTTCATGCGGTTCCAGGCGTTGATCCCGGCGATGACCGCCACCAGCGCGCCGAGCTGGTCGTCGTCGTAGTGCTTGGCCGCGGTCGCCCAGGCCTCATCGGTGACGCCCCCGGCGGCGTCGGCGATGCGGGTGCCCTGCTCGGCGAGCTCCAGCGCGGCCCGCTCGGCCTCGGTGAACACCGTCGCCTCCCGCCACGCCGCGACCAGGTTCAGCCGTTGCTGGCTTTCCCCCGCGTGCAGGGCGTCCTTGGTGTGCATGTCGGTGCAAAAGCCGCACCCGTTGATCTGGCTGGCCCTGAGCCGCACCAGCTCCTGCGTCGCGGCCGGCAGGGCCGAATCATGCAGAGCGCGCCCCGCCGAGTTGAGGTGCTTGAGGAACCTCATCGCCAGGGGGCTGCTGAGGTAATCGAAACGGGCGTCCATCGTCATCTCCTTGCCGTTCCTGCGGGTCGCCCTGGGCCGGTGGCCCGCTGGATGGTGTGTTCTTCTCAGCAGGACGACGACGTGGCCCCCCGGAATGTCAGGCGGCGCGCCGGCCTCACAGTTCGGCGCGCTGTTTCGTCGGACTGGTGAGGGCAGAAGCGACCAAGGAAGGGCGGCACCATGACCACCCGATCCGGGCCAGGAGGCGGCCGGCCCGACCCGGGCCTGGGCGCGATCATGAGTGAGCGGCGTCAGCTGATCAATCTGGCCTACCGGTTGCTGGGCTCGCTGGCCGAGGCCGAGGATGCCGTGCAAGAGACCTACGCCCGCTGGTATGCCATGTCCGGGCAGCAGCGGGAGGCCATCGAATCTCCCGGCGCCTGGCTGACCACGGTCGCCAGCCGCATCTGCCTGGACCTGCTCGGCTCGGCACGGGCCCGGCGGGAGCGTTACGTGGGCGAATGGATCCCCGAGCCGCTGCCCGCACCGACCGAGTGGGCCAGCGGGCGGCCGGGCGGCGCCACCGCCGACCCGGCCGACCGGGTCACCCTGGATGAGTCGGTCAACATGGCCTTCCTGGTCGTGCTCGAATCGATGACCCCGGCCGAGCGGGTCGCGTTCATCCTGCACGATGTCTTCGGCTACTCCTTCGCCGAAGTAGCCGAGATCGTCGGCCGTACCCCGGCGGCATGCCGCCAGCTGGCCTCCTCGGCCCGCCGCCGGGTCCGCACCGCGCGGGCCCCCGCGGCCCCGACAGCCCGGCAGGCCGGCCTCGTCAGGGACTTCAAGCAGGCATGGGAAGCCAAGGACATCGGCGCCCTCATCGGCCTGCTTGATCCCGATGCCACGGTGATCGCCGACGGCGGCGGCCTCGCCAGCGCCGCGCTGCGCCCGATCGAAGGCAGCGAGCAGATCGCGCGCTATGTCATCGACCTTGCCAGCCGGGCACCCAGCAACGTGACGATCCTGGAGCGCACGGTCAACGGCCAGCCCGGCCTGGTCGCTCAGCAAGACGGCGTCACCGTCACGGTGTTCGCGTTCGAGGTCGCCGGCGACCAGATCAAGCACATCTGGGCAATACGCAACCCCGACAAGCTCCGGCCCTGGACGACGCGCTGACCCGCGGAAGGGCCGATGCCGCACGCCGGCGCCGCTGACCGTGTCAGGGACCGGCCGCCGCCAGGAGGGCCTGGAGGAGTTCGCGGCTGTGGGGTTCGTCCAGGACCTCGCTGATCCAGGCGGCGGCGTCGGCGCGCCGCGGCGACCGGGGGCTGGGCATGAGCCAGTCGGTGGCGGCGGCCTCGGTGATGTGCCCGAGTTGCGCGATGAGCATGGAGAAGTGCCCGGGCCGGTTCACTGCCGCCGGCCCGCCTGCCTGCCGGTAGGCCTGGGCCAGCGCGCGGGCCCGGCCCGGGTCGGTGCGGGCGAACTCGAACAGGACGCAGCCGAGTTCGTGGCTGGGGTCGGCCGGGCCGCTGTCCTCCCAGTCGATGACGCACACTCCGCCGTCCGGGGTTGGCAGCACGTTGTCGGCCCACAGGTCGCGGTGGCAGGCCCGGAGCGTCCGCGGGGGCTCGATCCAGGACTCCAGCGCGACCAGCTCATCCCGCAGGCCGGCCAGCCGGCCGGCGAACGGCGCTCCCGCCTCGGCAAGCTGCCCGACGAGCTGGTCCCAGCGCCTGGCGCCGAGCGGCTCGTGATACCACGGGTCCACCGGGCCGGAGTCCGCGGCGGGCACGCGGTGGATGGCGGCCACCACCGCGCCGACCTGGCCCGGGTCGAGCTGGGTGTCGGGGGCCAGCAGGTCGGCCCACTCATACACCCTGACCTGCTTGCCGTCCAGCGTCGCGAACACGCGTCCCTCGGTGGTGCGCCGCACCCGCGGCGCCGGCACCCCGGCGGCGCAGGCCGCCTCCTGGAACGCGGCCGCCGAGCGCACCTCGTCCTCATCGGACGCGTCGAACGGAACCTTCACCGCCCACCGGCCGTCCGCGGTGTCCAGCCGCCACACCAGTCCCTGCTTGCCCCGCGCGACCGGGCCGTCCGACAGCCGCGCCGCCCCGCCGAGGCCGAAGCGCCGGGCCAGGTCTATCGCATCCACCAGGCCACCCCACCACACGCGGCGCGCCGGGCCCAGCAGGGACGGCGCCGATTCGCGCGCTGAACCGGGCGAGGCTGAGTACCGTGATCAAGTTATGGAGAGCGCACACGCGGCGGTGCGCGGTGGCTGGCTCCAGCCGGTGCTCCGGATTACCGGGGCCGGGCTGCTGGCGGCGACCGCGTCGATCCACCTTGACCTGTACCTGACCGGCTTCAAGAACATCCCCACCATCGGCTGGCTGTTCCTGCTCCAGATCATCGCCGGGTTCGCCCTGGCCGTCGCCGTGCTGGCCACCGGCAACCCGGTCGCGGCCGCACTGGGCGCCGGGTTCGCCGTGGCCACCCTGGGCGGCTACCTGCTGTCGATCTGGGTCGGCCTGTTCGGCTTCTCCGAGGTCCGCACCACGGCGGGCATAGTCGCCGGGATCATCGAGGTGGCCGCGTTCGCCGTGCTCGGCCTGTTCGCCGTGATGGCCGCCCGGGCCGGGAGCCGTGGCCCTGGCCAGGGACTGGCCCGGATGCTGGCCAGCGTGCCCCTGGCGCGGCCCGCGATCGGCGTGCTGTCGGTGGTGGCCCTGGTGCTGCTGTTCGTCGCCGTGGCCGGGGCGGGCGCCCCGCCGCCCAGTGGCGGCTCGGCGGCACTGAAGACCGGCCAGGTCGGCGGGGTCACCGTGCTCACCAACGCCAAGGGCCTGACCGTGTACACGTTCGCCGCGGACAGCCCGGGCAAGTCGAACTGCTACGGCAGTTGCGCCGCGTACTGGCCGCCGGTGACCGGCTCGCCGTCCGCCGCCCCGGGCATCCCCGGCACGTTCAGCACGACCACCAGGACCGACGGCACCAAGCAGGTCACCTGGAACGGGCACCCGCTGTACACCTACATCGGGGACCACGGCCCCGGCCAGGCCAGCGGGAACAACCTCAACATCAACGGCGGGCTCTGGAAGGAAATCGTGGTGTCCGGCTGAGCCGCGCGGCTCAGAACGTGATCGGCGTGTTCACCCACAGCATCGCCAGGCGGCCGGTGCCGCGGTTCTGCCACCGGTGCGCCAGGCTGCTCGGGAACGTCAGGCAGTCACCGGCCCGGACGGTGTGCCGCTCCACCTCGTTGAGCCAGAACTCCACCTCGCCCTCTAGCACGTAGACGGTCTCCTCGCCGTCGTGGTGGTAGGCGCCCTGGGACCCGCCGCCCGGCTCGACCAGGTAGATGTGCGGCTCCAGGAGCTGGGCCCCGACGGACAGCGACTCGATGCGGACCCGGCGGTCGCCGGTGTCAAGCACCGGGCGCTGGCCGGCCCGGACCAGCCGCCGCGGCGGCCGCCGCTCGTCGCCGAACAGGTCGGACACCTGTATCCCCAGCGCCACGGCGAGGCGCTGCAGGCCGGCCAGGGAAGCGTTCCTGGTACCGCACTCGATCGCCGACAGGTGGGACACCGACAGGCCGGCCAGCCGGGAGGCCTCCCGCAGGCTCAGCCCGCGGCGGTGCCGCGCCGCGCGCAGCTTCTCGCCCAGCGGCTGCTCCGGCGGCCCGCGGCGCGCCCCGCCCGGCGGCCCGTGGCGCGCCCCGTCCGGCGGCCCGTGGCGTGCCCCGCCCGGCGGCCTCTGGCGTGCCCCGCCCGGCGGCCCGGAACCCGCCCCGCCCGGCAAGCCGGGGGGCGGCCCGGACCGCTCCCCGCCGTGATCGGCCTCCCGGGCGCCCCGGAGCATGCTCCGGATCGCCGCCACGTTGAACCCCCGGGCCCGCAGCGACGCGATCTCCTGCAGGTCCCTGACGTCCCGCTGGCTGAACCAGCGGTACCGGCCGGTGCGCGACGGTGAGATCAGCCCGGAGGACTCCCAGGCCCGGAGCGTGGACGGGCTGACGCCGGCCAGCTGGGCAGCCTCGGACACCCGCAGCCGCGCCGTCATGCGCCGCACGCCTCCCTCCGCGGAAAGCGCTGTGGCTACAGGCTCTCCTTGGTGATCTTCAGCTCCTCGGCGGCCTCGCCGGACGGCAGCGCGGTCAGCGGCGGGCCCGCCTCTCCCGACCGTATCCGGCGCCGCAGGTACAGGAAGAACCAGAGGACCCCGAGGATCTCGAAGTAGACCGTGTACTCGCCGGCCACGTGGTTGACCGCGGGCACGGTCATGTACAGCATCACGATCGCCGACCAGGCGATGCCGATCCAGGCCAGCGGCCTGAGCCACCGGCCCAGGCCGAAGTACTGCGGGCCCGCCTCGGGGATCGTGCCCCGCCGCGCGCCGATCAGCGTGGCGGCCATGGTGAACACGTAGGTGCCGTAGTAGGTGACCGACACGATCGCGACCACCCGGGTGATGATGCCCGCCGAGAGCAGGTTCACCACCAGCGCCACCAGCCCGACCAGCAGGATCGAGTAGACCGGCGTCCGGGTCCGGTCGTTGACCCGGGACAGCCACTGCCAGCCCGGCAGCATCTTGTCCCGGGACAGCGAGAAGCACATCCGGGTGGCCACGGTCACGTTGGCCAGCAGCGCGGAGAAGATCGCCACGAACGCGATGATCTTCAGCAGCAGCGCGAGGCCGGACCCGAAGTGCGCCTGGAACACCGCGATCATCGCGTTCTGCGTGCCGTTCGCGGTCGCGGCGATCGAGCCGGGGATCGCCATCGCGAAGATCGCGTACACGAAGAACGCGGCGATCCCGGAGATGATCACCGACCGGAACATGGCGGTGGGCGCGACGCGGCGAGGGTCCCTGGTCTCCTCGGCCAGGTCGGCCGAGCCCTCCCAGCCGAGCAGCGTGTACACCGGCAGCAGCAGCGCCAGCCCGATCGTGGTCAGGTTCACCGGGCCGCCGAGGCTGGAGCCGGTCTGCACCAGGATGCCCGGACCCTGCTTGTGCGCGAAGAAGAACAGCCCGATCGCCACCACCAGGGTGAGACCGAGGGTCCCGATCAGTTCCGCCGACGCGCCGACGTTGTTGAACATGGTCGCGGCCTTGATGCTGATGATGTTCACCGCGACCGCGGCGACGATGGCGACGCCCGCGAACAGCGCGATGTCGCCGTGGGTGGGTGCGCTCCAGATCTCCGGGGCGAACACGCTGCCCATGGCCACGGCGATGGACGCGGTGCCCACGAAGAACGACAACAGCGCGGTCCAGCCGCTGAACCAGCCGTACTCCCGGTTCACGATCCGGCTGGACCACTGGTAGGCGTAGCCGGTGACCGGCAGCCGCGCGGCCAGGTGACCGTAGACGGCGGTGATCGCCAGCATGCCGAGGGTCACCGGGATCCACAGCCAGATCGCCACCCCGCCGATCGTCTGGAACGGCTGGTAGAACAGCGTGAAGATCGTGGTGGTGATCGTGATCATCGAGAAGCCGAGCGCGAACGAGGTGTAGGCGCCGATCGTCCGCCGCAGCTTCTGCGGGTAGCCGAACTGATGGAGATCGACAATGTCCGCGGTGATGTGATGGTCTTCCTGGCCGGCCGCCCCCGGAGCACTGGCGGTGGACCCGGTCTCGCTCATGCCGCTGCTCCCTCGTCTACGGTAAGACAGTAGGTTTAGGGGAACTTAACCAGCCGCGGGAGGATGGGTCAATGGGGTCAACGCCGTGGGTTTCCGGCAGGCCGGAGGACGCGCGCACGCCAGCCGAGCCGGTGCTGTGGAACGCGTTCGCGAACATGGCGAGCCTGGCCGGGCACGCGGTCACCATCGTCCGCGGCGAGGGCTCGACGGTCTACGACGACCACGGCCGTCCGTACCTCGACGCCCTGGCCAGCCTCTGGTACTGCAACGTCGGGCACGGGCGCGCGGAACTCGCCGACGCGGCGGCCGCGCAGATGCGCCAGCTCGCCGCCTACCAGACGTTCGAGCCGTTCTCCAACCAGCCCGCCGAGGCGCTCGCCCGCCGGGTCGCGGGCCTGGCCCCGATGGCCGGCGCCAAGGTCTTCTTCACCCCGGGCGGCGGGTCCGACGCGGTGGACACCGCGGCCAAGCTGGCCCGCAGCTACTGGCGCGCGGTGGGCCAGGGCGCCAAGCAGATCACGATCGCCCGGTCGCACGCCTATCACGGCATGAACGCGTATGGCACGTCGCTCGGCGGGATCCCGGCCAACACCGAGCCTTTCGTTCCTCTGGTGAGCCTCGTCGAGCATGTGGCGTGGGATGATGCGCCGGCGCTTGAGAAGGTGATCGAGACAGCGGGCGCCGGGCGGGTGGCCGCGTTCTTCTGCGAGCCGGTGATCGGCGCCGGCGGGGTGTACCCGCCGCCGGACGGCTACCTGGCCAGCGTCCGGGAGATCTGCCGCCGGCACGACGTGCTGTTCATCGCCGACGAGGTGATCACCGGGTTCGGCCGCACCGGCGCCTGGCTGGCCAGCGAGCGGTTCGGCCTGGACCCCGACCTGATCACCACCGCCAAGGGGCTCAGCTCCGGGTACGCGCCGATCGGCGCGGTGATCGCCAGCCCGCGGGTGGCCGAGCCGTTCTGGCGCCCCGGGTCCGCGGAAGTGTTCCGGCACGGCTACACCTACTCCGCGCACCCCACCGCGTGCGCGGTCGCGGCGGCGAACCTGGACCTGATCGAGCGGGAGCAGCTCGTCGCCAGGGTGGCCCGGCTGGAACCGGTGCTGGCCGGCGCCGTGGCCCCGCTGGCCGGCCATGAGCTGGCCGGGGAGGTGCGGGCCGGGACCGGGCTGCTGGCCGCCGTGGAGATCGCCGAGGCCGCCCGGGCCGCCGATCCGGGGATCGGCCCGCGGCTGGTGGCCGAGATCCGCGAGCGCGGCGTGATCACCCGCCTGCTGCGCGGCGTGGCCCTGCAGATCTCCCCGCCGTTCGTGATTACCGAGGCGGAGATCGCCCGGATCGCCGAGGTCTTCGCGGCGGCGTTCGACGCGGTCGCCGCCGGATCGTCCCGCTAGCCGCACGCCATTTGTCGTCGTTGCCACAACGACGACACAAGAATGTCGTGGTTGCCACAACGACGACATTCGATTCGGGGTCTCAGCCGCTACTTGGGCCTGTGGACAGCCGGGCCAGCGTGTGCTGCTGCTCCAGCAGCGCCGGGTACAGCGACCGGTACACCGCGTACAGCTCGGCGTACCGGCCGGCCGTCCGCGGATCCGGCTCGGTCCGGCCGGCCACCGTGGTGAGCCCGGCGACGGCGTCCCAGGACCGGAACTCACCGGTGCCCATGCCCGCCGCGAACGCCGCGCCCAGGGCCGCGCCGTAGTCGCGGTCGCGGTGCGTCACCGGCAGGCCGAGCACGTCGGCGATGATCTGCCGCCACAGCGGCGACCGGCTGCCGCCGCCGGTCAGGTTCACCCGGTCCAGCCGGGCACCCAGCTCGCGCAGCACGTCGGCGTGGTGCCGGAACCCGAATGCGGTGCCCTCGAGCACCGCGCGGAACAGGTGCCCGCGGCCGTGCCCGAGGTGCAGGCCGACCAGCGTGCCCCGGGCCAGCGGGTCGTTGAGCGGCGTCTTCTCGCCGAGGAAGTACGGCGTCAGGACCAGGCCGGCGGCGCCGGGCCCGGTCAGCGCCGCCTCGGCGTCAAGCGCGGCGGGGCTGGCGCCGCCGCCGATCTCCCGCTGGAACCAGCGCACCAGGCTGCCGGTGGCCGCCATGCACCCGTTCGGCACCCAGGCCCCCGGGACCAGGTGGTAGTCGAGGAACAGCCGGCCGTCCACGATCGGCCCGGCCGACCGGACCAGGATGTTCCCCGCCCCGCCCAGCTCGACCACCACGTCGCCGTCCGCGACCAGGCCGGCCGCCAGCGCCCCGGCCACATGGTCCGCCCCGCCCGCCACCACCGGCACGCCGCGCAGTTGCGGCAGCTCGGCGCAGCCCACCGGGCCGGCGACCGTGCCGGCCGGCGCGACCGGGCCCAGCCACCCGGGGTCCACCTGGGCGGCCTGGCAGATGTCCGCCGCCCACTCGCCCGCGCGGAAGTCGTACAGGCCGCTCTCCAGCGCCCAGTTCGCCTCCACCGGCGCCGCGCCCGCGGTCAGCCGGCGCACCACGAAGTCGTAGGAACCGCAGATGGCCGCGGTCTGCCAGAGCACCTCCGGCTCGTGCTCGCGCAGCCAGGCCACCTTCGGGCCGATCGACTGCCGGGTGATCGCGGACCCGGTGCGGTGCAGCACGTCCGCGCCGGCCAGCGCGCGCCGCAGCGCGGCCACCTCGTCGGCCGCCCGGGCGTCGTTCTGCTGAATCGACGGCCGCAGCGGCCGGCCCGCCTCGTCCAGGCAGACCAGGGCGGGCACCATGCCGCTCACGCCGATGCCGCGCACGTCCCCGCCGGCCCGCCCGGCAGCGGCCAGTACTTCGGGAATCAGTTCACATGCATGACGCCACCACGTGGCCGGGTCTTCCTCCGCCCAGCCAGCTTGTGCCGACACTAGCGCCACCGGGCGGGCTGCCTCGGCGACGATGCCCCGGCCCGGATCGAGCAGCACGCATTTGGTCGCCGTCGTGCCGATGTCCAGCCCGAGCAGCAGCCCGCTCATGGCTAGGCCCGCCCGGCCGCCTCGAGGAACCGCTTGACCCGCTCGGGGTCCACCGGGTTCCAGGTGCCGCCGTCCTGCTTGAGGTCCGAGCCGACGATGATCCCGTCCGCCACCTCGAGGAACGACGCCACGTTGCCGGCCTTGGCCCCGGTGTTCGCCAGCACCGGCGCCAGCTCCCCGACGGCCTGCTTGGCCTCCCTGACGGCCGCCGGGTCCGGGGCCGCGCCGGCCATCGGGCCGGACACCAGGATCGCGTCCGCCAGGCTGGACACGGCCGCGGAGCGGGCCAGCTGGCCGACCGTGCGGGTGCCGAGCGTGGAGGCGAACTCCGGGGTGACGTTCATGAACACCGCGACCTGCTGGGCGCCGAGGGCGCGCCGGTAGCGCAGCAGTTCCCCGGCGTCCGGGGCCCAGATGCCCATGTCGGACTCGTAGGCCCCGGTGACCACCTCGCGGATGAACGAGGCGCCGGTCGCCGCGGCGACCGCGAGCGCGGCCCGGCCGTCCCAGAGGAAGTCCACCCCGAACGGCCGGTCCCGGGGGGCCAGGTCGGCGGCCACCCGGGCCAGCACGGCGACCCCCTCGAACCCGGCCCGCAGCGAGTACGGCCGGTCGCCCTCGTTGCAGAACATGACCGCGTCGAACGGGAACCGCAGCAGCACGTCCAGGTCGCGGGCGACGTCGTCGACGATGCCCTGGACGCCGCGGGCCTCGTCGTAGAGCGGGGTCCCCGGCAGGGGCCCGAGGTGCGCCATGGCGATGAGCGGCTTGGCGCCCGCGCCGAAGATCTGACCGAACCGCCCAGCCACCCGAACCTCCGCTGTTTCTCGTGCCACCGCCGCCAGGGCGGTTGCCTGCCTGACCGCCGCCCCGCCGATGGGGGTTGCGGCTAGCGCCACCAGGGCAGTTGCCGGAACTCGGCCACCTTCGCGGCCGGCTCGGTGATCGCCTGCCCCCGCTGGGCCAGATGGTAGAGGTGCTCGCCGACCCAGAGCATGTCGGGGCGGTAGTGCGGCGGCGTGTTGCCCGCGCAGGCCACGCCCCTGGGGTAGGACGGCCCGTCCGGGGCGGGCACCGCCACGGGCGGCGGCGGTGCGTGGCCGGGCGGCCCGACCTGGGCCGCGAGGCGCTCGTAGAAGACCGCCAGATCCGCGGTCTGCCTGCGGAACGCCGCCAGGTCCCGGTCGGTCCCGTCGCCGTCCCGCTCCGGCCCCGGCCGCCCGTTCCCGTCGCCGGGCAGGCTGGCCACGGCGTACGCGGTGAGCCGCAGCCGGGTCGAGGCCATCACCAGGTTCCACAGGTCATCGCTGCCCAGCCGCTTGGTGCCCTGCTCGGCCAGGTAGGCGCGCAGCGCCTCGTCCAGCCGTGCGCTCGCGGCGACGGCCGCGACCGCGCTCTCCGGCGGCCGGCGCCGCAGGCCGAGCGCCCAGTCCACGGACTGGGTGAGGTACCGGCCGCCCTGCCGGAACGCGTCGGCCAGGTCGTCGCCGACGATGGCGGCGGCGCCGCGGGGCCAGAACGCGGCCCCGACCAACAGGCTCACCGCGCAGCCGATGGCCACGTCCTCGATCCGCAGCAGGCCGACCTGCCAGCCCGCCGGGACGAGCAGGTTGAAGATCACCACGATGGTGACGGTAAAGGCCGCCTGGCCGACCGCGAACGGGGCGGTGCCCGGTGCGTAGGCCGCGACGAACACCGCGATGGGCAGCACCGTCCACAGCGCGGCGGGCCCGGTGCCGATGGCAAGGAGCAGCAGCGCCCCGGCGACGAACCCCACGACGGTGCCGGCCAGCGCCCGCATCGCGGTGGACCCGGTGGCCGCCGCGGTGGTGCGCAGCACCGACAACGTGCCGAGCGCCACCCAGAACCCGTGCTGCACGCCGCTGAGCGAGGCCACGGCGACCGCCGCGGCGATGCCGACCGAGCCGCGGGCGCTGTTGCGGAACCAGACCGACCGCAGGCTGGCGTGCCTGGCCAGGAACCCGGCCGCGCCGGCCAGCCCGGTCGCGTGCCTTGCGCCGTCGGGCAGCCCGTACCAGCGGCGGCGCTCGGCCTCGACCAGTTCGGGGCTGGCCAGGCCCGCCGCGATCAGCGCGTCCGCCAGCGCGGCCTGGCTGGCCAGCGCGATGGACTGGGCGTGCGCGGCGAGCGCCGCGGCGGCCCGCACGTCGGCGGGGTCACCGCCGAGCGTCCGCTGGTGGGCCGCGCTGGCCGCGGTGGCGTTTCGCAGCCGGCCGGTGTCCGGCGCCGCGTCCTGGCCGCTGAGCAGCGCCGCGGTCCCGGTGAGCTGCCCGGCGGCGGCGCCGAGCAGATCCCGGTCCGCGGCCGCGGCGCGGGTCAGGTCCAGGTGGCCGTCCAGCGCGTCGCAGACCAGCGTGCCGGACCACTCGAGCAGCTCGACCACGTTGGCCAGCCCCTGGTCGGCGGTGGCCAGGCCGGTCGGCCGGGACGGCCCGGCCGCGAACGTGACCTTCAGCTCGTGCCGGGCGGCCAGCGCCGCGTCCCGGTGCGCGGCGGTCGCGGTGCCGCGGATGGCCGCGTCCAGGTATGCGGCCAGCGTGGTCGCGGCCTGTGCCGCCCGGGCCCGCAGCCGGTCCCCGGGCGGCCGCGGCGACAGCAGCAGCACGGCCGCCGTGCCTGCCGCGGAGGCGAGCCACCAGCCCGCCAGCCGGGGGCCGATCGTGCCCGCCGCGGCGGGCGAGCAGGCCGGCAGGATGTAGGCGAGCAGCAAGCCGAGGACACCGGCCTGCGCGTTCGGGCCGGCCACCCCGGCGAAGAAGATGGCGAACGTCACCGGGATGGTGACCAGCGCCGCCAGCCAGGCCGTGCCGCTGACCAGGGTGCCGACGATGAGGGCGGCGCTGCCGGTGACCGCCAGCCCGAGATGCGCCACGGCCTTGTCCCGCCTGGTCCCGCCGAACGAGACGAGCACCAGGGTGGCGAAGCTGCCGAACACCGCGAACAGGGTCATCTGCGGGTCGCCGATGACCTCGAAGGTCAGCGCGAACAGGCCGGGCATCACCAGGGTGGCGCGGGCCGCCCGCATCGCCGCGGGCACCGACCAGGCCGGCAGCCAGGCGGGGCGGGTGCCGGGGCGGCCGCCGGGGCGGGGGAGCCGCCACCGGGCGGGCCACCGGGCACGCTGCCGGTCGCGAAGCGGCCCGGCGGGGGAGGGGTCCTTCACGGATTCGGCCATCCTGCGGAGTTTATGAAGGGGACGGCGGCAAGGCCAGCGGGCGGGCAACGACGGCGGGGCCGGCGGGGCGGGCAATGGCAGGCTGACAGCCGGCAAAACGCCGTCTGCCAGCCTGCCGCGGCCCGCTGGCGCCACGCCGGGGCGGAAGGGAAACCGAGAAGTGGTTCCGGGAGGCGGGCCTGGTTCCGGTCAGTCTCCCGAGCCGGGTTCCGGGGCGGTGGGCCGGGTTCGGCGGCGCAGGCGGGCGCGGGCCTTCCTGCGGGGAGCCTGCGCCTGCGGCGCCGGCCCGGCCGGCTCGGCCGGCTCGGTGAGCGCGGGTGGCTCCCAGTCGGCCGGCTCGCTGACGGCTGGCGGCTCCCAGTCGGGCGGCGGGGCGGCCGGCGGTGCCTGGCGGCGCAGGTCGGCGCGGATCTCCTGGCCCAGCCGGCGGGTTTCCCTGCTGTTGAGCACCGCACCTGCCATCGCCCCGGTGAACAGCGGGCCGAGCGAGAACGCGCTGCGGCCCACCCGGCCGGCCAGCCGCCGCCGCAGCCGCCGGGCCAGCGGCGACCCGGCGATCAGGATCAGCCCGCCGGGGGCCGCCGCCAGCACGCCGCGGCGCTGCGCCCACGCGCCGATGTAGGCGGTGGCCCGGTCCATCGCGTTGCCGGGAGCGGGCATGCCGTAAAGCTCGTGCAGTTCCGCGATGAGCTTGATCTCGATGCCGATCAGCGCCAGCGTCTCGGTCACGATCTCCACCGGGAAGGCGGGCAGCACCGGCAGCGTCGCCCAGGCACCGACCGCCCCGCCGACCGCCGCCGACGCCCGGGCCGCCCCGGTGATCAGCGCGTCGGCGGTGTCCTCGGTGGACAGCCCGGGGAACTGGGCGCGCAGCGCCGCCCGGTTGCGCACCCGCAGCCGCGGCGCCATCACCACGACCTGCCCGGCCAGCCAGCCCGTGCCGGTGAACGCGCCCCGCCGGACGGCGCGCACGCCGCGGCCGGTGATCCGCGCGCCGGAGCGGCCCGCCGCCGCGAACGCGGCGGTGAGCCTGCGCCGTTCCTCCGGCTGCCGCGCCTCGGTGACCTCGGTCGCGAGTTCGGCCGCCCGCGCCGCCAGGGTGTCCCCGGCCTCCTGCCGCGGTACCGCGGGTTCGCCTGCCACATCCGTCATAACGGGCACCTACCCCGGCAGGGCACGGTCAATGACGCCTCCGCGTGGTGTCGTCGGCCGGGGCGGCTCAGGCGAACCGGCGGGATTCGGTGGCCAGCCGCAGGCCGAACCCGATGAGCACGATGCCGGTGACGCGCTCCATCCAGCGCTGGACGGCGGGGCGGCGCAGCCAGCGCAGGCCGCGGTCGGCCAGCCACGCGACCACGGCCAGCCACAGGCCGGTCTCCGCGATGAACCACGCGCCAAGCACCAGGGAGAACTGCGAGGTCGAGGTACCGGCGGGCACGAACGCGGGCAGGAACGCCATGAAGAACACGCTGATCTTGGGGTTGAGCAGGTTGGACAGGACCCCGTTCAGGTAGGCCCGCCCGGTCCTGGCCGGGGGCTGGCCCGCCGCGGCGGCGTCCGGGCCCGGCCGCGGCGTCCCCGCTTGCGGGCCGGGCTTCGCGGCCCCGGCGCCCCTGCGCCGGAGCGCCCCGAGGCTGGTCGCCCCGAGGCTGGTCGCCCCGAGCCAGACCAGGTAGGCCGCGCCACAGAACCGCAGCACGTCGTAGGCGACGTGGCTGACCCGCAGCAGCGCGGACAGGCCGAGCGCGGCGGCCAGCGCCCAGACGGCCAGACCGGACAGGGTGCCGCACGCGGTGACCCAGCCGGCCCGGCGGCCGCCGCGCATGGTGTTGCGCATGACGAGCATGCTGTCCGGGCCCGGCGCGAGGATCACCAGGGTCGAGGCGAGGGCGAAGCCAAGCAGCGCGGCGGTCACCGGTCCAAGCTACGCCCGAGCCCTCCGCACCAGCCACCGCATTACCCACCGCCCCGCCGCTCGCCTCACCCGCCTGCCAGCCGATCGTGATCATGGCGATCTGGCCCATGGCAGGCCAGATCGCCATGATCATCGCCCGCATGGGCGCCACATTGTTCCCGCGTGTGCCATTGCCGCCGGGCTCTTGATCCGGTATTCGTTGGTTCACCCGGATACGGGTAATTGGCCCGGCATGACGAGGGGAAACGGCTGATGCTCGCAGCACTCCTGCTGGCCGGGATGATCGCGGCCCCGCTCGGCTCGATCGGGATACTCCTGCCGGGCCAGAACCGGACCGGCAAACCGGGAAACTGGTCCGCCACCCGGCGGTTCCTGCTGGCCGTGCTCGGCACCGTGGTGCTGGCCGCGCTGGTCGCGGGGGTAATGAAGCTGCTCGGAGTGTCCCAGCACAACCTCATCCTCGGCATCGCCGGCCTGGCGTTCGCGAGCGTGGTCTGGCTCCCGGCGACCCGGCAGTGGACCGCCCGCGGCCATCTGTGCTGGGCGACCAGCGTGTTCCTGTTCGTGATCTACCTGGCCTACGCGCTGGACTGGACCATCAACAGCCATCTCGGCCCGGCCAGCACCGTCGGCGGCCTGCTGCTGTGGCTGTTCGAGCTGTTCGCCGCGATCATGTCGTGCGCCTACCTGTGGGAGATCTGCGACGCGCTGGGCACCCAGTACTGGCGCCGGCGGATCACCCCGCAGACCCGGCTGCCCGCCGCCGACAAAGACCTGCCGATGGTCAGCCTGCACGTGCCCGCCCACAACGAGCCGCCGGAGATGGTCAAGCAGACGCTCCGCTCGCTGCTGCTCCAGGACTACCCGCGCTACGAGATCGTCGTCATCGACGACAACACCGACGACGAGGAGCTGTGGCGCCCGCTGGAGGAATGGTGCGCCCGGCACCGGGTCAAGTTCGCCCACCTGGAGAACTGGCCCGGCTACAAGTCCGGGGCGCTGAACTACGCGCTGCGCGAGCTGACCGACCCGAAGGCCGAGCTGATCGGCGTGGTGGACTCCGACTACCAGCTCGAACCCGGGTTCCTGCGGCGCTGCGCCCCGCCGTTCGCCGACTCCTGGGTCGGCTTCGTCCAGTCGCCGCAGGACTACCGGGATTGGGACCAGGCCCGCTACTACCGGCGGCTGTACTACTCCTACAAGTACTTCTTCGCGGTGTCCCAGCCCGCTCGCAACGAGCATGACGGGGCGATCTTCGCCGGCACGATGGGGCTCATCCGCCGGGTCGCGCTGGACGAGCTGGGCGGCTGGGACGAGTGGTGCATCACCGAGGACGCCGAGGTCTCGCTGCGCCTGCTGCGGGCGGGCTGGCACGGGCTGCACGTGGACGAGACGTGGGGGCGCGGCATCATGCCGCTGACCTTCGAGGCGCTCAAGGGCCAGCGGTACCGGTGGTGCTTCGGCGGCATCCAGATCGTCCGGATGCACTGGCGGTCGCTGATCCCGGGCCGGCAGAACAGGGAGAACCATCTCACCACCGGGCAGCGCTGGGCCTACCTGGCCGGCGGCCTCCAGTGGTACGGCGACCTGCTCGGCCTGGTCTTCCTGATCTTCCTGCTGGCCGGTGCGTGGAACCTGGCCACCGGCGGCGGCGAGCTGTTCCGCAAGCTCACCCCGTTCGTGCTGGCCACCGTACCGGTGCTGGTGGGCCTGGGGCTGGTCCGGGCGGTGGCGCTGCTGCGCCGCGGCACCGGCGCGAACTGGCGGGACTCGCTCGGTGCGTTCTTCATCTGGCAGTCCACCTCCCTGGTCGTGGCGCGGGCGTCGGTGCTCGGCCTGTTCGCCCGCAAGGCGGCGTTCCTGCGCACCCCCAAGACCAGCGAGCAGGCCAAGTGGTGGGAGGCGCTGCGGGCGAACTGGGCGGAGTCCACGCTGGCCACCCTCGGCTTCGCGGGCATCGTCCTCGGGCTGACCAAGGCCACCACGCTGGCCGGCCCGCTGCTCGCGGCCATGCTGCTCTTCCCCACGCTGGGCTACGCGGCCGCGCCGTTCAACAGCTGGGCCGCGCAGCGGGCCTCGCTGCCGCAGTGGCTGCGCGACCGGCGGCGCACCGAATCCCAGCGGGACCGCCGGGCGTTCGCGGCCGGCGCGGCGGTCGGCGGCGGGGTCGCCGTGCTCGCCGTGGTCGCGGGCGCGCTGGTGCTGCTGCTGGCCCCGAGCCGGCACGTGCAGACGCCGAACCTGATGGGCTCGGCCCAGGGCCACACGTCGGCGACGCACCACCGCCACCATCACAAGTCGCACCAGGCGTCGCCCACGCCGACGCCGTCGTCCGTGTTGCCCACCACGTCGCCGACGCCGATCACGACCACCCCGGCGCCCACGCCGTCGGCCACCACGCCGCCACCGCCCAGCCCGACGCCCACGGTCGCGGTGACGGCCAGCCCGGGCGCCACGTAGCCGGGCGGCCTGGCCGTCTCAGCAGGCGCCGAGCGAGCCCCCGGAGAGCAGGGCGGTGCCGAGTGCCTGCCATGCCGCGCCGTAGTAGGTCGGGTTACTCCGCTGGGCTGCCGCGGCCCGCTGCAGCAACTGCTGGGCGGCCGCGGTGGCACCGGCGGCCTTGGCCGCGGCGGCCGCCGCCACCAGTGGCAGCAGTGAGTGCGTGGCATCGACCACCGTGCCGTTGGGGTGCAGCGCCAGCGCCTCGGCACGGTCACCGGGCCGCAACAGCGGCCACCAGCGCGCGGCCAGCTTCTTGGCCTTCGGGTCGCAGGAGGCCGCGAACCAGACCACGACCCGCTGCGCGTCCAGGCCGTATTGCGTCTGCGGGACGCTGCCGTCCGGCGCGGGCTCCGGCCGCAGCGCCCCGGCCGAGGTCAGCTCCGCCCAGTCGGGCGGCAGCAGCCGGCCAGCGCCGGTGAGGTCGCGCGTCAGGGCCACAGAACCGGCCGCGAGCCGGTGCCACTGCGGGCTGCCGGTGAGCTGGGCAAGACCTTGGTACGCGGCCAGCGACCAGTAGCTGGGATCGAGGGACGCCGGGCGGCCGGTGGCCCATGGCCCCGCCGCCAGGATCGGCGTCCCGCCCGGGCCGGTGGTCAGCTCGTGCGCCAGGATCGCGGCGGCTACCCGGCGGCCGTCGCGATGCCGGGCGGCCGCGCCCGGGCCGCGGTAACGCAGCAGGGCCCAGGCGATGAGCAGGTCCGCGTCGCTGGCGGGCTGCCGGCTGACGACCTTGCCCGCGGCGTTGGCATGGAACGCGAACAGGCCGTTCCGGAGTTGCAGGTGATCGTGTGTCCAGCCCCAGATCCGCCCGAACGCGGCGGTGTCGCCGGCCACTTCCGCCAGCAGCATGGCATACGCTTGGCCCTCGCTGACGGTGTCGCCGCCCTGGTCCAGGCGCACCACCTGGCCATCGGGATGTGCGTACCGTGCCAGGAACCTGGCGGCGGCCTGCTGCTGCGGGCTGGCGGCGGTGGCCGGCCCGCCGCACCCCGACATGACTGCCACGAGTCCGGTGCAGGTGAAGACGGCCATGACACGGGCCGCGGCGCTCGTCCAGGCCATATCCCCAGTCCCTCACCTTCGTGCGTCAGATGAAACTACCGTTGCCGTTTGACTTTCGGGCCGCAGGTGAGGATTAAAGATCAATGGATATCGTGACCGTTGCCAACCGGCTGCCCGTCCGGATGGGTGAAGACGGCTGGGAGCTCTCACCGGGCGGCCTGGTCACGGCGCTGCGGCCGGTCATGGCGACGCACTCCGGCGCCTGGGTCGGCTGGGACGGCGGGACCAGGGGGATCCCCGCCACCATGCCCGATCTCAGCGTCCGGCTCATGCCCATCGCGCTGTCCGCCAGCCAGTTGCGGCAGTACTACCACGGGGCCGCCAACGCGACGCTGTGGCCGCTGCTGCACGACGCGATCGAGAAACCACGGTTCGAGCGGGCCTGGTGGCGCAGCTATCAGAGCGTGAACGCGATCTTCGCGGACACCGCCGTCGGCGCGCTGCGGGGCCCGCCGGACGCGCTCGCCTGGGTGCACGACTATCACCTCATGCTGGTCCCGCAGCTGATCAGGGAGCGGCATCCGGACCAGCCGATCGGGTTCTTCCTGCACGTGCCCTGGCCGCCGCCGGACATCTTCGCCCGGCTGCCCTGGCGGCAGGAGGTCCTGTTCGGGCTCCTCGGCGCGGACGTCGTGTCGTTCCACACCGAGGGCTACCGCAGGAACTTCGTGCGCACCTGCGGCCGCCTGCTGGCCGGCACCGGGGTCCAGATCCACGGGCCGCAGATCACCCTGCCCGACCGCCGGGTGGTCACCACGACCAGCGCCCCGATCTCGATCGACGTGGCCGAGTTCGCCCGGCTCGCCACCGACCCGGAGACCGCCCGCGACATCGAGGCGCTCCGTGACCAGTTCGCGGGCCGGGTCCTGCTGCTCGGCGTGGACCGGCTCGACTACACCAAGGGGATCATCGAGCGGCTGCTCGCCGTCGAGATGCTCCTGGAGCGGCGCCCGGACCTGCGGCAGCGGCTCGCGTTCCTGCAGGTCGCCGTGCCCAGCCGGGACGACGTGCCGGAGTACCGCAACCTGCGCGGCACGGTGGAACGGCACATCGGCCGGATCAACGGCCGGTTCACCGAGCCGGGTTCCGACGTGCCCATCCACTACCTGTACCGGGGGCTGCCGCCGCAGCAGCTCGCCGCCTATTACGCGGCCGCCGACGCGCTGCTGGTGACCCCGCTCATCGACGGGATGAACCTCGTCGCCAAGGAGTACGTGACCGTCCAGCACGCCCGGCGCGGCAGCGGGTCGCTGGTGCTGTCCGAGTTCACCGGGGCGGCCGCGGAGCTGCGCGAGGCGGTGCCGTGCAACCCGTTCGACGTGGAGGGGCTGTCCTACCGCATCGAGCGCGCGCTGGGGCTGCCGGAAAGCGCCCGCCGCAACGCCCTGGCCACCATGGCCCGGCGGATCCGCGGCCGCGACGTGCACTACTGGGTGACCCGGCAGCTCGACGACATCGGCTCCCGCGGCGCCGCCGCGATGGGCACCCCCGCCGCCGGGGCGGCGCGGTGACCTTTGGCGGCCGTGCGGGACCTAGGTCCCTGCCCGGCGCCTCGCGTCGCGTCTAAGCTGGCTGACATGATCAGCGTGTTCCTGCTGGACGACCATGAGATTGTCCGCAAAGGCGTCCGTGATCTGCTGGAGGCCGAGCCGGATATCACCGTCGCGGGCGAGGCGGGCACGGCCGAGTCGGCCCTGGCGCGCATTCCCGCGTTGCGGCCCGACGTGGCGGTGCTCGACGTGCGGCTGCCGGACGGCGACGGCGTGAGCGTGTGCCGGGAGATCCGGTCCAGGATGCCGGAGGTCGCCTGCCTGATGCTGACCTCGTTCGGCGACGACGAGGCGCTGTTCGACGCGATCATGGCGGGAGCCGCGGGCTACGTGCTGAAGCAGATCCGTGGCACCGACCTCGTCGGTGCGGTGCGCACGGTCGCCGCGGGCGGCTCACTGCTGGACCCGCAGGCGGCCAGCAAGGTGATGGCCCGGATGCGGGACCGCGCCCGCAAGTCCGATCCGCTGGCCGGCCTGACCGAGCAGGAGCGGCGCATCCTGGAACTGATCGGCGAAGGGCTGACCAACCGGCAGATCGGCGAGCAGATGTACCTGGCGGAGAAGACCGTCAAGAACTACGTGTCCTCGCTGTTCGCCAAGCTCGGCATGGAGCGCAGGACGCAGGCCGCCGCCTATGCCGCCAGGGTGTTCGACGACCAGGAGTACGGGGCGCGGGAGCAGCACGAGCACTGAGCCGTCAAGCCCGCGGACCGCCGGAACCGGCCCGGATCCGTGGCTCAGTCGCCGCCCGCCGCCCGGGCAGGCAGCGGTACCCGCCATTCCAGCTCGGTGCCGCCGCCGGCAGCCGCGGCCACGCGCATCGTCCCGCCGGACTCGGCGGCCCGCTCGGTGATGTTGGCAAGGCCGCTGCGGCGCGTGGTTTCACCCAGGCCGACGCCATCGTCCCGGACGGTGAGCACCAGGCCGGAGCCGACCTCGACAGCGACATCCACGCGGCTCGCCTGTGCGTGCTTGGCCACGTTCGCCAGCGCCTCGCGCAGCGCGGCCAGCAACTGGTCGGCGAGGGCGGCCGGCACCTGGGAGTCCAACGGCCCGGCCAGCCGCAGCGCGGGGGCGAAGCCCAGAGACTCGGTCATCTCCTCCACGACACCCAGGATCCTGGTGCGAAGCCGGGCCGGCTCGGCTTCTCCGCGGGACTGCAGCGAGAAGATCGCCGACCGGATGTCCCTGATCGTCTCGTCCAGGGCGTCGATCGACTTCTCCACCCGGTGCGCGACCTCCGGATCGCCCAGCCGGGCCATGGTGCCCTGCAACGACATCCCGGTGGCGAACAGCCGCTGGATCACCAGGTCGTGCAGGTCACGGGCGATGCGGTCGCGGTCTTCGAACAGGGCCAGGCGCTGTGCGTCGCTGCGGTGCTCGGCCAGTTCGAGCCCGATGCCCGCCTGCGCGGCGAACGTGATCAGCATGTCGACGGCATCGGCCGACAACGGCAGCGCACCCTGGTTGCGCCCGGCGGTCAGGACGCCGCGCACGTCGCCGGCCGGGCCGAGCGGGACCAGCACCGCGGGCCCCAGCGGCATGCGCTCGCGCGCCAACCGCGCTACCCGCTGGTCGCCGCCGAAGTTGTCCACGGCGAGTGGCTTACCGCTGCCCATGACGATCCCCGAAGCCGACCCCTCGGCGGGCAGCACCAGCCCGAGAGCCGCGGCGGCGCCGTCCCCGCAGGCATGCTCGATCAGCAGGGTGCTCCGGTTCGCGGACGGCAGGGCGAGAACCACCAGGTCGGCACCCGAGATCTCCAGCGCCAGCCGGGCCACCAGTTCCAGCACCGGACCGGGCTCGTCCCCGGACAGCAGCCGCCTGGTCACCTCGGCGTTGGCCCGCAGCCATTGCTGCTGCCGGCGCGCCTCGGCATACAGCCGGGCATTCTCGATGGCCACCCCGGCGGCGGCGGCGAGCGCCTGGACCAGGGCCTCGTCTTCCTCGTCGAAGTCGCCGCCGCGCTTCTCGGTCAGGTAGAGGTTGCCGTAGACCTCGTCCCGGATCCGGACCGGTACTCCGAGGAAGGATCGCATCGGCGGATGGCCGTCGGGGAACCCGCTTGACCCGGGGTGTGCGGAGATGTCTCGCAGGCGCAGCGGACGCGGGTCGGTGATCAGCTTGCCGAGCAGGCCGCGGCCCTCCGGCCAGTGGTGGATCCCGGCGATCTCGGACTCGTCCAGGCCGACGGGGACGAACGCCAGCCGGCCGCCCTCGCCGATGACGCCCAGCGCGCCGTAGCGGGCGGACACCAGTTCGACCGCGACCTCGACGATCTGCCGGAGCACCACCTCGAGTTCGAGGTGGCTGCCCACCGCGACGACGGCTTCGAGGAGCGCATGCGTCCGGTCCCTGGTGTCGAGGACCGCCTGGAGCCGCAGTTGCAGTTCTGCGAGGAGGTCATCGAGCCTCAAATGTGGCAATACCGGCCGGGGGTCCTGACTCTCCACCGGCTACACCTGCACATCGCGCCGTGCCACGCCATGATCGTACGCGAGCGAACGGCCCGGCGGAATGACCACCGGGCCGCCCGCCCTGGCTGTGCCCTGGCCTGACCTCCCGTTACGGCTGGAGGACCAGGCGCGCCCTGGCCCTGCCGCCGAGGACCTCATCGATGGCCTCGTTGACCCCGGCGAGCGGCCGGGTCTCGTAGATCACCCGGGTTCGCCCGGCGGCATGCAGCGCGAACACGTCATCGAGGTCGGCGCGGGTGCCGACGATCGAGCCAATCACGGACTTGCCGTTCAGCACCGTGTCGAAGACCGGGATGCTGAGCGTGCCGTCCGCGGGCAGCGCGACGAGCACCAGCCGGCCACCGCGGCGCAGGCCGGCATAGGCGGCCGCGAAGGACTGGCCGCTGACGGCCAGCCCGACGGCCACGTCCGCGCCGCCGTGCGCCTGCAGGACCGACGCCGGATCCTCGGTCCTGGCGTCGATGACGAAATCGGCGCCGAGCTCCTTGGCCAGTTGCAGCTTCTCGTCGGTCACGTCGATGGCCGCCACGGTGCCGCCGAAGATCTTCGCGTACTGCAGCGCCAGGTGCCCCAGGCCGCCGATGCCGGAGATCGCCACCAGGTCGCCCGGGCGGACGTTGCCAACCTTGATGGCCTTGAACGTGGTGACACCGGCGCAGGTCAGCGGTGCGGCTTCGAACGCGTTTACGCCCGCGGGGACCTTGGCCGCGAAGGTGGCCTCGGCCAGGAAGTACTCGGCGTAACCACCGTCCACGGAGTAGCCGGTGTTGCGCTGGGCCAGGCACAGCGTCTCCCAGCCGGTGAGGCAGTACTTGCAGGTGCCGCACGCGTAGCCCAGCCAGGGGACGGCAACCATCTCGCCCTCGGCCACCACGGTGACGCCCTCGCCCACGGCGTGCACGACGCCTACGCCCTCGTGCCCGGGCACGAAGGGCGGGGCCGGCTTGACCGGCCAGTCGCCGTGCGCGGCGTGAATATCGGTGTGGCACAGCCCGGAGGCCTCCATGCGCACGGTGACCTGCCCGGGCCCCGGCTCGGGTACCGGCCGGTCCTCGATCACCAGCGGCTGGCCGAACTGGCGCACTACTGCTGCTTTCATCGCTCCTCCAGGTTGTCGAGAGTCCCGGCAAGCCTGACCGCCTCGCTGGCGGCCAGGTCAGAGCCGTAGGTCACGCGGCCCGCGGACCCAAGGTCCCGCCGCGGCGCTTGCCGGGCCGCGAGCCCCGCGGCCGCGGCCTGGCCGAAGTCCCGCTGACCTGGGACGGAAGTCCCGGAGAGGCATGACCTGCGGCCCTGCTGCCCAGGCCCTGGCCGACGCCACGCTGGGGGGCAATAGAGAAGTCTTACGGCCGGCCCGCAGGGCCCGGCAGGATGCAAGGAGGCGTCGAAATGCGCAGAAGGACATTCGACGCGCTGGCGACACTTGCTGGCCTGGTGCTTGCGGTTGTCCTGGCGATCGGCGGCGGGCTGCTGCTGTGGGGGCACTCGGTCATCGGCAACGACGTGCACAACCAGCTGGCCGCCCAGAAGATCGTGTTCCCGCCGGCCGCCAGCTCCGCGATCAAGGAGCTGCCGGCCGCTGACGCCACCGCGATGAGCCAGTACGGCGGCCAGCTCATGACGACCGGCGCACAGGCGCAGACCTACGCGGACCACTTCATCGCCGTGCACCTGGTGAAGATCGGCGGCGGCAAGACCTACTCCCAGCTGTCGGCACAGGCGCTGGCGCAGCCGAACAACACGGCTCTCGCCGGGCAGGTGCAGACCATCTTCCGCGGTGAGACGCTGCGCGGGCTGCTGCTGAACGCCTACGGGTGGTGGCAGATTGGGCAGATCATGCTGATCTCGGCCATCGTGGCCTTCGGTGCCGCGGCCCTGTTCCTGATCCTGTCCGGCCTGGGGTTCTGGCACCTGCGCCGGGCCACCCCGCAATCCGAAATCTTCCCGAAGGTGGCCACCAAGGTCGGGGCGAGCGCCTGACCTGCTGGCCACGACCGGACGCGCTCCTCGCCTCACGTCCCCGGCGAGGGGCGCGTCCGGCGTTGCCTGCCGCCGCGCGTG
>WNGL01000138.1_pt1 | contig 99334 bp, 87 predicted proteins | sample 5400591 | NCBI WGS metagenome assembly WNGL01 (sample SAMN13153377, study PRJNA577476) | soil metagenome | isolation source: 80 cm soil or saprolite under Garry oak tree replicate 1 | place: USA:California | collected 2016-06-15 | reverse complement strand
AATAGTGGTGGCAGGTCTTTTCATCGGGAAACTGTTTGCGAAACTCTTGAATATTCATAGCATACCCTCCTATAGAGAGCATGCTACAACACACTGGCGACAGAATATGTCATTGGCCTTTTTATTGGTGATAATTCCGCTTCAATATGTTGTTGATTTACTTCATCTGCCGTTCTATGTCTCGACATATTTTTTATCTCTGTAACGTTGTGGACGCTGTGCGGCTTGTCCGCACCAGTGACTTGGTTGGACTTTTCGATAGTGCTTCCAATCACTTTCGTTCTTTATAAATTATATTTCTTACTTTACTGACACCAATAAAATTAGCTAACCAAATCAACAAGGATAAAATAAATAATGTTATTTTCACTTTAAAATTAAATTCTGGAATTAACCAAATTGGGATTGTCACTATCAGAATAGCCGTTATATAAATTTTGGCGCCTTTCCTGACATTGTTAATGTCAAACATATCTTTACGTAAAAAATACATCACTGTTACATACGCAAAAGATATAAACATAAACAAAAGAAATAGCTGGTCGCCGCGCATTTAATAATTATCCTTGTCCATTTTTTTGAGTTTACCAACTAGGAGTTATGTGATTGTGCTGCTTATTCCAGATTCTTGCCTTGAAGTGTCGGTCCAAAGCAGATTCCGTTTTACATTAAGCAGCTTATACCACGGATAATTAATAAAAAAACAGAAATCATCCCCTCTGTTCTCCCTTCGGAAGGTTCCGGAAGAATAGGAAGACGAGCGGCGGCAGGACGAGAAGGAAGGCATATAGAAGATATTGAAAAGCCCGGCCTACCCCGCCCCTGTCGGCCAGCATCCCCACCAGCGGCCCGGTGCAGACGAACAACAGCCGGAAGCAGAGCGACTGCAGCGACAGGATACCGGCCCGGTTGGCCGACGGACATTCCTTCTGGGTGAGATTGAGCATCATCGGGCCGCGCAGGCCTCTCATACTCGTCAGCAGATAATAGAACAAAAATCCCCATAACCCGCCGATTAACCCCAGCCCCAGATACCCCACGATAATCAGGACCAGAAACAGCAGCACCATGAACCGCTCCCCCAGAAAACCGGTGACCCGATGGCTGGTCAGCGAAAAAAAGGCCACGGTCAGGTTTGCCCCGCTCCAGACCGGGCCGAACCAGGTCAGAGGCACCCCCGCGTGCTGCATGTAGGGCTGGATCAGCCAGACCGGATAAAACGAGGCGAGCCCCAGCACCGAATTGAGCAGGATATTGTAGCGCAGACCCTTGTTTTCCACGAAGGCATAGCGCGCCGTGCGCAGCGCCTCTGCCAGATGGCCCGCGTGAGGGGCGATCTCCCGCGTTGGTTCGACCATGGAGCGGGTGATCAGCAGCACCAGGAACCAGACGCCGATCTGCAGGACAAACGGCAGCAGCGGCGCATAGGCGTAGAGAACCCCCGCAAATACCGCCCCCAGCGCCTCGCCCCCCTGGGCATAGCCGCTCATCCGCCCCTGATGGCGGGCATAGCTCTGCTCCGCGTCTTGGCTCTTGAGGGTTTCATACAACAGGGCGCTGTCCGAGCCGCTGATGAAGGCGAGGGAGATCCCGAGCAGGATCTCGGCCACCATGACATGGGCGAAGGTGGCGGCCACCGTATAGATACCCCAGCCGGCCATGCCGAGCAGCGCCGCCAGGTTCAGGGAAACGCGGTAGCCGATCCGGTCGCTGATATAGCCGCTGGGGTACTCCATCACCACCATCACGATGGAGAGGATCCCCTGCAGCAGCAGGATCTGGGTCAGGGAGAGGCCGATACGATCTTTCCAGAACAGCGTGATGATCGCCATCGGGAAGAGGGTCATCTGCAGGAAGGAAAAGGCGTACAGCCTGGCGATGTTGGAACGGATATTTTTCATTTGGGTTCCGTTAGTTACACAAAAAAAACTTGCAGGCAATATTTCCATTTTCAAAAGCAGTGGTATAGTTACAAAACGCAAGTTTAAAGCACTGTAGATATTATACTCATTGTTGACATTTGCCACGTTTGGCGAGACGCAGGGATTAATTCGCAGTTCAAATTGTGTCCCATTTCTCCACACGTCAATACCGCAAATGAGGAAATCAGGTTATGAACCCATTGAAATCACACAGCATATCAGCGTTATATTTGTTGGCATTGCCGTTGCAATAAGGACGGCATACCACAGCGCACCCTGAGAAGGTGCGACCAAGACGAAAGGAGAATAACATGGAAACAGAAGTTCAGGCAGTCGAAACATGCAGCACCGAGGAACCCCGTATCCTCGAGGAAATCCAGGTCGAGGAACTCGCAATCGACGGCATCTGCGGGGTTTACTAAGATGGCTGCGGCAGGCATAAAGCTGCATCCGTCCTGCCGCGCGCGGCAAGAGGGGTTCGGTCTCCTGTTTTATGATTGCAAGGGACCGCGCCTCCTCTTCGCAGCCACCGGTACCCTTCTTCCCGCCGATTATTACGGGACCGTCCGCGGCAGGGATGAATTTCCCGCCGGCACATCGGAATCGGAGAAGAGGGCCTTACAAAAATTCGTAACTCAACTCCTGGAAAAAGGATTTCTCCATGAGCAATAAATATGTCGAAATGGGTATGCGTTCTCCGGTAAATCTGACCTGGGAAGTCACTCAGGCTTGCAACCTCCGTTGCAGCCACTGCCTTTCCTCTTCAGGAGATCCGGCCCGAAACGAACTCTCCACCGCTGAAGCGCTTGATCTTGTTGAGCAACTGCATACCGCCGGTGTCTTCCAGGTCAATTTTGGCGGCGGGGAGCCGTTTATCCGGCCGGATTTTGAAGAAATTCTTGCCGCCTGCCACACACATGGCATCATGACCTGCATCTCCACCAACGGCACCTTGATCACTCCCGAGCTGGTCGCACGGCTTGCCTCAAATCGCCTTGTCGCCATCCAGGTGAGCCTGGACGGGGCCAAACGCGAAACCTGCGACGCCGTTCGCGGAGCCGGAGTTTACGACGCCGCGATAAAGGCGGTCAAGCTTCTTGCTGCCACCAAAATCCCTGCCAGTATCAATACGGTCCTTACGACCCACAATGCCGACGAGATCCCGGCCATGCACGATTTGGCCCGCTCCCTTGGCGTGTCGCTGCGGGTCAGCCGTTTCCGCCCGTCAGGACGCGGCGCGGACAACTGGGAATCGCTCAGGCCGACCCCGTCGCAGCTGCTGGCCTTTTCCGACTGGCTGGCAATGAGCGGCGACGTGCGCACCGGCGACAGCTTCTTCTCGCTGACATCCCAGGAACGTCAGGGACTCGGCCTCAACCTCTGCGGCGCGGCCAAGTTAACCTGCTGCGTCAGTCCTACCGGCCACATGTATCCCTGCGCCTTTCTGCAGAGCGACCGTTTCGAGGCCGGCGATCTCCGTGCCTCCAGTTTTCAGGATATCTGGGACGGTTCGGAAATCTACGCCTCGTTCCGCAACCTGCGCATCCACTCCTGTGAAGAGTGCACGCGTTTCGACCAGTGTCACGGAGGGTGCCCGGCCGTGGCGTGGCATCTTAAAAACGATATCAACGGCGGTGACCCCGAGTGCCTTGAGCGCTGTGTGACATCCATCGCCGACAATCGGCTGCAAGCGGCAGCGTAAAGCCACCTCACCCACCCCCCTCCAACCTCCCCCCGCTGGGGGGAGACTATTAATTCCCTCCCCCAGCGGGGGAGGGCTAGGGAGGGGGAAGCAGGTAGGGTAGATGCAACACGATAAAAACTTTAGGAGCTACCACCATGATGTTTCCGAATCTGTTCTCACCCCTCAAGATAGGTACGGTAGAAGTCAAGAACCGCATCTCCTTCCAGCCGCACCTGACCAACCTGGCCGTAGGCAATCTTCCCAGTAACCGCCAGATGTACTACTGGGGTGAGCGGGCCAAGGGAGGGGCCGGCCTGATCATCACCGAGGAGCTGACGGTCCATCCGACCGACATGGCCTACGAGAAGCTGATCGACGTCTACCATGCGGAGGTGATCCCCGGCTTCAAGAAGATCACCGATTACGTGCACCAGTATGACTCCAAGATCTTCGCCCAGATCAATCACAACGGCCAGCAGGGTGACGGCAGCATCTCCCGTCTGCCGATCTGGGCCCCCAGCCCGGTGCCGGACGTTCTGTTCCGGGAAACCCCGAAGGCTATGGAGCCTGAGGACATCGAGGAAGTTGCCCGCTATTTTGCCAAGAGCGCCATCCATGTGCGTGAAGGCGGCTTCGACGGGGTAGAGATCCAGTTCGGCCACTCCAGCCTGGCGCGTCAGTTCCTCTCACCGCTCACCAATTACCGTACCGACGAATACGGCGGGAGCCTGGAAAACCGCATGCGCGCGCCGCTCAAGTTCATCTCCGCTGTGAGGAAGGCGGTCGGCAACGACTTCACCCTCGGTATCCGGATGTGTGCCGACGAGATGATCCCCGGCGGGCTCGACCTGGTCCAGGTACAGGAGATCTGCGCCCTCTTCGAGGCAACAGGTCTGATCGATTTCATGGACCTTTCCATCGCCACTTTCTACAACCTCTATCTGGTGGAAGGCTCGATGCATACTCCGCTCGGCTACACTATCCCGCTGGCTGCCGGCATTCGCGAAAAGATCAAGCTGCCGGTCTTCTGCACCGGCAGGATCAACGATCCGGTCATGGCAGAGAAGGTGCTGGCCGCCGGCCAGGCCGACATGATCGGCATGTGCCGCGGGCTGATCTGCGATCCGTTCCTTCCCAAGAAGGCGCTGGAAGGAAGGCTGGACGACATCCGCTACTGCATCGCCTGCAATCAGGGCTGCATCGGCCGGATCGGCATGAACAAGACCATCGGCTGCGTCCAGAACCCGGCCATCGGCTATGAGAATAAGTGGGGCGAAGGAACTCTGGAAAAGGCCAGCGTGAAGAAGAAAGTCACTGTCGTAGGTGGCGGCCCGGCTGGTATGTGGGCTGCCAAGATGGCCGGCCGGCGCGGCCACAACGTCACCCTCATCGACCGGAACGAGTCCCTTGGGGGGCAGGTCGTGACCGCCATGAAGGGACCAGGACGCGACGAGTTCGGCGTCATCATCCGTAACGAAAAACCGCAGGTGGACAAGGCCGGTGTGACCGTAAAGCTCGGCGTGGATGCGTCCGCCGAACAGCTTCTGGCCGAGAAACCGGATGTGATCATCGTGGCCACCGGCAGCGTCCCCAAAAAGTACCCGGTGGGTGGGGCCGACGGCCCGGCGATCTTCAACATCCTGCAGGTGCTGAATGGTGAAGCGGAACTGGGACAAAACGTCTGCCTGATCGACTACGACGGACACCAGCGCGCCACCGCCACCGCCGAGTTCATAGCCAACCAGGGGAAAAAGGTCGATATGATCACCTCGAGCCTCTTCATCTGCGCCGAGCTGGGGCCAACCCAGGATCTCTACTCGGCACGCCAGCGGCTGCTGCAGAAGGGGGTCACCTTTACTCCCGACATCGCGGTAATGGAAGTCGGCGGCGAAGCCGGGGCCAAGACCGTCAAGGGGTTCAATGTCTACTCCAATGTCTGGTTCGAGTGGGGCCCCTACGACTCCCTCGTTCTGGTTATGGGACAGCAGGTAGACGACGACCTGTACATGAGCTTGAAGGGCAAGTTGCCGGAGCTCTACCGAATCGGCGACTGTGTTTCCCCCCGGAGGGTCGACATGGCCATCTGGGAAGGGCACAAACTCGGGAGGGAGATCTGATGGGCACCAACGGCAAAATCCTCGTGTTCGTCGACCTTCCCGGCGGCGAACTCGATGAAACCGGCCGGGGCCTGCTTTCCTACGGAGCGCGCCTGGCCGGAATCCTCGACTCCTCCTGGGGTGTAGCGGTTGCCGTCACACCGGACAGCGCCCAATTGGCCACTTTCGGTTCTTACGGTACCCCGGCGATTACCTGTATTTCCGGTGGCGACCAACTGCTCGACACTCCGGCGCTGCTCGGAAAACACCTTGCCGCGCTGGCTCGGGATGAAGAGGCGACGGTTATTACTCTGCCCCATAACGATCTCGGGTCAACCCTGGCGCCGCTTATCGCTCATGAGCTGGGAGCAGCCATCATGACGGAGCTGGTGACAGTCCGGCAGAATGGCGATGGTGTGCGCCTCTCCCGCAGGGCACTGGGCGTACGGATCGCCGAGACCAAGGTGTGGGACGGATCACGCCCCCTGGTCGCCACGGTTCCGCCGCGCTCGCTCAGTCAGGTACTCATGGCAACGGTTCGCCCCACTTCACCCTCCGTATCGACATGGCGGCCCGCTGCTCCCCTGTCGGCTGCGGCAGCGACCATTATCGGCCGGATCCCGCCAGACCCCCAGACCGTCGACCTGACAGATGCCGAAGTAATTTTCAGCGCCGGCAAGGGGTGCGACCCTGCTACCTTTGAACAGATGAAGGAGCTGTGCAAACTTCTGAACGTCTCTTTCGGCGTAACCCGCCCGGTGTACGATCTGGGGTGGACAGGCTTCGAGAGGATGGTCGGGCAGACCGGCCGCACCGTGACTCCCCGGCTGTATGTAGCCCTCGGGATTTCCGGTTCGATGCATCATATCGGAGGCATCAAGGATTCCCGCCGGATTGTCGCGGTCAACCGTGACGCCAAGGCGCCGATCTTTCCGAACGTCGATGAAGGATTTGTCGGCGACCTCAAAGAGGTACTGCCGCTCCTTATCGAACAAGTTAAAGCAACGATCGGAGGAGCGCCATGAGTAAAAATTATCAGGCAATAGTTATCGGCGCCGGTCCGGCCGGCTCTTCGGCCGCCCTGACCATGGCCCTTGCAGGGCTGGATGTGGCCCTGGTCGAGCGCGGCACTTTTCCGGGCGAAAAAAACATGTTCGGCGGTATTCTGCACCGCATGACCTCCATCGAAGAGCTCATCCCCGACTTCCTGACCTCGGCGCCGATTGAGCGGCATATCTCCAAGAAGGGAACCACCTTCATGACCGGGGAGGCCAGCTTCAATGTACAGCACGAAACCGTCAACTTCGACCGTGCCCCGTACAATGGCCATACCGTGTTCCGCCCCCGCTTCGACAGCTGGCTGGCTGATGAGGCCGTCAAGGCGGGCGCCACCCTGTTCAACCGCTCCACCGTGGATGACCTGATTCTCAAGGACGGCAAGATTGCCGGAGTCTCGATCCTGGGACGCACGGGACAGCTGAACGCCCCGGTGGTAATCGCCGCCGACGGTGTCCTGTCGTTTGTCGCCCAGAAGGCCGGATTGCGCCGTCCCACCTTCAACGCGGACCAGATGGCTGTGGGGGTTAAGGCCCTGATCGACATGCCCCGCGAGATGATCGATGACCGTTTCGGACTGGTGCGCGACCAGGGTTTTGCCAACGAGTTCGTCGGCTGCACCGGCGGTGTGCGCGGCGGCGGCTTTCTCTACACCAACTACGATTCGCTCTCGATCGGACTGGTCTTCCATCTGGCAAGCCTGCGCACCAGCGGCAAGACCCCCTATGACCTGCTCAACGAGTTCATGGAGCAGCCGCAGGTCGCCAAACTGCTGCGTGGCGGACGGCTGCAGGAATACTCGGCTCACGTCATCCCCGAAGGCGGTTATGACATGGTTCCGGAACTGGTCGGCGACGGCATTCTCGTTACCGGCGACGCCGCCGCACTCTGCAACGCCACCGGCGTCAACCTGGAGGGGATCAACCTCGCCTCCCACTCCGGCATCCTGGCGGGGAGAACCGTGGTTGAGGCGCACCAGCGCAACGACTTCACCACCAAAACGCTCAAACGCTACAAGGAACGGCTCGACCTGAGCTGGGTAATGCAGGATCTGAAAGGTTTCAGGAACGCTCCCAAGATGCTCCATATCAACCGGATCTACAACGAGTACCCGGACCTGGTCTGCAGCATGATGGAACATATCTACCGCATCGACGGCGCCCCCAAGATGAGTATTCCGAAACTCGTCCTGAGGGAAGTAAAGGAGAAGGTCGGCCTGAAGAACGCTATCTTCGACGCCTTTACCGCCTGGAGGGCATTGTGAACATAGATGAAATTTTCGACAACACCAGCTTCACCATCGACCGGGAACCGCACATCGTTCTCGACACCACGGTCTGCACCAGCTGCGATAATCGCGGCTGCACCAACTCCTGTCCGGCCCGCTGTTATACCTGGTCGGAAGAGGAACAGAAAATGACCTTCGTCCATGACGGCTGTCTCGAATGCGGCACCTGCTACATCGTCTGCCACAAGAACGCCTTCACCCGCTGGCGCTACCCCAGGGGAGGCTTCGGGGTTGCATACCGGATGACTTAGAAAGCAATTTTAAATGTTGAATTATGGATGTTGAATTCAATTCAAAATTCAACATTCAAAATTCAAAATTTTATTGGAGTTATCATGCCTAACAATAAACTCGACATCCTCGTCCTCCTCAGGGAGGTCAACGACCCTCGTCCTCCCGCAAATGTCACGGTCCGGGGGGCGGCCATCAGTGACCGGGGGCTGCGGCGCATTCCGAATCCGGCCGACCTGGCGGCTCTTGAAGAGGCGCTGCACCTGAAGGACAATCTGGGAGCGCGGGTGACCGTGCTTGCCATCGGTCCCGACCGTCTTGACGATACCCTGCGGCTGGCATTTTCAATGGGCGCCGACCGGGCGGTCCGCTTCCAGGATCACGGCCAGGAAGGGGGCGACTCCGTTGCCGACGCCCGGATTCTGGCCCGCATCTTAGCCGTTCTCTCGCCGACACTCTTTTTTACCGGCAACAGCTTGGCGGACCGCGGAGACGATCCGGTTCCCGCCCTTGCAGCTGCCGCGACCGCCATGCCCTGCATCGCCGCGGCTGTCTCGCTTGCGCCAAAAAATAGTCTTGTTGAGGTCCAGCGCATGTCTGACCGTGGGGCCAGGCAGATCGTCAGCGCTCCTATTCCCTGTACAATTCTCTTCGAGGAGGTCCGCACGCCGCGCTATCCATCGGTCGACGGCCTCACCACCGCGCTCTCGGCCCACATCGAAAGTTGGGATCTGGCGAACCTTGGACTGCCATTCTGGGAAATCGGCGCTGTCGGTGCCTACCTTACCGCGGCCGATTATGGCGTTCCCCGTCCCGACCCGGTGCGGGTGGTGACTCCCGACCCTTCCCTGCCGGCCTTTGAACGGATTCTCTCTCTCCTCTCCGGCGGTATCAAGGCACGCGCGGGGAAACAGAACCATCTCTCCGCCAACGACACGGTCACCGCCCTGTTGCGGATTTTCCGCGAAGAGGGGTTAATTGCGGAAGGGACTTCATGATCTATCGCCTGAGGCACAACGTGGAATTGGTGGAACGAGACGGGGAATGCTTCCTCATGTCAAAAACTCCGCTCTGCGTGCTGCGCCTCAACCGCTCACTTGCCGACCTGGTCGGGAGGGGAGTTGACGGATCACCGATCACCGCTTCCGAATCGGAAAGCCCGGTCATGGAACAATTGGCGGCAAAAGGTTTCGCCGAGCGGATGCATAGCACTTGGGAACAGCCGGCGATACTTCCCGAGGTAAGCATAGTCATCCCGGTTATGAACCGGGCCGACGAGCTGCGGCGCTGCCTTGCCTCCCTCTCCCGGCTCACCTATCCCCAGGAGAAACTCCAGGTCATCGTCGTTGACGACGGCAGCAGTGACGACTCACCGGCTGTTGCCCGTGAGTTCGGCGCATTGCTGGTGCCATCGGGGGGTGTCGGCCGCGGTCCGGCTGCAGCCCGTAATGTCGGCGCCGCCAATGCGACCGGGGAAATACTGGCCTTCATCGATTCCGACTGCACCGCGTCAGCGGGATGGCTGAACGAACTGATCCCCGCTTTTTGTAATCCGAAGATGGCGGCGGTTGGGGGACAGGTGGATGGAATGTGCACCGAATCGGCTGTTGATCGCTATGAAGCGGTCATGTCCAGTCTTTCGGTCAGCTCCCGCGAACGCACGGGAAGCGGCGGCACCGACACCTTCTATCTTCCCAGCTGCAACCTGTTAGTGCGGCGCAGCGCATTCAGGAGCGCCGGCGGCTTCGAAGACAGCATGCATGTCGGCGAAGACGTGGACCTGACCTGGCGTCTGCGCGACGGAGGCTGGACCATTTCCTATCTCCCGGCCGGAAATATCCTCCACGAACATCGCAGTTCGATCCGCTCGTTCATGTCCCGCCGTTTCGACTACGGTACCTCCGAAGGAATACTCCAGGTACTTCATCCCACCAGGCGCAAGCGGATGGTCATTCCCCCCATGCTGGCCGCCATCCTGGCGTTTTGCCTGATGGCGCCTTTCATGGGATGGTGGCCGCTTCTGCCGGCGGCCGGTCTGCTGCTGACCGATGCGGTCGCGGTCAGGGTGAGAACCGGCAGGCAGGGCCTACCGATCGGCATTGCCGCGATCCTGGCGGGGCGCCTGCGGGCCCTGGGAAGCCTGGTCTATTATCTCTGCTATCACCTGGTCCGTTACTACTCTGCGGCATTGATGGCGATTTCCCTGTTTGTGCCGCTTCTGTGGGTGCCGTACGGGATGGCGCTGGCCTGTGCAGCCGGTGTCGACTATGCCGTCAAGAGACCGGAACTGTCGTTTCCAGTATTCACCGCCATCTATTTTCTGGAGCAGATCGCGTACGGAGCAGGAGTCTTCTGGGGATGTCTGAGTCGCCGCTGTTTTGCCAGCTACCGGGTCGCCATTTATAGGCAAACGGAGCAGGCTGTTTAGGTATTTATAAATTATTTTACTCCGAGCTTGACCGCCTACGGGAAAACTTCCACGGCGACAGGCCATTGGGTTGAGTTGGAAACGGCGCAGCCTTCCTTCGAAAAGGAGAATTTCATCTGTGCCTGTCACAGAACAAGGGAAAGGAGAATGATTATGGACAAGATTGCACGAATTGACATGGGCGCCAAAGGGGGCCCGAAAGTAACTGTCGGCGACCTCGGCGAGTATGCCGGGCTTGGCGGAAGGGCGATGACCTCTCTGGTGGTCGCTGCCGAGGTTCATCCGCTCGCCCACGCGCTCGGCGCGGAAAACAAACTGGTCATCTCGCCCGGTATGCTGAGCGGCACAACCGGCTCCATGACCGGACGGCTGTCGGTCGGCTGCAAGAGCCCGCTGACCGGCACCATCAAGGAATCCAACGCCGGCGGTCAGGCCGCCCAGGTGTTGGCCCGTCTCGGCTACGCCGCCGTGATCCTCGAAGGGAAGCCGGAAGGCGACGACCTCTACAAAATCGTTATCAACAAGGATGGCATCCAGATCATCGTGGATAACAGTCTCAAAATGATGGACAACTACCCGCTGATCGAGAAACTGCGCAAGGAATACGGCGACAAGGTGGCCTACATGTCTATCGGTTCGGCCGGAGAGCGCAAGCTGCTGGCAGCCTCCATCGCCTGCACCGACCCTGAACTGCGTCCGACCCGTCACTGCGGGCGCGGCGGTGTCGGCGCCGTCATGGGCGCCAAACGCGTCAAGGCTATCATCCTCGACGACGCCGGTTTGAAGATGCGTCCTCCCAAAGATCCGGATGCATATCGTGACGCCAACCGCAAGTTTGTCGAAGGGCTGCGCAAACACCCGGTCACCGGCGAAGGTCTCCCCGCCTACGGCACCAACATCCTGACCAACGTCCTCAATGAGGCGGGCGGCTATCCCAGCTACAACTTCAAAAGCGGGCAGTTTGCCGGTTCCAACAACCTGAGCGGCGAGACACAGGCTGCTCTGGAAATCGAGCGCGGCGGCACAGCTACCCACGGCTGCCACCGTGGCTGCGTCATCCAGTGTTCAGGGGTCTACAACGACAAGGACGGCCACTACCTGACCAAACAGCCCGAATACGAGACTGTCTGGTCTCACGGCGGCCACTGCGGCATCGACGATCTGGACACGGTTGCTCACCTCGACTTCCTGGACGACAACATCGGCGTGGACACCATCGAGATGGGAGTTACCATCGGTATAGCGATGGATGCGGGTGTAATCGAATTCGGCGACAAGGCGGGAGCAATCCGGCTGCTTGAAGAGGTTCAAAAAGGTACGCCGCTGGGACGCATACTGGGAAGCGGCGCGGCCATCACCGGCAAGGTGTTCGGCGTCGAGCGGGTACCGGTCGTCAAGGACCAGGCCCTGCCCGCCTACGATCCACGCGCCATTCAGGGCATCGGCGTTACCTACGCAACAACGACGCAAGGCGCTGACCACACCGCCGGTTACGCTATCGCCACCAACATCCTCAAAGTCGGCGGCGATGTCGATCCGCTCAAGACCGAAGGACAGATCGAGCTGTCGCGCAACCTGCAGATCGCTACCGCGGCGATCGACTCCACAGGCATGTGCCTGTTCATCGCCTTTGCGATCATGGATCAGCCGGAGACTTTCCAGGCGCTGCTTGACATGCTCGGTTCCTTCCACGGCATCAGCATGACCGGCGACGACGTGGTGGCGCTGGGCAAGAAGGTCCTTTCCGCCGAGCGGGACTTCAACGCCCGGGCCGGCTTCACCAAGCATCACGACCGGCTGCCGCGCTTCTTCTACAACGAGCCGATCGCGCCGCATAACCAGACCTTCATGATGAAGGACGAGGAACTGGACGACGTATTCAACTGGTAAAACGCCTCAAACTTTTCGAAGACGGCGGGGTATTTTGCCCCGCCGTTTTAAAAGAGTCACAACCGAACTGAGCCGGGAGGGACCATGCTGCTTGAACAACTGGTGGAAAAAGCCGCGCAGCCGCCGGAGTATGACTGGGACTCTTACTATTGCTGGCTGTTCAGCGGGTTCGCCGGCCGGGACGTGACAGATTTCAATTTCTGGCTCTGTAAGAAGTGCCTCTCCGTAAATCTTGTCTATCTCCCGGCACGTTACGGAAAATGCCGCAGCTGCGGCCTGCTGCACCTTCCCGACGACATGCATAAAACAAAAAAGGACTAGATCCGGTGAGTGTCCTCTGCGAGAAAAGTCTGGCTCTGACCCTGAGACCGGATCAGCTGGCGGCCTTTTTCCCGATTCTCCAGAAGGGCGTGACGGTTCCGGCGACTGTCGGATGTACGCTTAAAAGTCTGCTCAGCGATCAGTTCGCTATCCCGGCCGATTATGTAACCGATCGGATAACCACCATATTTCTCAATAACCGTCCCGTAGACGACCTTGATCGTTCAATCATCCAGGACGGTTCCCGGGTAACGCTGTCAGCGGCAATGCCGGGTCTAGTCGGCGCAACCATGAGACGTGGCGGATTCTATGCGGCGCTTCGTCAGGGGATCAGCCATATAGTGGACGGCGAAGAAGTTGTTGGTGATTGCGGGACTGTTCGTGTAAAACTCTTCAATCTGCTGCTGGCTGAACTTGGCCCTCTCGTTCTGGCTCGCGGAGTGATTCTGGAGCAGGGCGAGCTGGCCGAACTGCTGCAAAATTTCCCCGGCCAGACAAACGATACGATGAAAGCTGCCGACAGGGTACTTCTTCAGGTGACCTTCGGGGAGTAACAATATGATCGTAACCGTAAAGCTATTCGCCTCATTTCGTACCGGGCGGTTCGATATTCAGACCTGCGACTATCCGGACGGCACTACTGTGGCCGACGTGGCCGACAGCCTGCAATTGCCGCAATCCGAACTGGGAATCATGATGATCAACAGCCGGCATGTCAAACTCGACCGTCTGCTTGCCGATGGCGACACCCTGGCTCTCTTCCCGCTTCTGGGCGGAGGGTGATATGGGGTCTCTGCCTGTTTTCATACGCGATCATTCGGTTGGCGAACTTCTTTCCTGGGAGCACCAGGTCGAGGCGGCCAAACGTTTCGGCTTGACCATAGCCCATGTTGAAGAGGCTGTCCTGGAACGGGGAATTCTGCCGGCCCGCTATCAGCGCAATCGCAACATCATCTCCGCCAGTGACCAGAAAACCCTGTTTCACAGCAGTGTGGCGGTGATCGGCTGCGGCGGCCTGGGCGGCTATGTTGTGGAAGAATTGGCCCGGCTGGGAGTCGGCAGGATTGCGGTTATCGATCCCGATGTCTTCGAAGAGCATAACCTGAACCGGCAGCTGTTCAGCAGTCCGGCGAATCTGGATAAAGCCAAGGTGGAAGCGGCTGCCAAGCGAATCGGTGAAATCAATCCCGCGGTAACACTCGTGCCGATTCAAGCGGCATTTTCTCCTGAAAACGGAGCTGACCTGCTCGGCGGATATCAGGTAGCGGTTGATGCACTCGATTCGATACAGGTTCGGCTGGAGTTGGCTGATGTCTGCACTGCAATGAATATCCCTCTTGTGCATGGCGCTATCGCCGGCTGGTTTGGCCATGTCGCCACCCAGTTTCCGGGCGACGACACGGTGCAGGCCATTTATCGTTCCTGGAAGGCCGGCAAGGGTATTGAACAAACTCTGGGAAACCCTTCTTTCACGCCCGCCGTGGTAGCTAGCCTGGAGGTTGCCGAAGTCTGCAAGCTGCTGCTCGGCCGGGGGACGCTATTGCGGAGACGCCAGTTGATGATAGATCTGCTTTCAATGGAGATGCACATAATTGACATACTTGACGACAACAAGGAAACGGCATGAAAGCAGCTGCTGAAAAATATATAATTCAGACCGTGTCGCGAGCGCTGGATCTGCTTGAACAGTTTCAGGAAGGCAATGTGGAACTTGGTTTAACCGATTTGGGCCACCGCCTGAACCTTCAGAAAAACAACGTATTTCGACTCGTTGCAACGCTGAAGGCAAAAAATTACATCGAAATCAACGATTCTACCGGCAAGTACCGGCTCGGGATCAAGACCAGAGCGCTTGGACAGGCCGCAACAAGGCAGATTGATTTTGTAAGCCTTGTGCATCCTTTTTTGAAAGACCTTAGAGCGCATTGCCATGAAACCTGCTGTTTCTCGGTTATCAGGGATGGATATACCCATTACCTTGACGGTATGGAGTCAGACCTTACCGTACGAGTGGCACACCGGGTTGGCAGCAGCCGGCCGCTGTACTGCACCGCCGCGGGGAGAGTTCAACTGGCCTTTATGGAGCCGCAAATGCAGACAGATCTGCTGTCGGCTTCTGAAATTAAACGCTTTACAGACCGCACCATAACCGATCTTGACACTCTGCATAGCGAACTCAACAGGGTGGCACAACAAGGCTACGCAATCGATGACCAGGAGCATGATGCCGGGGTAATGGAGATTGCCGCGCCCGTCTTTGATTCGAATGGCGCAATCATTGGTGCCCTTAGCATAGTAGGTCCGGAAATGCGCCTATCCGGCGCCCGGCTCGAAACAGAGCTTATTCCGCTGGTCTGTCTGAGCGCTTCGCAATTCTCTGCAGCTCTTGGGTATAGCCGGATTAAGAAGGTTCTTGCCGACGCCCCGCAACCACCTGAACCGGTCAGAAAAGCAAGAACGCGTGAGACAAAATCGTACGTTTTTGGCGGACTTAAAACCTGCACCTGATCTGCATGACAGACAACAAGAATATTGAAAAAGCGGAATACTAATGGAACTCTTTATCGAAGGTATCAGTAAAGCCTGGAGCCTCATCATCAGCCTTGATGCAGAAGTGCTGGCGGTTACGCTGCTTTCGCTGAAAGTGTCCTGCAGCGCCACGCTTGCCAGCCTCTTTGTCGGTATCCCGGCAGGGGTCTTTCTGGCATTATCCGATTTCACCGGCCGCCGGTTTGTCATCAGCCTGGTTAATACCGGCATGGGGTTGCCGCCGGTTGTGGTCGGTCTTTTTGTGACGTTATTCCTGTGGCGAAACGGTCCCCTCGGTTTTCTGGAAATATTGTATACCCCTTCCGCCATGATTCTGGCTCAGGCGGTCATCGCCACTCCGATCGTGACAGGCATTACCGTCGCTTCAATCCAGAATCTGCCGACCAACCTCAAACTGCAGGTGCAGGCGCTCGGAGCCACCAGATGCCAAACGGTCTGGATACTCATTCGTGAGGCACGTCTGCCGCTTCTCGCCGCGGTTATGGCCGGGTTCGGGGGTGTAATTTCCGAGGTTGGCGCTTCTATCATGGTGGGTGGCAACATTAAAGGACAGACGAGGGTACTTACGACCGCTACGGTGATGGAGACCGGAAAAGGTAATTTTGATGTGGCTATCGCCCTTTCCCTGATTCTGCTGGTACTGGCCTTCAGTGTAAACTATCTGCTGACGGTCATCCAGCAACGGGAACGGCCGCGATGAGCCTGACCGATCCATTGCTTGAAATACGTGATCTAACGGTTGTTCGCGGCGGATCAACGGTGCTTCGGATACCGTCGTTTGTTCTCCATAACAACGAAACTGTCGCCCTGATTGGTCCGAACGGCACCGGAAAATCCAGTTTTCTGCTTGCGCTGGCAGGCTTGCTGCCGCTGGAATCGGGAGAAATATTCTTCAAGCAGCGGGCAGTTGTACCGGGATTTGCTTCAACCGAATATCGCCGCAAGCTGGCTATGGTTTTCCAGGAGCCGCTCCTTTTTGACACTACGGTATTCGATAATGTCGCGGTAGGACTAAAGTTGCGCCACGTCGGCAGTCGCGAGATCAAAGAGCGGGTGAAATCATGTCTGGATCGTTTTCATATCGCGCATCTTGCTGATCGCTCTGCTCGGAAACTATCCGGTGGAGAGGCACAGCGTACCAGCCTGGCACGTGCATTCGCTACTAATCCGGAAATCATTCTCCTTGATGAGCCGTTTGTGGCATTGGACCCGCCTGCCCGACAGGCTTTGAGTGATGATCTCGAAATGGTGCTGAGAGAATCAGGCACTACTGCGATTTTGACGACACACGACCAGATGGACGCGCTGCGACTCGCAGACCGTATGGTGGTAATGGAACAGGGGAAAATTGTTCAGTCCGGTACGCCGTCATCAGTACACACCCAGCCTGCGAATGAATTTGTAGCCACCTTTGTCGGTATGGAAAACATCTTTACCGGAATGGTCACAGATGCAGACAACGGACTGTTTTCCGTCTCCGTGGGAGGCCATACCATGGAAATAATGGGTGACGGAGCGCCTCAGGAATCGGTTGTGATCTGTATTCGCCCGGAGCACGTGGTGATTTCCCTGACAAACCCGGACGCTAAGACAAGCACCCGAAACATTTTTCCCTGCACGGTCTCCAAAATTGTTCAGCTGGGATTGTTTACCAAGGTATATCTGGATTGCGGCTTCTCCCTGGTTGCGGCCATTACCAACCAATCCTTTGATAATCTCGCATTGCAAACAGGCCGCCAGGTGTTTGCCTCGTTCAAAGCAACCTCTGTCCACGTTTTTCGTAAGAGTTGAAACCTCCCCCTCTTAGAGTACAAACAAAAATGGCCGTTTTTCGTGAGAAAAACGGCCATTTTCCAAATTGGCTCCCCCTGGTGCACCAACTTCGAACTTTCTTCGTAGATCCTCCGCAAGATATTATTAAATATCTGCAGAACCACAAACGCACCGAACGTCTGTACAAGGAAGAGGGTCTCTCGCTACGCCTGAAGAAGAGCAAGAAGCGTATAAGCCACCTCAGAGTAGTCATGGATAAACCGGAACGGATCAACCAGCACTGGTCGATGGATTTCGTCTCTGACAGCCTCTACAATAGCAGGCGCTTCCGAATATTGACCGTTGTCGATGATTTTAGCCGTGAATGTCCGGCGCTTGAAGTTGATCATTCTCTAACGGGGAAACGAGTAGCCAGAGTACTTGATCGTATTGCCATGACCCGTGGTCTGCCGGATGCAATCACCGTTGATAACGGACCGGAGTTCATCAGCAAGGCGCTTGATCTCTGGGCTTACAAGAATAACGTCAAGCTCAGATTCATTCAGCCGGGCAAACCGACTCAGAACGCATACATCGAAAGCTTTAACGGCAAATTCCGAGATGAATGCCTGAACGATAATGTCTTCATCAACTTGCACAGTGCCCAGAAAATAATTGAAACCTGGCGACTGGATTACAATTCGGAAAGGCCGCACAGTTCACTGAACGACATGACACCGACTGAGTTTGCGAGAGCATTTGAAAAAGAACAAAAGACCGAAAAAACTAAGTTATAACTGCTTCAATCAATGGGGGGAAGGTCACACGATGTATACAATGACAATTTGCAATAGATTTTTCATGGCCAATCCTCCTTGTGAAATATTTCCTTATCATGCAGAAGCTCTGAAGATCGTTTGTATAAGGCCTTGGTTCGGTGTTCTAGTCACTCGGTAATTGTTTTTGGAACTAACATTGATTGTTATAGACTTAACATCAACCAGTTTATATAAGAGGATATCAAAACAAGGTTGCTTTACTTGTGAAGTAAGCTTCTGACCTGCAAATTCGACATACCCCATCCGTAACGATATCTCCTTGGCAGCATTAACGACAAGTGAAGCAACACCGTGATTAATCTTCTCATGGGAAAGCCTGAAATTTGGGCCAGCAACACAGATTACGCCAATAACCTGCGAGGCGTGATTACGAATCGCAGCGGCCACAGCATTGGCACCATTTTCATACTCCCCGATGCTGATTGCAAACCCGTTTTTTCGTATTCTATCTTGTTCATCTGACCAAGTTTTTAAACATGTAATCTTCTGTTCTCTATACTTTTTTACATTTTCTTTCCCGTAGATCACATTCAGTTCTTCATCGGAACAACACGCGAGTATAACTTTACCCGCCGCGGTACTGTCCAGTGGGAGGCAGGTACCAATTGGAGTCACTACTTTTACGGTTTGTACCGTCTCGATAGTGTCCCCACAAACAAGGCCTCCAGAGCCTAATACCGCCAAGAATGATGTTTCTCCACACGCATGATAGACCGCTTCCAGTGAGTTATGAGCCTCTCGAGTCAATTGTCGGCTCTTGAGGCATCTCTCACCAAGTTTTAAAGTTGTAATACCAAGATGGTAAGCGCCGTTAGTAGCGTTTTTTTCGATAAAATTACGATCCTCCAGCGTTGCCAGCAACCTGAAAACGTTATTTTTGCTGGCACACACCAACCGAGTCAATTCCGAGAGCTTTAATTCGCTCGCGCTGCCGTTAAACTGTTCAAGGAGAGAACATGCCAGGGAAACCGACTGTATGAGATAATCTTTCTTCTCTTTTCTTGCCATACTGGCACCCCGCATATTTCCTGCCGGATTACTATCTGCTCAGGACATTGCTTCGGCTACAACTTCAGCGATATCTCTGATCCGAACCGACTCGATTCCACCTTCCTTCAACCCGTCCTCCATCATGGTCATACAGTAGGGACAGCTGACGCATAGCGTATCAGGCTCCTGCTGCAAAGCCTCTTTTACGCGTTCAATATTGATTCTTGTTCCCGATAGTTCTTCCATCCACATCCGTCCTCCACCAGCGCCGCAACAGAAACCATTTTCCTTGGAGCGGTCGAATTCACTTGGTGCAGTACCTGTCGCTGCCTGTATCACTTGGCGTGGTGCTTCGTAGGTATCGTTGTGGCGGCCAAGATAACACGAGTCGTGAAAGATAATTTTCCCAAGCTCGGCTTTTTTAGGGAGTTTGAGCTTGCCATCTGCAATCAGCTGCTCAATCAATTGGCTGTGATGCAACACCTCGACCTCAAGTCCGTATTGTTGGTAGTCATTTTTTAAGGTGTTAAAGCAATGTGGACACTGAGTGACGATCTTTTTTACACCCTTCTCTTTCAAGAGCTGTACATTCTGCTTAGCCATACGGTCAAACACAAACTCGTTGCCGAGTCTTCGTAAACTGTCACCGCAACAAAGTTCTTCCTTACCAAGGATACCCCATGAAACTCCCGCGGAATCAAGGATTGTCGCGAGTGCGACAGTTACATGCTTCTGTCTGGAGTCAAAGGTACCGGCACATCCAACGTAGAGAAGATATTCTGTATTGTGGGCATCAAATGGCTTCACATCGAGAGTAGAATACCATTTAGTCCTATCGGTCGGAGCAATACCCCACGGATTGGACCGTCCCTCCATATTCTCGAACAGGTTAAGAAGCTCTTCCGGAAAACTCGACTTCATCTGCACCAGGTGCCGTCTCATTTTGACGATTTTTGGCATCTGCTCAATGAATACCGGACAGGCGGACATGCATGCACCACAGGTAGTACATGACCAAATAGCATCTTCCGACACACTACCTTCCTCATCACCGATCAGAGCCCTGCCCGGGACAAACCCGTTTTGGTCACGACTACCATTCAACAGGTTCATCTTGATATCATGTACCACTTTGCGAGGGTTTAATGGTTTGCCGGTTGCAACGGCAGGACAGACGCTCTGACAGCGACCGCACTCTGTGCAGGAAAAACCATCAAGAAGGTCCTTCCAGGAAAGCTGATCAACACTTCCTGTTCCGAAACTCTCACCTTTTACAAACTCTTCCCGAATCTGGGTATTAGGCTTTTTCAAACTCTTGAAGAAGCAGTTTGGCATTGCGGTCAGTATGTGCATGTGTTTGCTGTGGGGAAGGTAGTTCATAAACAGCAAAAGCAACATAGCGTGTAGCCACCAGAAGAATGTGGCATAGGATTGCATATCATTTGAGGGGGCAGCCGCCATTATTTGGGCAAAAAGCGATGACACCGGCATACTGGAAACAGCCGTTTCCTTGCCCATGGCAATCATAGTGCCGTGCAATCCGAAATAGGCGAGCATCAAAAGAGCTATGCTGCCAAGAATCATGAATGCTTCCAGGCTGCGGGGACTTGTATAGGAGGTTTCCATGTAGTCGGGCGCAAAGAACAGCCGCCGACATGCAGCCAATGCGACACAAACCAAAGCAATCCCAGACACAGCGTCGAAAGCAAACAGCAGGGCGTGGTGCAGCGGCTCCGGCAAAACTGCCAGGCTTACTGCGGGAAACAGACCCGAGAGAAGGAACTCGCCATTGGCTATCAAAAGTATGATGAAGGCCCAAAAGATCATGGCGTGATTAAATCCAAACGGGCGAGCCATGACTCGTTTTTGACCAAAGGCATAGAGTAGTACATCCATCAGCCTTTGGCCCGGTTCCTGAAAGCGGTCTTCCGGTTTTCCGACTGTAACAAGGGATAGCTTACGGTAACAGCTCCAGCTGAAGAGGAGGAGCGATGCTACAAGAATCGGTGCGTAAATAATGAAATTTGGTGTCATGGCTGGTACCTCATAAAGACTTTATTACTAATTGATTGTCAGCTATTGTTCTCTCAGTTCCCGAATCCCCCGGGTAAGTTCGGGGACAATCTGGAACAAATCTCCGACGATGCCATAGTGTGCTACTTCAAAGATAGGAGCTTCCTTGTCTCGGTTGATGGCAATTATCAGATCCGAATCCTGCATTCCCACAAGGTGCTGAATGGCACCCGAAATTCCGCATGCGATATATATTTTAGGCCTGACGGTCTTTCCGGTCTGCCCCACCTGGCGCTCATGGGACATCCAGCCTGCATCGACAGCGCTTCTGGAGGCACCGACCACCCCGCCCAGTTCATCAGCAAGCTCTTTCAATAATGCGAAATTATCAGCTCCCATAAGACCGCGCCCACCAGAGACAATAAATTCAGCGCCGGCCACATCAACGTGATCTTTCCCCTTCTTGTCATTAATGACTTGCAGCACTTTAGTAAGAATATTCTTTTCCTCTACCGGGCTGGAAATGCGAACAATCCGACCGGTGGCGCCATCTTTCCTCTCAGGTAGATGCATAACATGAGGTCTGACCGTTGCCATCTGGGGACGATACTTGTCGCACATAATAGTGGCCATAATGTTGCCACCGAAAGCTGGACGGGTTTGCATTAAATTACGCTTGTCATCAACGGCAAGACCGGTGCAATCTGCTGTCAAACCGGTCTTTACGACAGTGGCTACTGCGCCGGCCAGATCCCTGCCAAGCCCTGTAGCACCCATCAAAATAATTTCCGGTTTATGTTGTTCAATCATGTAGCAAAGAGCTTCCAGATAGGCTTCGGTACGGTAATGCCTGAAAACGGGCGCATCCATCAAAAAGGCCTTATCAGCTCCATAGACAAAAGCTTCATGGCAAAGAGATTCCACATTTTGACCCAATACTATCGCCGTTAAATCGGTATTGATTGCATCGGCAAGCTCCCTACCCTTGCCAAGCAACTCCCATGACACCCGGGCAGCTTCACCTTCAGTCTGTTCAATAAAAACCCATACACCACGATATTCTGCAAGCTTTGCTGCCAATGCCCTGGCCTCGGGATCATCATCTTCTTGTTCATCAGCTGCTGTTTTAGCGAGCTCATCGAGGATTTTTTGTTCCTCCGGAGTGAAGAACATTTCGATAGCTTGAGCAGGACAGACCTTGACGCACTTTACGCATCCTATACATTTTTCGCTGTTGATTACGGGCTCGCCGGCATCGTTCATACTAATGACGTTTACAGGACAGGAACTCTCGCAGCGTGCGCCGCAGGCAATACATTTCCCTTCAAGAACCTGTGCCTTGCCCCTGGGCTTCTTCGTTGGTTTAATTACTTCAGTCATGCTAGCCTCCTTCTCCTCACATCGTTACACCGGCAACAGATCTTTGCTTAACAGTTTTTCGATAAGGAGCCTCGTTGTGCCTTTCGGATCTTTCAACCCATCACCAATAATTTCTCCCTGCTCTCGTTCCGGAGAAAATATCCGACTTACCCATGTTGGGGAGCCTTTCAGTCCTATGCTGTTTACATCCAGCTTTAGAACCTCATTGTTCCAGACTTTCACCTCCATGTCTTCCGACTCAAGGCGGAGTGGAACGCTCGGATAACGAGGCCGGTTCAGTTCACGCACAACGGTGAGCATAGCCGGCAGCGGAGCTTCAACTACTTCGTGCCGTCCTTCCAGCTTTCGCCTCACCCTGATCCTCTTCCGTGTAAAATCTACATCTTCTACGTTATCTACCAGAGTAAGCTGGCTGTAGCGGTTGCGAGTGGCTATACCAGGACCTACCTGCGCAGTGTCACCATCAATGGTCTGTTTGCCACACAAAACCAGACCGACTTCTTCAGTTTCGTTCAACTTTTTGATAGCTGCAGACAACACATTGCTCGTTGCCAAGGTGTCAGCACCACCAAAGACACGATCAGAAAGAAGTATTGCTTCATCCACACCGACTGCCAGCGCTTTCCTTAATGTAGCTTCTGCATTGGGCGGGCCCATGGAAATTGCGGCGACCCGCATTCCAAATTTGTCTTTGAGACGTAAGGCTTCTTCAAGAGCATGAGTATCGTAGGGATTGGCAATAAAAGGGATGCCTTCTCGAACCAAGGTATTGGTTACAGGATCTATCTGGACTTGGGTTGTATCCGGAACCTGTTTTATACAGACGACTATCAACATAAAATACTCCTTCCATTGCGGAAAAAACTTGTTTGGGGTTCAAGTAGGAGGGAGGTATCTCCCCCCTACCCTGAAAGGAGCACAAATGGCAGTATGTGCTCGTCCAACACCTCAAACTGTTCTGCCTCTAACTAGTCGCAGCTTCAAGGTAAGATGAATATAGTTGCATCGCTTCACGCATCAAGATTGATGAATTCTTATGGGTTTGGTGTTTCATTTTTTCAAAATGTGCTTTCTCTTCGTCAGTAATTCGTATGGATAAAACATTAGTCTTAGGATGTTCTTTATATCTTCCCATTGCACAACTCTCCTTTTAGATTTCAACAATATCGACAACCCACAATAATGCTGCCCCCACACACGTTACCAATATCAGTGAAGCATTCGAACAAACATTGTTGCAATTGAGCGTATAAATAAAACAATGAACATAAATGGAATCGTCAAACGCGATATATGTTGTAGGCTAAACATACTGTCACCATTTATGGCTTATAGATTTTCATCAGCGCATGAGCCATCTCTGCTGGGCTGGCGGCAACGCTGATCCCACATTCTTCAAGTATTGCAACTTTTTCAGTAGCCGTACCCTTCCCGCCGGAGATAATTGCGCCAGCGTGTCCCATACGTTTGCCAGGTGGAGCTGTCACCCCGGCTATGTAAGCTGCTACAGGTTTGCTCATATGTTCTTTTACGAAATATGCTCCTTCTTCCTCTGAACTGCCGCCGATTTCACCGATCATAATTACCGCCTCTGTATCGGGATCTTCTTCGAACATCCGCAGCACATCCAGATGATTCGTACCGTTGACCGGGTCACCGCCTATACCTACACACGTTGATTGGCCAAGCCCCATACAGGTCAACTGCCATACTGCTTCATAGGTAAGGGTTCCGGAACGGGAGACAACGCCCACCTTGCCCGGTTTATGGATATATCCTGGCATGATACCGATTTTACATTCGCCGGGAGTTATAACGCCAGGACAGTTTGGACCAATCAGGCGAGTTTTCTTGCCAATCATGTACTGTTTGACCTTAACCATGTCCAACACAGGAATGCCCTCAGTAATACAACAGACAAGTTCGATACCGGCTTCAACCGCTTCCATTATCGAGTCAGCTGCAAACGGTGGCGGAACGTAAATTACTGAAGCTGTTGCACCGGTCTTTTCCATGGCAGCTTTAACTGTGTCGAATACGGGGAAACCATCAATTGATGTCCCACCCTTACCAGGGGTTACACCTCCAACCATTTGTGTGCCGTATTCACGTGCTCCTTTAGCATGGAAGAGACCGGTAGCTCCGGTAATTCCCTGTGTGATTACTTTAGTGTCTTTATTAATAAGGATGCTCATCAGTTAGCTCCTTTCACAGCCTGGACAATTTTCTGGGCGGCATCCGCCATACCTTCAGCGGCAACAATGTTCAATCCGCTTTCAGCCAACATTTTTTTACCGATTTCTACATTTGTACCTTCAAGACGGACTACGAGAGGCACTTTGAGTGAAACCTGTTTAGCAGCTTCAATAACTCCGGTAGCAATAACGTCACACTTCATGATTCCGCCAAATATGTTAACCAGGATCCCTCTTACGTTGGTATCAGAGAGAATGATTTTGAACGCTTCCGTAACCCGCTCTGCGGTCGCACCGCCCCCGACATCCAAAAAGTTGGCCGGATCGCCGCCATAATGCTTGACAATATCCATAGTAGCCATTGCCAGCCCCGCACCATTAACCAGACATCCAATATTGCCGGTAAGTGATATATACGAGAGGTCATGCTGCGAAGCCTCAACCTCGTTAGGATCTTCTTCGTCATAGTCGCGCATGTCAGCAAGCTTGGGGTGCCTGAAAACAGCATTGTCGTCGAATCCGAATTTGGCATCCAGACAGAGCAGACTGTCTTCGGCGGTAACAACCAGAGGGTTGATCTCCAGCATGGAGCAGTCACACGAAACAAAAGTTTTATATAGCCCCTGCAGCACCGAGACAGCTTTGTTGGCAAGTTTTCCGCTTAAGCCCAGGCTGAAGGCAATATTGCGACACTGGAAAGCAGTCAGACCGACCAGAGGGTCAACTGTTTCGGTGAATATCTTCTCAGGAGTTGTTGCAGCAACCTCTTCGATGTCCATGCCACCTTCAGTAGATGCCATTACGGTTACTTTGGAAGATCCGCGGTCGACAATCAGACTCACGTACAATTCTCTGGCAATGTTGCAGCCGTTCTCCACAAGGACACGGGTTACCAGTTTGCCTTCAGGACCGGTTTGATGTGTACGCAACGTCATGCCAAGCATCTCACGAGCTAACAAACGTACTTCATCTGCAGTACGAGCCAGCTTAACTCCGCCACCCTTGCCACGCCCGCCGGCATGGATTTGTGCCTTGACAACCCAAGGCCCATCTCCGAGGCGTTTGGCCCATTCACGGGCTCCTGCGCAGTTGTAAGCGACATGGTTATCAGGAACTGGCACGCCAAACTCTCTCAAAATTGCTTTTGCCTGGTACTCATGGATATTCATCGATCTCTCCCCTTTATTACTTAGTTCATACACTTCTATATACTTATTACGGTACTTAAATACTTATTTATTATTCAAAAAATATCCATTCGCATTTACCACTGCAACGGATATAGGTAAACAAGTACTGCAATACCATTTTATTGTCAACTGTTTTTCTGCAACATTATGATCATCATATAAGCTGCAGGTCATTATTTGTGAGTACTCTTACCGGCAAGCTAGACCCGGTTCCGGTGATTCTAGATCTTATCAAGATAATGCCACATATTTAATTTACTGCCATGACACAACAGGCTCCAGAACGCAATGACCGTTAACTCTCGGCACCTCCCAGGAAGCAGGAGGTGCCGATATCAATCGGATATTCTGCCGGTATTAAAAGAAATAATACGCAGCCACGCGAACCGTATTATTCTGACCGGTGACCGTGTTGTAGCGGGTTTCGATATGCTCGAACTCGGTTGCCACCCGGATTGCTGCATTCAGATCATACGTGATATTTCCGTACATAAGCTGATTTGAACGCTCGGCCCCGTTGGGTGCGTTGCTGAGAGCCAACGCAGCTGCGGACGAACCCTTTGCCTTGTCCCAGTCGAGAGTTTCGCGGCGTCCATAACCTCCGGTTATTCCCAGATCCTGGATTGGATAAAACTTGAGCTGGCCATAGAGTCCATACCCTTTGGCCGCTTCCAGATTGGGTTTAGCGGCACCGGTTACCGACATCGCGGTTGCGCCCTGCACATCCAAACCTGCCGCCGTGTAGGCCTGGGTTTCCAGCGACAGCGTCATGGCGCGGCTTTTGCCGTCACTCGACCTGATAATCGGAACAAAACCATATATACCGTAACCATGGACATTAACATTCTTGTTGTCGGTGAACTCCTGATTGCCGACAAGGCCGAATAAAGTGACTGTCAGAGGGCTGTTGCCAAGGCCCATGTAACCTGGTGAAACCCCGAGAGCCTTGCTTGTGTAACTGATCTGGGCGGCTCCGTTAACAGCACTACCATACGAACCGGTTTTAGACATACTGTTATCACCTGCTGTCGCAGAATCCTGAACAGGATTCTGGGCGCCAAGCACAAACTTCAAAGTATTGCCGGATCCTAAGTTTATTTTCTGGGTCAGGCGGATCTGGGGTACCCGCGGGTTAGCTGGGTTTCCAGTGGTGCCGCCCAACCTGAAATCGATAGTATCTGCTGCAGCAACGCCGAAAATATCCCAAAACTGACCGAACAGTACTTGGGTGTTAGTCCAGTCCAGGCTTCCATAGGCGTGACGCATGCGCAGATTGGCGAATTCGTTGGAAAGGGAACCGGCCCCATAGAAATCCATTTCAACAAGTGCGTTGGTCTTGGCGCCGAGGAATGTCGGACCGCCGACCTTCAGCCACAACCGGCTCTGCTTGGCAGTAAAAACGGACTCATCTTTACTTCCTGGAGTTATACCTCCACCGGGTGCGCCAGGGCTGATCGGGCCTACGGCGTTTGTGTTGTGCGCGTAGTCCAGCTTTACGTACCCTCCGATGGAGAGATTGAACTTGCTGAGTACCGGCGAATTCATGGCGCCGTAGATTCCTGGTGCCACCTCGCATGACGGTGAAAAATCGCAATTGTACGGGACAGATTCTTCGGCCATTGCTGGCACAGCAGCAAGCAGCAGCAATGGTGTTAACAACTTACAAAGTTTTTTTAACATTTATGCCTCCGATATAATAAGTTACCTACTAAAACACCTCTGTTTCATAGTCGTTGCGCAAAACAGTCGCCACTTCACCTCCTTTTTAATTTTTTTGGTCAAACCACTTCATGGCTACATATTCAGCGGGCAAGCAGTTTATTCGGCACCCACCAAATCGTTGATGAGCGGTGGTCTTCCCTGTTTGATGAGGCCATATGCTCCATTCGTGCCGACAAAACCCTGAACTTCGATGGTTGCCACTAACTCACCCGGGGCAAGACCAAGTCCTTCAATGACTGTTCCTCCCCGATATACTTTCAATTTTTGAAACGGGGTGATGCCTGATTCTTTTCGCAAATTGAAAAAAACCTTCTCGCCATCAACAGCTACCACTAGGCCGAAACGGGGAATAAATGATGCCGGTTTCCCGCCCGTAGTCGTAATACCTGTTTGCGGAGTTGGCGCCGTTGTACCGCTTGTCACAGCCTCATAGCCCTGTTTCGCCAGCTCCCTACCACGTGGGACACCGCTGTTCACATCTTTACGCGGCACCCAAATCGTCTCGGGGGCCGTGGGAGACATGGTCTGTGCCGGATTCGAAACTTCAACATAATCTTCCGGACCTTGAGATTGAACCTTAGTGCCGGCACAGCCTGCCACCAGACCAAGGATAAGGATGAAAGGGATTCTCCAAGCAATATTGCCGCGGATCATCGTTGTTTTTTTCATTTTTTCTCCCTTCTAATGAATGGGAAGTATATGGGTACTTTTTTACCGATTTAGCGCACATTTTTTCAGCCTGATGCTAATCAATGATTCCCTTTCCTTTAAAGGCCGCAATTTCAGAATCGCTGTAACCCAGCAATTGGCTGAGGATTACCTCTGTGTCCTGGCCCAGGGTGGGAGCACCACGCCATACCTTTTGAGGAGTTCCGCTCAGTTTGGGGACAAAGCCGAAGCCCTCAACTTCCTTGCCCAGGGTCTCGTCATGGTATTTTATGAAGTTCCCGCGGCTCTGCCAGTGGGGATCGTTGTAGATTTCTTCGGTGGTCTTGGCGATGCCGCAAGGCACTTTAAATTTGTTCAAGTGCTCGTAGCACTCCTGGGCTGTACGGGATTCGATCCACTCGTCGGTTTTCTTCCGCAACTCCTGACCAAGAGGTGAATTTACTGCTTCCCTGGTGGCACCTGTAGCTTCGTAATTGAAGTATTCGATATCGAGATCCAGCGCCTTGAGAAACCGGGAATATACTGCGTTGCCGAAAGCTCCGAGACTGATGTAGCGACCGTCCTTGGCCTTATATACGCCACCAGGCTGGAAAATCGGCACCTTGTTGCCGAAGCGCTGTTTAACGATGCCCATGTTCGCATACACGGTCCACGCATCATCAAGTACCCTTGCCTGTGCCTCTACCTGTGCAACATCGACTACTTGCCCCATACCACCTTTCAGTACATTGGCATAGGCCGCGGTAATACCTAAAGCGGTAAACATGGCGGTTAGATAGTCATTATAAAATGACGCGGCAAAAGTGGGGGGGCTGGGTTCGGGGAAACCGTTCAGAAAGGTATATCCACCCTCAGCCTGTCCGATATTATCGTACGATGGTTTGTCGCAGATTTCAGGAATACCGCCGAACTGGGGCCGGCCAAATCCGCTGACATGACAGATGATCAGCTTGGGATTCACTTCGAAAAGCAATTCTTCGGTTATGCCGAGTTTTTCGAGCCAGACGATGTTTTCCAGCCACACATCGGCGTTCTTTATGAGAGAGAGAAAAATTTCTTTCGACTCGGGATATTTCAAGTTGGTGTTGAGGGTAAAACTCAGCCGGTTGCGGGCGTTCTGGACCCAGCCTGCACTGATTTCCCTGTCCTCGTGCGTAAGCGGCGGGTACTGTTTGCGGAAGGGGTCCCCAATGTTGGGGAATTCCACTTGAATGATTTCCGCTCCCATTTCACTGAGCAGTGACGCACCGAAGGGAGCAGCGACTACGGTCGCGCTCATCAGTATTCTCATCCCCGACAGCGGGCCGTATGTCGGGATAAAAAACGGTGCCGGCTTCTTTTCCAGATTTTTCCATCTTCCCATGACTCTTCTCCTTTATGTTCTAGCTACGTACGTTGATTTACTTTGCCGATCATCAAAGCTTGAAACTTACGATTATGATGCTTGTTGTGCGGCCTCTTGCAAGCCGAACTGCTTGGCATTGGCCGTGGTCGCGGCCATTCTCTTCTTGAGCATCTGGCGAGCCATTATGGAAAAAGCAATGCCAACGACGCACAGGATGCTGCCGATGAGAAAAGCATTTGAATAGCTCCCCGAGGCAACCTTGATGCTTGCGGCAAGCCTCGGTCCGATGAAAGCAGCGACACCGAAAGGCATGAACATTACCCCGAAATTCATCGGGAGATTCTTGGAGCCGAAGGTATCAGCAGTTATCGATGCGATCTGCCCCATAAACCCGCCAAAGGACATGCCTACAATCAGGACTGCGGCAACGACACCCACCGGCGAGCTGGCAAGCCAGAACATGGTCAACCCAAGGACAATGAAAATAATTACAATCATCGTCATCCGGTCAAAGCGATCGGAAAGAGCCCCCCACCCTACCCGTCCTCCTGAATTGCAGAGCGCCAGAATTCCCACGAAAGAACCGGCGGCAGCAGCGGTATAACCGCCAACAGACTGAAGAATGGGTGATGCATGGGCAATGATCATCATTCCGGAGAGAGCCCCTGTAACAATGATCGTAGCCAGAACGTAATAGATCGGATCCGTCAACATCCCTTTCCAGTCCTTGTCAGGGATGTTCAGTGCCTGCTGTGATTTTTCGGATGGTTTCCAACCGGCAGGAGTGAAGCCGGCCGGACAGGTCTTCATTAGTGCCCCGAGGATACACAGAGCAACCAGATAGAACGCGCCCAGCATTTTGAAGGTAGGAAGTACCGTGTAAACCTTGATCATATTGACAGCGACCGGCGCCCACAAGATTGCCGCACACCCCACGCCCGCAGCCAACACCCCTGAAGCCAACCCACGACGGTCAGGAAAGAACCTCACCAGGTTTGGTACAACACCGGAGTAAATGGTGCCCATGGAGAGTCCACCCATAACGCCATAGTACAGATACAGTTGGGTCAACGTTTCAGCGGTTCCCACGCCGTACATACCTGCCCCGTAGAACAACCCTCCGGTGAGGAGAATATATTTCGGCTGCACCCGCTCCTGTAATTTGCCCGCAATGATAATGGGGATGCACGAGATGGAGTGGAAGATGGCAAATGCTACCGACACATCGGCCAGACTCCAGCTGAACTGTTTGGAAAGCGGCAGCACAAAAACACTCCATGCGTAGGTCTGGCCTATGATGATGTTGATTACCGTCCCCAGAGCCAGATACAACCATCGTTTCGCTTCTAGTTTCATGATTTGTTTCTCCTTTGAATGAATTATGTTTCTGTTTACGTAACGTGCCTGTTGTCACAAAAATTAGTTCATCTACTATGAGTGAAAAACTAGCGAGGACACGATCTTGAGCTCGGCGCTGCTAGTGATCAACGGCACCTGACACGCCATAGCCGGTATTCTGCCTGATATAGAGTTCATCAAACCGTTCCTCGTCACGACGGTGGCCAAAGAGAAACGTTCCTAAAATTGCCGCCAGGAAACCGACCGGCACCGACAGAATGGCCGGATTCTTGAGTGGAAAAAGCGGGGCATCCAGACCGACCATGGATTTACCGTCCTTGTTTGTAGCGTAATCAAGCCGGGCTTTTTCAAGCAATTTGACCTCCTTCTCAACAAGCACCGCACCGCCATCCTGCTTTTTCTCAAGCACATCAACAACTTTCATCGCATCAGCCGCAATCTTTTTCGGATAGGTCATATTGGGCGAGACCATGACTACACCAATCGCAAAAAGACCACCAAATGCGAGACCGGTAATAATGCCGCCCGCATTGAATCGTCTCCAGAAGAGGGCAAAGAGCAAAACCGGGAAATTACTGGATGCCACTACGGCAAAAGCTAGGACGACAAGGTGGGCGACGTTTTGTTTTTCGCAGGCAATCCCCAGTACGATGGCAATGGAGCCGATCATGAAAGATGAAATTTTGGCTATTTTCATCTGTTCCTTCTGGTCTGGTGTGCCCTCTTTAACCACATTGACGTAGAAATCGTGAGCTATGGCTGCCGAAGCGGCCAGAATCAGTCCGGAAACAACCGCTATGATTGTTGAGAAGGCAACAGCGCAAACAAAGGCCAAAAAAACGTCGCCCATCACCGAACCGGCACCACCACCGAGGAATTGGGCCAGCATCGGAGCAGCCATATTGCCCCCCTTATCGACGGCCATGACCTGCTGCGGTGTTATGTAGAGTGCAGCACCGAAACCGATCATGGTTATCATGATCATGAATACCCCGATAAGCACCATGGAAATAAGAACACTCTTGCGGGCAGATTTGGCGTCAGGCACAGTAAAAAAACGCATCATGATATGCGGTAAGCCAGCCGCCCCGAGAGCAAATGCCAAACCGAGCGAAATCTGGTCGATGGGATCTTTAAGCAGCAGGCCGGGCTCCAGGAAACGCTGGCCGTAATCAAAACCAGGCTGCGGACCGGCATGTTTAAGGAGACCACGTACATGCTCCTGAACCGGCGTACTCGAAGCTACGGCGTCATAGAAAGCGAGCAGACTGAAGCCGGATTTCCAGAGCAGCAATACCGTGATGATCACACCACTCAGCATGAGGAGTGCCGCCTTGATGATCTGGACCCAGGTAGTAGCCTTCATCCCGCCGTAGGTGACATAGACGACCAGCAGAACACCGACGCTGACAATCGAAACGTTGTAGGGTATGCCGAGCAGCAGCTGCATCAACTTGCCGGCGCCCACCATCTGGCCAAGAAGATAGAATGTGGAGACGACTACTGCCGAAAGGGCAGCAGTCCCGCGTACGACCTTTGAGGAAGAGCGAAGCGAGAGAATATCACCCAGGGTATATTTGCCGGCATTCCGGCACGGTTCGGCAATAACGAGCAGGATGGTGACAAAGGAGAAAAAGGGGCCGACAGTGTACATGAACCCGTCGGAACCAAATATGGATGTTATGCCGGCGATCCCGAGGAAGGTAGCTGCCGAGAGATAATCTCCTGCGATGGCCCAGCCATTCTGCAGCCCGGAAATCCCGCCGCCGGCCGTATAAAAATCAGCAGTGGTCTTGGTAGAGAGAGCAGCCCGGTAAACTATCGCCCCGGTAAAAGCGATAATGGCAAGGAACATGCTCATGGTTATGGTTCTGTTCGTCTTGACCTCTCTCAGCAGCGGGACCGCTGCTTTCGCTGTTTGCCCGTTCTGCCCGGCAGGCATGACAGCGGCCGGACCTGTTCGCGGTACTGCGGCGACACCAGCCTGACCGGTTGCAGACGGTTTGATTCTGCTCTCAAGTTGTGCTTTGTCCGGAGAGGCGGCATGGGCAAAGGAGAAGAGAAACAATCCGAACACAAGTGCTGCTGCAAGCTGTCTCATTTCCCCACCTCCCTATCGATCCTGGCAACAACCTCTTTCGTAAGCGGATCGAAATAGGTGTTGGCTTTATGTGTGTAGTACAGAGCAATTGCCCAAACCATGGCAAACTCGAACAAACAGAAGAAGTATCCGAAATTAAGCCTGCCGAGAATCTTCACCTTCATAATGTCTGGAAAATATCCGGCACAGATCGGAAGAAGAAAAAAGCATAGTGAGCCAAGGCACCATAACGTAAGAAGAAATGCTCTTTTCTTGCGATGCAGTTCAACAAATTCAGGCATTTTTGCCAGCTCCGCCCAACGCACCTTGTTGTCGTCCATACATTTATCCTCATAAAGGTTTGGATTTCTGCCGCTGCATCACTCTTTCCGATGCATTTGCCAATAAGCCGTCTAGAAAATGTATTTTCCCGAATCCTTTGCCGCATCTGCCAGTATCTGCTTGGCCTCAAGCAGGCCTTCTGCGGCATAATTGGAATACAACGAGATAACCTTCTGCAGGGAACCAAGGTGAACACCTTTGTTGATATAGGCATTGCAACGGTACGCCGCCTGCTGGAACCTTGACGACAACTCGAAACCGGCCACCTTGACAACGGCCTGAAGCAGCTCCTTTTTCTTGTCGCTTGCTGCGGCAAAGATCATGTCAGCCCTCAATAGCGAGCTCTCCAGGGCAAAGACAGTGATGATCATGTCCGCAACGGCCAGCATGATCTCCTGTGCATCTTTATCACGGCCGATGCTTCCCAGCATCACGAGCAGAAGTGTTTTCAGGCTGGCAACAAGATCTTTCTCGGCACCGAAAGGACCGACAGACAAAGCAGCCACATCCCCCTCAGTAATCTCCATCTGGGCTTCTTCCACTTTCCCCCACAGATTCAATGATCCACTGTCAGCTTTGCGGAAGAGCATGGTCGGGATCAGGATCCGGTTGATTTCGTTGGTTCCCTCGAAGATCCTCTGAATCCTCGAATCACGGTAGTGGCGTTCCACCGCATATTCACTGATGTAGCCATAGCCGCCATGTATCTGCACAGCCTCATCCGCCACCATGTCCAGCTGTTCAGTGCAGAACACTTTGGCAATGGCACACTCGGCTGCGTACTCCTCAATCGCCTTCTGGTAGCGCTCGTAGTAGTCCGCACCATCGTGATCCAAGGTGGCAATCCGGTCATCAAGAAGTCCGGCGACCCGGTAGATGACTGATTCCGAGGCAAAAATGGATGCTGCCATGTTTGCCAGCTTTTCCTTGATGGCGCCAAACTCACCAATTGCTTTGCCGAACTGTTTCCGTTCGGCTGAATACGAGGCTGCCTCGCCAAAAGCCGCCTTGGCCATGCCGAGTGTCTGTGTTGCCACTTTCAGCCGCCCCACGTTGAGTACGTTGAAGGCGATCTTGTGCCCCTTGCCCGCCTCTCCAAGCAGGTTCCCGACCGGAACCTTGACATCCTGCAGTACGAGGGAAGTCGTAGAGGAGCCTTTGAGCCCCATCTTCTTTTCCTCAGCGCCAACAGAGAAACCTTCAAAGCTCTTCTCCACCAGAAATGCAGTGAACTGTTTGCCATCAATCTTGGCAAATACGGTGAACAGGTCAGCAAAGGCTGAGTTCGTGATGAACTGCTTGGCGCCGTTCAAGATGTAGTGTGTGCCGTCTGCACTCAGAACCGCCGTGGTCCGGGAGCTCAGGGGATCGCTCCCGCAATCGGGCTCTGTCAGAGCGTAGGCACCGAACCACTCACCAGAAGCGAGTTTCCCCAGATATCGTTCCTTCTGATCATGGGTTCCGTAGTACACCAGCGGCAGCATGCCGATACCGGTATGGCCGCCAAAAGCCATGACAAATGAAGCTACCGGGGCAACCTTCTCAATCATGAGCATATTGGTGGTTTTTTCCAGTTCCAGACCGCCGTACGCCTCGGGAACTTCTGCGAGAAAAAGACCCAGGTCAGCACACTCTCTCAACTTTTCTACAAGGAAATCGAAATCCTTGTTCTCTATCCGGTCAACGTTCGGATAAATCTCGTTCTTCATGAACTCTTCAGTCGTCTCCGCTATCTGGCGCTGCTCAGTGGTAAAGTACTCGGGGGAAAAGATCGCTCCGCCGGCGGGCTTGCTCAGCAAAAACTCCATTCCGTGTGGCAGGTTACTGTTCATAAGGAAATCTCCTCTTCTGTCATTGGTCTACCCTAACAATCCAAAAAACCGTTCTACGCTGTATCTCAGTGATTTAACAGCAAACATCAAGCAGCAACCCGACCAAACAACTCTTATTGAAAAACCGTTCTATCGATTTTTTACGCTAAAAAAATATATCAGTATCTGCCTGGAACGATGGCGCCGGGCTGCGCAGAACAACGGCACACAGCCCAGGCGCATCTGCTACCAGCTATTTCAGAAAATTGGGCTTCCGCTTCTCTAGGAAAGCAAAAACCCCTTCTTTGGGAGCATCTATACAGGAGATATCGCCGCTCCCCTGGTAATTGATTTCCAATGCTTTCTCCAGAGAATCAGCCGCAGCCGCTTCATTGACTACCCGTGCAATAATGGAGAGAGCCTCTTTGCTGAGCGGAAGCTTGTTGGCAACCGGATTTTCGGGAACCTTGAATGAGGTGATTTTTACCGGTTTGTCGGTTATACGTGGCACCTGGCCGGACAGACGGTTAACCTCGGATATGGCCGCATCGATCATTTCGATGTAGCCGTTGGTAATGTGCGAAACGATGCCGATCTCTTTGGCTTCTTCGACGCTTAGACGTCTGGCCTCGCCGATCATGGCGTTGAACGTTTCCGAAGCATGCGGCCATTTGCGATAGGGGACTACAACCCCACCCATGCCGGGCAGGATACCCAGGGTGATTTCGGGAAGCTGGAAGAATGCTTTGCTGTCGGCAACAATGCTGTGGCAACGCAGCGCCACCTCAACTCCGCCCCCCATGGCCAGACCGTTGACTGCAGCCACCACCGGTTTATCCATCTTGTCAATGAAGTGCAGAACCTCTGAATTGCCGCGGGCCAGTTCTACTCCGGCAGTATGGTTGTCGATGGTGGCGATGAACCCGCCAATGTCCGCGCCGGCGCAGAACGCCTTGGTGCCATAACCGGTGATGACAAAGCCTTTTACCGACGGATCATCAGCCCCCTTTTTCAGTTCAGCCAGAATCTCGTTGCACGTGCCTGCTCCCAGGGAGTTGGCAGCCTGCGGACGGCGGATGGTGATGATACGTACTCCGTCCCGGTCATCGACGAGAATGTCACGGGGAAAATCGAGGTATTCAGCAATCGGCCGTTTGGGCTGCGGAAAGCCGGGGCGTTCCTTGGCAAAAGCGGCCATGATGCGCTCCACTTCCCGTTCGCCCATCTCTCCCATGACGTCAAAAACACCTTTTTTAAAGCCAAGGGCGATCAGGCTGCCAAAATTGAGATCCGATCGGGTGCCGATATTGCGGTCGGCGATGTCGAAGCATTGGGAGAACACCACGCCGATCATGCGATCGCGAATCCACTCTTTCGTATCCTCGGGAACATCCACCTTTGTTCCCGGCTTCGCTACGTTCCATTTGTCCACGGACAACAGGGCGGGAGAAGGCTCATAGCAGGCACGTTCGGCCGTGCGGCGCTCCTGTGATTCATAGGTAAGCGGATTGCCGCCAGCCATGTTGAGCACATAAAAGGGGCCCGCACCCACGAACTCCTCGCAGACGGCATCCACCTGTTTTGTGGTGGCACGGTCAACCAGGTAGGCGGCTTCGCTGGTCCAGCTCTCAAAGATCCGGTTGAGCAGGAAAGAATACACATTGTCCGTAACCACCGGCGCCTTGCCGGTAGTGGCGAAAAACCAGATCAGGTAATTCAGCAGTTCCCGGCTGGCCCCTTCCCAGTTGATCACTTCAACGGCCATGCTGCGCCAGGCCGGTGAGAAGAAGTGCGTGATGGTGGAGCGCTCCGGATGCTTCATGCCGCTGAAAATCTGCTGCGCCGGGATACCACTGGTATTGGAGGTCAACGCGCACTTTTCATCCACGATCTCTTCAAGCATGGCGAAAATCTTCCGCTTTATCGTGAGATTTTCCGAGGCCGCTTCAATGACCAGGCCGCAATTTTTGAGCAGGCTGTAATCCGTGGTGTACACGATATTGCCCAGCACCTTTTCGGCCACTTCAGGGGTCATGCTTTTGCGGTCAATCCCTTTTTGCGCATAGCCCTGGAAACGTTTTTCAGCTTTTTGCAACTGCTCCTCGGACACATCCACCAGATAGAGCTTTTTGTCGGGAGTGCCGGTTCTCAGATAGTAGGCGATGTCAGGACCGATATTGCCGGCGCCGATTACCGCCATTTCTTCGGGAATGGCCCGGTCGGTCTGGACCAGGTACGGGTTGAAATACGATGGGTATAATTTATTTTCTTTTGTCATGGCTCTCACCTTGTCTTGTTTTTTTATAGAAATTCCAGAATACGTTCTTCTTGAAACGAGCTAGCCAACCTTGATGACAACTGAAGCTGCCGTATCGCCAGCTGCACAGCCGGAGAAGAGCAGGTACCCGCCCCCCTTCAGTGCCAGTTCTTCAATTCCTTCGATCATGAGGCGGGCACCGGTAGGCGCCTGGGGATGACCATAGATGAGTGAGCAGCCGTAGTTGTTCATCGTCTGCGCATCAAGACCAAGTTCCTTGGCCATGGCAAGATCATTGGCGGCAAACGGGTTGTGGGTCTTAACCGCGCCCAGATCGCCAACCTTGATGCCGGCATTATCCAGTGCCATTTTTGCTGACGGAGCTACTGCTGCCGCCATAAAGGCCTTTTTGGTTCTGGCATAGCCGTACGACACGATCTGCACTTCAATTTTCGAATTGGAACTGAGCGCCTGGGCGTTCTCCCTGGTTGTTACCAGAATGCCGCTGTTTCCGTCGGCCGGAAAGGTCTGAGCACCGAACGTATGCACACCGTCGGGCAGGACCGGCCTGAGTCCGGCTAATCCTTCACGGGTAGTTGCGGTGACGCCCTCGTCAGTCTCAACCAGAATGCTCTTCTTTTTCGACAACTGAACCTCTGCACTGAACATATAGCGCTTCTGGAATTCGCGGTCGTTTGCCAAAGCATCCTGATACTGTTCATACCGCCGGACCGTCAGGTCATCGCACTCTTCGCGGGTGATGCCGAATTCCTTACTGACATTCTCTGCTGTCTTGATCATGGCCTCACCCGCCCACGGATCCTTGGCTACGTTGTCCATGAACCAATCTTCAGCAGTCGGCTTACCGCCAGGACCATTCGGATTCGGCCATACCGCATGAGGGCCGTTGGAGCAGCGATCGGCAAGAAGACACCAGTTTTTCTCATACATCCCTGCTTCAACACCTACTGCAGCCTGGTAAATGGACAGGGCAGCAGTGGAGCAGGCCTGAGAAATCAAGGCCCCCGGAACCCTCTCGGCTCCCATCAGCGCTGCTGCCCATGGTCCGCCGTAGAACCAGGACGGCTGGTAGACGGTACTTCCGACATGCACATAATCGAGCATGTTCGGATCCCACCCTTTTGCCTCGAAAAACCGTTTGGAAGTTGCCGCTCCCAGAGAAACGGCATTCTCGTTAGCCAAACTTCCTTGCCAACGAACAAAAGGGGTACTGTAATAGCCTTGGTAGGGGATATAAGCTTTTTTCAACATTGTGAGTTCCTCCCTTTTCTTTTGTATTTGAATACGTAAACCACGTTTAACGATGCGCCACCCATCTTCAGCAAAACAGTACTTCAATACCGTTTTAATCTTACAACTTTACACGCAAACCCAACATTTCCACGTAAATCCGACAGTCCATCATACGACAAAACTATTATGGTATTGTTGTACCACTTTACTTTTTTATTATCAAGACAAATTTATACAGGTGTTATATTTTCCAGAGATCAGCTTGTCGCAGCAAAAAACTCCACACTATTTTTTATCCGCGGAATAGACGTAAAAGCCCTTACCGGCTTTGCGACCGTTAAAACCGGCCTTCACCATGTTGCGCAGCAGAGAAGGCGGAGCAAAGCGGGCCTCTTTCGTATGGTTGAAGAATATTTCACCCACATAATACCCGATATCCACGCCGGCAAAATCCTGAAGTTCAAGCGGCCCCATCGGCATCCCCGCCCCAAGTTTCATGGCGGTATCAATATCTTCAGCTGAAGCGACGCCGTCCTGGAGCAGACGAATCGCATCCATCATGTAGGGTACCAGCAGACGATTCAGGACAAAGCCGGGGGTATCCTTACAGGTGATCGGAGTTTTGCCGAAGCTTTTGGCGAGATCAAGAGCCAGGGCGGTCGTCTCGGGGGTAGTCTGAATTGCCGGGATCACCTCAACAAGCTTCATCATGGGCACCGGATTGAAGAAATGCATGCCGACAAAGTTGGCGGGATTTTTAACCAGTGACGCCATTTCCGTTATTGAAAGCGATGAGGTATTGGTGGCGATAATCGTATCGGCACCGCACACCGGCTCCAGTCGGGTGAACAGCTCTTTTTTGACATCAATGTCCTCAAACACCGCTTCAATGATATACTGAACAGCTGTGAGGGTATTCACGTCAGTGGAAAAGCTGATGCGATCCAGAGTGTCTTTCATCTCCTGCTCAGTGATTTTCTCTTTTTTCAGCATCCGGTCAAGACTGGTACGAATGGTCTTATCCGCTCTCCCCCAGGCGGCATCGGTCGTGTCAACCACCCTGACCTGGTACCCGGCCTGAGCCGCCACTTGAATGATACCCGATCCCATACTGCCGCAGCCGACAACGCCAATTGTCTTGATGTCTTCGATTTTCATGATCATTTCTCCTTTTAGGTTTTAGTCCGAAACGGGCTTATCTCGCCCATCCTCTTTACCTTTTGCTCACTGCAGCTTTGCAGTCAAAGCAGGTACAAATTGCATAACATCTGCAACTACCAGCACGTCGGCGAACTCGCCGATCGGCGCATCCTTGTCTTTATTAATGGCGAGAATAAAGTCGGATTTCTTCATACCCGCAAGATGCTGGATAGCGCCGCTGATTCCGCACGCTACATACAGCTTCGGCGAGACAGTCTGGCCGGTGGTCCCGACCTGATGACTATGCTCCACCCAGCCGGCATCAACAACCGGACGGCTTGCCCCCATTTCGCCACCGAGTGCTTTGGCCAATGCCTGAATGACCGGCACGTTGTCTTTTTTGCCGATGCCGCGCCCGGCAGAAACGATGACCTCTGCTTTACCCAGATCAACATCCTTCTTCTCGGCAGCTTCATAGCCGGTGAATTCAAGGTTGGCGCTGCCGGCTGCCGTTACCTTCTGAACAGTTGGTGCCCCCCCTGGCTGCAGTCCCGGGAAAGCGCCTGCTTGAATAGTAAGGACTGCTTTTGCGGTCGACGGCTTGACGGTGCGACGCATTTTGGCGTTGCAGCAGCCGACTTCGAAACCACCGGCTACAAGTGCCACTACTTCTGACACCTGTGTAGCTTTAAGTGCAGCTGCCACTCGCGGAGCCAGGTCCCACCCGTATGATGAGTGCTGAAAGACGATGTAGTCCGGGTTTTCTTTCTGCACAGCCTCCAGAATGATTTTCTTGTGCAGGTCCGGATTATATTCGCCACATACCGTTGCATCAGCCAGATACAGGGTGCCGCTGTATGCAGGAAGCTGACTCTCGCTCCCAACCAGCAGCATGGCAGTTTCAGCATCCATCTGCCCGGCAAAGCCAAACAGTTCATAGGTGGAGTCAAGCAGTTTTCCTTCACGGTATTCGCCGATCAATAATGCTTTCATGATGTCTCCTATCTCAGTACCGCTGTTTTGTCTTTGAGGATCGCAATTACCTTGTCGACCAAGTCGCCCGTATCACCTTCAAGTACAAGACCGCCACCCTTCTTTGCTGGTGGATGGAAGCTGGCTGTGGTTGCCAGAGACTCTTCAGCCAACAAATCGGCAACCGGAATGACGGTGATCTCTTTCTTTTTGGCCTTCATGATGTTGGGCAACGTAGGATAGCGTGGGACGTTGAGCCCGAGCTGACAGGTAACCAGTGCCGGGGTTTTCAGCGTGACAATCCCCTTAACGCCACCCTCCAATTCGCGCTTGGCTGTGATACTGCCGCTGTCGTAGTTGAAGCCGACGATCGTGGTAGTACAGGCAAATCCAAGCTGTTCAGCAACAGTCACACCGACCTGAGCGGAGCCACGATCCTGGGACTGCATACCGGCGAAGATAATGTCGAAGCCTTTGTTTTTGGCATAGGCTCCAATGACTGAGGCGATCTGCCACGGATCTTTGCTTGAGGCAGCATTATCCTGAACATGGATGGCGTTATCGCACCCCATGGCAAGTGCTTTTTTGATCGCTTCCGCAACGCGATCCGGACCGATGGAAAGCACCGTCAGTTCAACACTGTCTCCAAGTTTTTCCCGCAGTTGCACCGCCTGTTCCACGGCATATTCGTCATATTCGTTCATGCGCCACGCAAGATCGGCCTCGTCGTACCATGTTCCTACTGCGTCAGGTTTGAAGCGGGATTCCAGGTCAGGGACCTGTTTGATACAGACAAGCAGTTTCATATTTTCTCCTCCTCTATTGTCCAGATATCTGTGTTATGCCGTTATCCGTTCAGCCACTATTTCGGCGAGATCTCTCACCTGCAGCACTTCTTCCGCACCGCCGGTTTTGATGCCGTCCTCAAACATGGTGAGGCAGAAGGGGCAGTTGGATACCAGGAGCGGCGCTCCAGTGTCGGTGGCCATCTTGATTCTGACTTCGCTGATCTTGCTCCCCAGCTTCTCCTCGGCAATGATACGGCCGCCGCCGGCGCTGCAGCAGAAGCTGTCATAGCCGTTTTTATTCATTTCCGTGATCGAGCCCCCGGCTGTCTTGAGGATTGTACGAGGCTGGTCAATGATGTCCATGTAGCGTCCGAGGTAGCAGGAATCGTGATAGGTAAAGGAGAACGGTTCCGGTGTCAGATTGAGTTTTCCGGTTCCCAGCAGGGTGCTGATATAGGTGCTGTAGTGCTCGACCGGAATATCAAGGCCAAGGTCTTTATAATCGCGGGCCAGGGTGTTGAAGCAGTGCGGACAGGTGGTGACTATTTTTTTGACGTCATAGACCTTGATCAGCTCGATATTTTCGGCAGCTGTCATCTGGTAGAGGTATTCATTACCGAGCTTTCTGACCGGTTCACCACAGCATTTTTCTTCTTTGCCGAGGATACCAACTTTGATGCCGGCGGCAGCACAGATCTTTATGAAATTACGGGCAATTGCCTGATTGCGCTTATCAAAGGAGGCGTAACAGCCGACAAAGTAGAGCACGTCTACGTGACTATCCTGTTCCATTACTGACACGGGCAGACCATCGGCCCAATCACCCCGGGCAGCATAAGCGAGGCCGAAGGGGTTGCCGTTGACTTCGATGTTGTTCACCGCTGTTTTCACTTCATCACCTGGGAAGGCGCCTTCCATGAGTGTGAGGTTGCGGCGCATTTCAATAATTTTGTTAACATGTTCAATGTTGGCCGGGCAGACATCCTGACAGGCGCGGCAGGTGGTGCAGGACCAGAGGGCATCCTGGCTGACGGCTTCAATGAGGTTGCCGGCCGGGTTGCCTTCGGCCAGTTCGCCGATCTGTTTGACAAGCTTCATCGGTGACAGCGGCTTGTCGGTGGTAGCCGCCGGGCAGCGGTCTTGACAACGCTTGCAGGAGGTACAGGCATCAGCGTCGAAGAGGTCCTTCCAGGTGAGATCGGTAACAACAGCAGCACCGAACTGTTCTATTGATTCATCTTCGAGGTTGATGGTGGCGATGCCCCCTTTTGCTTCAAAAGGAGCAAGAAAGGCATTGGCACTGGTGGTAACGATATGACGCAGCTTGGTGTAGGGAATGGCGCAGAAGAAGCCGAGCACCAATACAAAGTGAAGCCACCAGAAGATTTTATGGATTACCAGCATGGTACCGGGAGTCATGGCGACAAACAGTTGTCCAACCAGCAGCCCTCCCGGAGAGAATCGAGCCAGTTCCGGATTCTGCTGAAGTTCGGTGGCGGCCATGCGCACACCTTCGATCAAAAAGCCGGTAATCAGGATAGCAAAGAGCAACTGCATCACAATGTAGTCGTCCCGGACAATTTCCAGACCTTTCGGCTTGACGACGAATCTGCGGATAAAGAGGCCGCCCAGCATAATGACGGCAAGGATACCGGCACTATCAAGTACCAGTGAGAATGCCTTGTAAAAATCGCCAGACAGGAGATTTACCTGTAACACCGGTGTAAAGAAGTCAGCCTGAAACATTACCAGCATTGTCCCGGCAAAGAGGAACAGGAAGCTCCAGAAGAAGACCGAATGAAATATACCGCCATCGGTCACACGGGAGACTTTTGACTGATTGAACACTTCGGAAAGCATTCGTTTGACGCGTTCATCGTAGCGGTCAAACCGGTTAACACTCTTTCCCTGACGCCATACCGGCAGTCGCTTCCAAAATCCCCATGCCATGCAGCCGAAGGCGGCGAATGCCAGAATATACATCGGGATGACAACTTCGTGACCGATGTTCCAGTAAATTTGACGAGTAGCTTCCATAAATAGAATCCTCAATTCTCAGATTATGCCTTCTTCAAGCTCAGCGTTCTTTATTAAGTAAATAAGTACTACATTACTTATTTACCTGTCAATAAAAAATAGAACCGTTTTTCTTTTGTAGATATTTTCTTTTCCTGGCCACAAATCAGGCCATGAAACCGCACAAAGAAACAACTTGCCAGACCACGGCATGCCTGGCCAGGATTCACTTCTTTGACTTTTTTTTATTCAAATCAACATACTCTTCGCGCTTCCGATATGCAGTCAAGTAGAGTGCATCTTCGGCGTACGTTGTCGGATGGACTACCGGTACGGGTTGTGGTCGCATCTGTTCATCAACACTGACAAAGGTAAAAAGACAGGTGTTGGAGAGAGCCTTGCTTCTCCGGTCACGGCTTATCCTCTCTATATCCGATTCAACGCTGATTGAGGTTTTGCCGGTGTGAACGACTCGGCAGGTAAAGTGGAGTTTGTCGTCGATGAGGACCCTGTGCAGAAAGTTAATCCGATTCACCACCTTGATGACCGCCCTGCCAGGTGCAACCAGCTCAGCACAGATTGCGGCCAGTTCATACGCACGTCGCATCAGGTAACCACCAAAAATAGATTGCGGAACCTTTTCCAGTTCAGGAAACATACGCTCCCATGATTCAGTAACCAGCTGCCCAACCTTCAGCCCCGCAAATCCTTGTTCATCTTGAGCGCTATGGAGCGAGGAAAGCACCTCATATTCGTGTAATGAAGGTGGTTGAAGAGCCATCTTCTGTTGCCCTTTGCACGCATCTCGCCTTGCCCGAGCTTTGTCCGCACGCTTCATTTCCAGCTCACCCGGATATTCTAGAGGTGGCAGATCAAGACTCACTGCTCCATCACCCGCACCAGAACGAGCTACCATCATAAAATAGCAAGAACCGACATGTCGCATTTTCCCATCACCAGTCGGTTGTTCAACACGTATTCCTACCTCCAGAGAGCTCCGCCCAACATAGTTTATACGGGCACTACAGATAACGTCATGTGTCACTTCCGCGGAATTTCGAATGATGATGTTATCAATGGAAGCAGTTACCACTTCCCCCTCTGGATAGAAACGTCGCACGTAGGCAATGGCCGTCTCCCCGGCAACTATATCAAGCACCTCCAAAAGGAGTCCGAAACGGAAATTACCAGGGATATCGCCCGTTACAACTTGGTAGCGATGACGTAGCGCCGCATCACTTTCAAGCGGGAGCCGGTAACTATATGAGGTGTCGACTGGACTAGACATAATGAACTCCGTTCGCTCAGGAAATAACTTCCAACTTTCTAAAACATGTAGCGGCCAGCTTCCCTTGCCGCCTCTGCCAACAGATGCTTTGCTTCGAGGAACCCCTCAACGGGATAATATGAAAGCCGCTGAATATTTTTTCTCAACATGGTTCGATATATCGCTAGCCCCGCATATCCACTGCAACGCACTGCAGTCATGTGGAATTGTGACGAACGCTCAAAGGCAACAACTTTGATTACTTCACGAAGCAACTCTTTCCTTTTGGCGCTGGCGGAGCTGAAAACCTGTTCTCCCCTCAGAAGCGAACTTTCCAAGGCAAATATATCGATCGCCATATCGGCCAAAGCCAGCATGACCTCTTGTGATTCTCTGACATGCTCAACCGCTCCGATAATGCCTAAATATAGAGTTTTAAGGTTAGACAGCAGGGAGAGTTCAAGAGAAAAGGGCTCTTTTCCCTGTTCAGCATCAGCCTCGTTGGCTATAGTCATATTTTCACGAGCGATATGAACCTTTCCCCACAAGTTCAGGAATCCGCTATCAGCCCTGCGGAAGAGTATTGTTGGAATGAGAATTCGGTTAATCTCGTTGGTTCCTTCGAAAATCCTCTGAATCCTCGAATCACGGTAGTGGCGCTCCACCGCGTACTCGCTGATGTAGCCATAGCCGCCATGGATCTGCACCGCTTCGTCCACCACCATGTCCAGCTGTTCGCTGCAGAACACTTTGGCAATGGCGCACTCCGCAGCGTACTCCTCGATCGCCTTCTGGTAGCGTTCGTAATAATCCGCACCATCGTGATCCAGGGTGGCGATCCGGTCATCCAACATACCTGCAACCCGGTATACTACCGACTCGGAGGCAAAAATGGAGGCCGTCATGTCGGCAATTTTTTCCTTGATTGCGCCAAATTCGCCGATCGCCTTGCCGAACTGCTTCCGCTCGCCCGCATACGCAGCAGCCTCGCCAAACGCCGCCTTGGCCATGCCGAGCGTCTGCGTCGCCACTTTCAGCCGCCCCACGTTGAGCACGTTGAAGGCGATCTTGTGCCCCTTGCCGGCTTCGCCGAGCAGGTTCTCGACCGGCACCCTGACATCCTGCAGCACCAGCGCGGTGGTGGAGGAGCCTTTGAGTCCCATCTTCTTTTCCTCGGCGCCTACCGAGAATCCCTCAAAACTCTTCTCCACCAGGAACGCGGAGAACTGTTTGCCGTCGATTTTGGCAAATACGGTGAACAGGTCGGCAAACGCCGAATTCGTGATGAACTGCTTGGCGCCGTTAAGGATGTAGTGCGTACCGTCGGCACTCAGAACCGCCGTGGTACGGGAACTCAGGGGGTCGCTGCCGCAATCGGGTTCGGTCAGGGCGTAGGCGCCGAACCATTCACCCGAGGCGAGTTTCCCCAGATACCGTTCCTTCTGATCGGCGGTTCCGTAGTACACCAGCGGCAGCATGCCGATGCCGGTATGGCCCCCAAAGGCCATGACGAAAGAAGCCACCGGCGCGACCTTCTCGATCATGAGCATATTGGTGGTCTTTTCCAGCTCCAGGCCGCCGTACTCCTCGGGCACTTCGGCGAGAAAGAGTCCCAGATCGGCACATTGCTTCAGCTTTTCGACGAGGAAATCAAAATCCTTGTTCTCTATCCGCTCGATATTCGGATATATCTCGTTCTTCATGAACTCTTCGGTTGTCTCCCCTATCTGGCGCTGTTCCGAGGTAAAGTCTTCGGGTACGAAAATGTTCGTACCTGAATTTTTGTTTGTCAGAAGAAACTCTCCACCAAGTGTAGGCGACGTATTCATTGCATAATCTCCTCTCGCATCAATTCCAGTTGGTAATTTTCATAGTCCCGTTTTCATCGAGGTTTTTTTGCATATTGAAGACCTTGTAGAGCATGTGGGGCTCGTGACCGCTTGCCCGCGCCTGACATTCCCTGGTGGCCCGGTTGAAATAATCCTGCAGAATCGGCTTGTAGTCGGGGTGGACACACGTGTCGATAATCTTTTGCGCCCGTTGTCTGGGAGCAAGCCCCCTCAAGTCCGCCAGCCCTTGTTCCGTCACCAGCACATCCATATCGTGTTCCGTATGATCCACATGAGGCACCATCGGCACGACGCAGCTTATGCCGTCGGGATCATTCTTCGAAGGCCTGGTCGAGGGGGTATGCATGATGGACAGGTACGCGTTCCTCATAAATTCTCCCGACCCGCCAATGCCGTTAAGCATGCGTGAACCGTTGACGAGCGTAGAGTTAACGTGGGCGTAGAGATCGAACTCAATCGGAGTGTTCATCGAGATCAAACCGAGCCTGCGAATCGGCTCGGGATGGTTGGTGATCTGAATCGGTCGCAGGATCGTGTTTTTCGTGTATTTCTCCCAGTTCTCGAACAGACGCTTCAACCCCGCCTGGGTCAAGGAGAAGGATGCGGCCGAAACGGATTCGAGCTTGCCCGCATCGAACAGGTCCATCAGGTTGTCCTGAAAAACCTCGGTCCAGACAGTGAGATTTTCAAAGGTGCTCTTGAGCAGTCCGCCAAAAACGGCATTGGCGATGCTTCCTACACCTGATTGAAGTGGCAGCAGATTTTTCGGCAGACGACCGTTTTTTACTTCGTTATGCAGAAAGCTGATGATGTGGCCTGCAATCAATTCTGATTTTTTGTCCGAAGGTCCAAGCGGACGACCGACCGGATCCTTGCAAGATTCTACGATGGCGACTATTTTGTTCCGGTCGCAGGGCATGCTGGTGGTTCCGATTCGATCCGTCACGGTCCTGATCGGATAGATATTCTTGTGGGGGGGGACCTCAAAGGAGAGGCAGTCATGCAACCCCTCGAAGGAAGGGATCTTTGTATTGATTTCGATGATGATCCTGTCGGCTCGTGCCATGACCTCGGCAGCAATGCCTACGGCAAGGGTCGGTACGACTCCCCCGTCCTCAGTAATGCAGCTCGCCTCGATGATGCCTATATCCAGCCTTCCTCCATTATCCATGGTATAGAAACCGTATCCGAAATCCTGCGCGAACATAGAAAGATGTCGGTCCCCAAAATTGACCGTCCCCTCATTGATCGCCTGACGGATCGAAGTGCCCTGCTGATGCGGCCAGCGCCGGTCCAGCATCCCCAGCCTTGCCCAGCGGTTGTCGACATCCGTCCCTATTGAAGCACCGGTAAAAACATTGAAGCGCATCTTGCCGGCAAGTCCGTTATGCTCAACGTGATCGGCCAGCAACCCCGGAACGGTCTTGGGATGCCCCTCCGCAAAGCCCGAGAAGCCGAGATACATCCCATCCCTAAAGAGCGAAACAGTATCAGCGGCATCCATGATCTTAGAATGCAGTCGAGGGTCTCTGATTCTTCTTTGCAACTCGCTCTCCTGGCCAACTAGGCGGTTCATTCACCTTACCCCACGCATGTTTCTTTATTTGAGACTGACGATTTTAAAGCGCGACAAACCCTGAATGGAACATAAACGTATTTTGCACACTCCGAGCCAACCACAAGACCCAACACATTATACGTTTAACTATTTGTTTTTATTGCATTTAGTCGGAGTAACACTTTTATACAAAAAAGAAGTGCCCCTGTCGCATACGATATTTCGTATGCGACAGGGGCAGACAAGTGGTTCGACAGAAATGTAACTGATTGTAATTGTTGGAGAGATTGACTGAACCCGTACGGGGAGAGACGGGATACTATATTTCGGATGAACTACTATATTTCGGATGGGCAGCTTTGCGTTTAACGCCAAGTTTTTTCATCCTGGAGTCGAGAGTCGTCGGCTTGAGCCCCAGAATTTCTGCGGCACCACCACTGCCGCGAACCCGCCATCCCGTCCTTTCCATGACGGCAAGGATATGCACCCGTTCCATATCTTCCAGAGAGGTCACCTGAACAATGCCGCCGGTTTTATCGGGCAACTCAACCACCAACGTCAAATCGCCACTCAGGATCATGGCTCTCTCAACCACGTTGCGCAACTCCCTGACGTTGCCCGGCCAGCGGTAGCTCATCAATGCTTCCATGCTCTTCCTTGGTATCTGTTCAATCGTTTTCCCAAAGGTTTTGCCGAACTCTTTGACCATGGCCCAGACCAGTAACGGGATGTCGTCCCGACGCTCCCGCAGGGGTGGAACCAGTATCGGGAACACATTCAGGCGGTAATAGAGGTCCTCACGAAACCTCCCCTCACTGACCGCCCTGGCAAGGTCACGATTCGTAGCGGCAATCACCCGGACATCAACCTTGATGGTGGTCGAGCTTCCCAACCGCTCAAATTGCCCTTCCTGCAGCACCCGGAGTAGCTTTGACTGCAGTTCGAGAGGCAGCTCACCGATTTCGTCAAGAAAAATAGTCGAAGCATTTGCAGCTTCAAAACGACCGACCTGCGAAGTTTGGGCCCCAGTATAAGCACCCTTTTCACGCCCGAACAGTTCCGCTTCAATCAGCGTCGGCGGAAGTGCGGCGCAATTAAGCTTGATCATTGCATGGCCATTCCGGCCGCTCTGCTTGTGAATGGCGTGCGCTATCAACTCTTTCCCCGTACCGGTTTCACCGAGAATGAGTACCGTAGAATCCGTAGCAGCCACCTGCTCTACCTGCAACAATACTTTTCTGATAGCGTCCGATTGACCGATGATTTCCTCATACGCCTGTTCGACCTTTATCTGGTCACGGAGATAAATATTTTCGGCTTTAAGTGCGTCAGACAACTCCTTGATTTCGGCGAGGGCCTTTTGCATCTTCTGATCAGCCCACTTCCTCTCCAAGGCATTTACGAAGACGTCTCCCAGGAGGCGCAGCCGCTGTACGAGCAGATCGGGCCATATCCTTTTGACTTTATAGGAAGCGAAGGAGACGAGACCGACAACCACCCCCCCTATGCTCAGCGGAATGAACAGAAACGACTTGATACCGCCCATATCCTGGCAATATTTCTTTTCGCGCCACAGGCTGTCAGGCAGTTCATCGACATCGGAGATGCTGGACATCTCACCCCGGCGCCACATGCTGCTCCAGACCGGCACGACCTCATCAACGATCGGAGGCGGCTGCACTATTCCGGGGAGGGAGTAGGAATGGGTTAAGTGCAAATGGCCGTCCTCACGCAGATACTGCCAGAGACTGCAGCGATCAAATTGCAGGAAATCAACAACTTTCTGAAGTCCAAGCTCGATTTTACCGTCAACGTCGCTGACTGGTACATTTATAAATGCCGTCGAGAGGTCGGAGAGAAATGCCTCAAATTTGAGGCGTTCGTCCTGGGTCGCATCCTTCACTTTCTGGTCGGTAATGTCGCGTACGATTACGCCGGCCCCCTGAAGTGTTCCACCTTCGTCCTTGAGAAGATAACAGCCGATCCGCCAGTAAATCGGTTCGGGTTCCTGCCCCCCCAACTGCTTGGAGACTTCCACTTCCAAGTCTACAAGTGCCGCGCCCTCCGTCATCGCATGCTGTACGATCGGCTCAAGAACCAAGGCAACCCCGGAGTTAACCTCCTTCACAGCTCTCCCGAGATGCTCCTCAATCGGCTTGCCATTGATCGCCGCCATGCGACCGTTGACATGAACATATCGCAAATTCAGGTCAAAAATTGAGAGACCGAATGGAGCATCCAGGAACAGCTGCGTCAGCTTATGGGAGAATTCCGAAAAGGGTGCGGGAACACGCATTTTCAACTTCATCTATCTACCTCGGACCTTGTAGTTGCTAACACATCGAAGCCGATATACGCGTTGGGAAGCATTTATAGTGTATAATGGAATGAAATTGAAACAAAGAGGAATAACAAACTATGATCCCGATCAAGTTCATTTCTCTTGCAGTCCTGCTGTACATCGGCCTGCTGTTCGGGGTGGCCTATGTCGCGGACTGGAGACGGGATGCCGGCCGAAGCGTCGTAGCCAATTCCTGGGTCTACTCGCTTTCCATGGCGGTTCATTACACATCCTGGACCTTTTACGGCCTCGTCGGCCAGGCCGCCACCACCGGAATTGCCTTCCTGGCCCCCTACCTCGGCGCAACCCTGATAGCCTTCACCTGGTGGTTTCTCCTGCGCAAGATGGTGCGTATCTGCAAGGAACATCCTCAGCATCGCCGACTTCATCGCGAGCCGCTACGGCAAATCACCACTCCTCGGCGGGATCGTCACCATCTTTTCCATCATGGCGATTATTCCCTATATCGCCCTGCAACTCAAGGCAGTGGCACACACCTTTGATCTTCTTACCCTCCCTGTCCAGGCGGGAGGCGGCTTCACTAGCGTTGCTCCCATACTGACTCCCTCCATTGATACCGCTTTCATCGTCGCCCTGTTTCTCAGTCTTTTCGGAGTTCTTTTCGGAGCGAGACGCTTGGACGCATCGGGGCGTCTCGAAGGACTGGTGGCCGCCGTAGCCCTGCAATCAGTCGTCAAGCTTATTGCCTTCCTCAGTGTCGGAATATTCATCACCTACGGCCTGTTCGATGGCTTTACCGACATCTTTTCCCGCTTCGTTGCCCGGTTTCCCGACCGGACCCACCTCTTTTTACTGGGATCAACGCAACACCCTTACGGTTCCTGGTTTTCCTGGCTGTTGTTTTCCATGACAGCGATCATGTTCCTTCCTCGTCAATTCCATGTCATGGTTATCGAGAATGCCGACGAGGAGCACATCAAGGATGCCATGTGGCGTTTCCCCGCCTACACGTTTCTGCTCACATTGTTTGTAATGCCGATAGCCCTGGGTGGGCTCATCATCAACGGGGGTGATACCGCGGTGGCCGATTATTTCGTCATCAGCCTACCCTTGCAGACGGGACATCCTTTGCTGGCCATGCTCGTTTTCATCGGCGGGTTCTCCGCCTCGGCAGGCATGGTCATGGTCGAATCGGTGGTCCTTTCCACCATGATTCTCAACCATATTGTCATCCCGGTCCTCCTGAAATTAAAAATCGGCGCCACCGACATCTCGGGACTTCTCATCAACACCAAGCGGGCCGGCATCATTGCGGTAGTCTTTCTCGGCTACCTCTACTATCGTGTCATCGGCGAGTCGTACACGCTGATAAACATCGGGGTCGTATCGTTAATCGCCGCCACCCAATTCGCGCCTGCCATCATCGGCGGGCTCTACTGGAAGCGCGCTTCGCGTCGCGGCTCATCCGTCGGACTGGTACTCGGTTTTCTCCTCTGGTTTTACACCCTGCTGGTTCCGCTGTTCGTGAAGTCGGGATGGATAGGGAGGAGCATCCTGGAAAGCGGCCCTTTCGGCGTTCGCTTCCTGCGCCCGCTTGAACTCTTCGGCCTGGATGGCCTTGACATGTTGAGCCACGCCCTGTTCTGGACCTTGTTCTTCAACCTGGGGGCATTCATTGCCGTTTCCCTCCTGTCCGAGCAGGACAAAGGTGACGCTGAACAGGCTGAGAAATTTGTGGGCGTCTTCGAAGCACGAGAGGTACCGCTCCCGCGAAAGAGAATGAGCAAAGCGCCCGCCATCGAGGAATTCGCCATCCTCATGACCAAGTTTATCGGCGAAAAACAGGCGCACGCCGCCATGATCGAGTACCTGGAAGACAAGGAGGTTGACGAACAGGGTCGTTTATCGGAATACGAACTCCCCTTGTTGAAGCGCTTTACTGAACGGGTCTTGGCTGGCTCGGTGGGTGCCGCCGCAGCGGGTGTCATTGTCGATAGTTATTTGGTGGCAAGAGGAAGCGAGCTTGAAGATGTATTCAACATCTTCGGCACGGTCACCCTCAGCCGTACCGCCAGCCGGGAACAACTGAGCATTCTGTATGAGACGGCGAGAATAGTTGCCGGAAAAGCCGATCAACAAACCATCCTCGACAAGATCCTTGAACACCTCCAGCAACAGTTAAAATTCGACATTTGTATCATCCGCACTCTTGATGAAGAAAGGATGTGCCTTGTTGTCCGTAGCCACATAGGGATGAGTTCCCGGCACCTGGATGAATCAGATCGGCAACTGGACCACGAAACGTACGCCGGCACAACCTTTCTGACAAATTCGGTTGTGGTGGTCAACGACACGGATGTGATGGGAAAAATGGTCTCAGCCAACATAGTCCGCGGGGAAAAAATACAGTCATTCACGCACACCCCAATTACTATCGAAGGGAAACCCGTAGGTGTACTCTCCGTCTTCTCGAGAACGAAGAAGGGGATCTTCACAGACGAGGTCATTGAGCTGTTAAAGAGCCTGTCGGGACAGGTAGGAATCACTCTGCGCAACGCCCTTCAGACCGATAAACTCATTAAAGCAAAGGGGCACGAAAAGGAATTGCAGATCGCCAAAGCCATACAGCTCGGGCTGCTTCCAACATGCGCCCTTGAAATCCCGGGAATATCCCTGGCAGGGACATGTATCCCTGCCCGCGAGGTGGGGGGAGACTACTATGATTATATTTCACGTGGACCGGCAGCCCTGGACCTGGTTATCGCCGATGTCTCCGGACACAATGTTGGTGCCGCCCTCCTCATGGCCGAAGTTCGCACCTTCATCCAGGCCGAAGCAAAGAACCTGCGAAATCCAGGGGATATGCTTTGCACTCTCAACGAGTTCCTCTTTGAGGATCTCACCCGGGCAGAGCTATTCATCACCGTATTCTATCTGACCTACGATGCCAGCATGCAAGAGCTCTCCTTTGCCAACGGAGGCCATAACCGTCCGATGGTCTGGAGATCCGGAACACAGTCATGCGAGTGGCTGGACGCAGAAGGTCTCATCCTTGGAGTAATGCGTAATGTCGATTATGAAAAAAAGCAAGTGCCGCTGTACCCCGGAGACATCCTGCTCCTCTACACCGACGGTATCACGGAGGCCGCTAATCCCGACAAGGAGATGTTCGGTGAGGATCGTCTTTTCTCCTTGCTCAAGCAATATCACACTCTGCCACCGCAGCAGATTATCGACAGCCTCCTCAAGCAGGTCAGATCTTTTACCGGGAATCATACGCTGGTCGATGATGTTTCGCTCGTCGTCATGAAGCTGGAACAAACAGAGCGAAGCGAGATCGACAAGAATTAGTTGCTTCAGCAAAATTGGCCTTGCATCTTCACAACCATTATGGTATTTAAGTACTAAATTAAAAAAGACAGCAACTATCCGTAACAACATACTATTTATTGCATTACAGATCAAACCCACCTTCGCTTCGCCGTTGCTTGATCACCATGGCGAGTCGAGAGAGAGAAAACAATGAACAACAAAATCATCATCCGAGATGCCCAGAAAAAGGACATCGATGCTGTCGTCAAGATTGACACCGAGATCAGCCTGGATTGGTACGGCACCGTTTTAGACAAGGCAGACTACTGGAAGGAACTTTTCAATTATTATGGACGGCGCGAAAAAGACAACCGCTTCTTCCTCGTTGCGGAATTGAATGATGAAGTCGTCGGTTTTGTTATCGGTGAAGCAAGGGCCTGGGAATTCGGCTCTCCCCTGTGCGGCTGGGTCTTCGCCGTCGAGGTTTCTTCCCAGAAACGGACTCATGGTGTCGGACAGCATCTCTTCACTGAAATATGCCACCGATTGAATCAAGTGGGTGTCTCGACGATTCGTACCATGGTGGATATTGAAAACAAGGTAACCTTATCGTTCTTCCGAAGTCAGGGGATGCGCTCCGGCAGGAACATTGAACTGGAAATGCAGATTTAGGGATATCCGGCAAAAACTGGAGAGTGAATAACCATGAAACTGAATAAAGCAAGTCTATTTGCCCTGATCGCCGTGCTTGAATTGGCGAGTGATCCAAAACAGCAGATTTCGACAACCGATATAGCCGTCAAATATGACATTTCCACTCACCACCTGGCAAAGGTCATGCGCAATCTGGTCCATCATGGACTGGTTCAGGCGGTAAGAGGTGTTGGTGGTGGCTACCGTTTTTCGGGAAACCTCAAGCGCACAACGCTGCTCGACGTCATTCAGATGTTTGAAACCTTGGAATCGGTATTGGACATGCCCAACCACTGCCTCACGGAAGGCGGTCCGATTATTGCGGAGCTGCAGAGTATCACCAATGAAATTGACACCCTGACCAGAGTGGTGCTTGATACCATCACGCTTGAAACGGCTCTGAAAAGTGCCAAACAACGTCCGCTTGCAAATATCGCCTTACCAGACAAGGCTTGAACCCTGCACTGTTTAATCCTTCATGCGACAACACACGATAAAGACTCCTTACATAATTGGAGAGGTCCATTGCTATTCAACTGAAATCAACGGTGAACTTGTACTCTTCGATTGCGGTCCGCCAACGGCAGAAGCTTTAGATTCGCTGAAATCGCAGATTGATCTATCCCGCCTGAAGTACCTTTTTATTACCCATTGCCATGTAGACCATTACGGCCTGGTTTCCAAAATCACCGAGAACTCTGATGCCAGGGTTTTTTTCCCGCGTAATGAAGCCGTCAGGCTGAAGCGCCACTCTGAATGCCTCGATCATCTCGTACATCTGCTGACAGAACTTGGCTGTGACGATAAGATTACCGTGCACATTCGGGAGAAAACGGAACAGGAACGCGTGACTATAAACGCACCCGAGCAGTACGAAATAGTAGAAGAGTCGGATGTGCCGGCAAAGCTCGGAATTAAATGGATGAGCTGCCCGGGCCATTCCCAGAGTGACCTTATCTATATTTATGGGAAGCATGCTGTCACAGGAGATATTCTACTTCGGAATGTTTTCCAAGTTCCCATTCTCGATGTGGATACGACAACGTTTGCGGGAAGGTTCCACAACTATGATGCCTACTGCTCAAGCATAATATCACTGCAACGTCTGAGGGGCTTCTTAATCCATCCAGGGCATCGATGGCAGGTGGACAATGTGGATGCAACTATCCTCTTCTACGTCAAAAAAACGCTGGAGCGGGCACGACAGGTTTTAAGACATACCGGGGACGATAAAGTTATCGACCTCGTCAGGTCGCTGTTTGGCAGCATCATCAAAAATCCATTCTTCGTCCATATGAAAATTTCAGAAACAGTCTTTGTTCTGGATTTCCTCGCAGACCCAGGTCAGCTGAAAGCAGCTCTTGAATCGTTGGGGCTGTTCAATAATGTCAGTGACCTGTACCATTCCGTAGTAGGCAAAAATGGTTTCGGACAACATATAATTAATTACCCAGCCTGAGTTTTTACTCGAGTTTATGGCAGACAGGATCAAATATGAAATTTAACGGAACAGATTCATACATAACAACCGACGATCTGCTTCTCGCAGTCAACTCCGCCATAGTCCTGAAGCGTCCGCTTCTAATTAAGGGTGAACCTGGAACAGGGAAAACTATGCTTGCTGAAGAAGTTGCCAGGGCTCTTGGTATGCCGCTGTACCAGTGGCATGTAAAATCCACCACTAAGGCACAGCAGGGACTATACGAATACGATGCTGTTTCTCGCCTGAGAGACTCCCAACTAGGTGACCCGAGAGTCCACAATATTGGCAACTATATCGTCAAAGGAAAACTCTGGGAGGCCTTCGAGTCAGAACAGCAGGCCGTTCTGCTCATAGACGAAGTTGACAAAGCAGACATTGAGTTCCCGAATGATCTTCTACGGGAGCTCGACCGGATGGAATTCCATGTTTATGAAACTCGGGAAACTATCAGTGCACGACATCGTCCCGTCATCATTATAACCAGCAATAACGAAAAAGAGCTGCCTGATGCCTTTCTGAGGCGCTGTTTTTTCCACTATATCCGCTTCCCTGACCGCACAACCCTTGAACAAATCGTAAATGTGCACTATCCAAACATTCAACCATCACTGGTGCGCTCCGCTCTGGAAGTTTTCCTGGGAATAAGGGAAATACCGGGGCTAAAAAAGAGGCCATCCACCTCAGAACTACTAGACTGGTTAAGGATTCTGCTTGCTGAAAAAGTTTCACCTGACTCACTCACCGCAAAAAAGAAAGAGAGAACGCTGCCGCCGTTGCACGGTGCACTGATAAAGAATGAACAAGATCAGCATTTGTTTGAGTCACCTTTACTCCAGCAATCGTCCAGATACTAACCGACACAATGCTAATCGATTTTTTTCTCCGTCTGAAAAAGGCGGGAGTTCCGGCCACACTTGCCGAGCTCCTAACTCTGCTAGATGCCCTCAATAAAGAATTGGCTTTTGGAAGCGTTGAAGACTTTTACTTTCTGGCACGACTATGCCTGGTTAAGGATGAGACCCATTTCGACAAGTTCGATAGGGTGTTCATGGAGTACTTCCAAGGGGTTTCAAATCCTCTCGAAGAATTAACACGTGAACTACCCGAGGAGTGGCTTCGGAGATTAGCGGATCAGTTTCTCAGCGAAGAGGAAAAACATCAGATTCAATCATTGGGAGGACTCGACAAGCTTCTGGAAACGCTTAAAAAACGCCTTGAAGAACAAAAAGAACGACACGAGGGCGGAAACCGCTGGATCGGCACCTCCGGTACCTCACCTTTTGGCGCATATGGTTATAACCCGGAAGGAATCAGGATTGGACAGGAGATGTCCCGTCACCGAAGGGCTGTGAAGGTATGGGACCGCCGTGAATACAGGGATTTTGATGATTCGATCGAGCTTGGAACCCGCAACTTCAAGATGGCGTTGCGTCGCTTGCGAACTTTTGCACGTGAAGGATCGCAGCAGGAGTTGGACCTTCCCGGCACTATTCAGGCGACAGCCAATAACGCAGGCTGCCTTGACCTGAAGATGGTGCCGGAGCGTCACAATGCAGCCAAAGTGCTGTTGTTTCTCGACGTGGGAGGATCCATGGATCCTCACATTGAGACCTGCGAGCAACTCTTCTCCGCCGCCCGAGGCGAATTCAAACATCTGGAGCATTTTTACTTTCATAATTTTTTCTACGAACATATCTGGAGAAATAACCTTCGCCGTTGGGACCAGCAGTTTCCTACCCTTGAGCTGATCCGCCAATTCGGCTCCGACTACAAAATCATTATTGTTGGCGATGCCTCCATGGGGCCGTATGAAATTCAGTGGCCCGGTGGAAGTGTGGAACACAATAACCGGGAGCCTGGCTCACTCTGGCTCAAGCGGCTTCTCGACCAATACCGGCACTCCGTCTGGTTGAATCCTGTCCCGCAGTCTCAGTGGAATTATACGAGTTCGGTCCAGACAGCCCGTCAATTAATGGAAGGACGCATGTATCCTCTGACTTTGGATGGCCTGAGTGAAGCGATCCATTTATTGAACAAGTAGCTTTCTATAAAATACCTACAGGAGCCGTAGATGAAAACAATTCTTTCCGGAAACGAAGCAATAGCCCGTGGCGCTTATGAAGCCGGTTGCCTGGTCGCGTGCGCATATCCCGGCACCCCCTCAACTGAAATTCTTGAAAACACAATCTCGTACAAGGAAATCAATTCTTCCTGGGCTCCCAATGAAAAGGTGGCGCTGGAAGTAGCAATTGGCGCCTCTTTTGGCGGCGGCCGCGCGCTCTGCACGATGAAGCATGTAGGCGTCAATGTTGCTGCCGATCCACTCTTTACTCTTTCGTACACCGGCGTGCGCGGCGGTCTGGTACTGGTGGTCGCAGACGATCCTGAAATGCACTCATCCCAGAACGAGCAGGACAGCCGTAATTACGCTAAGTTTGCCAAGGTGCCGATGTTGGAACCGTCCGATTCTCAGGAATGCAAGGAATTTACCCGACTGGCATTTGAACTGTCCGAACAGTATGACGCACCGGTCATGCTTAGAAGCAGTACCCGCATTTCCCACGGTAAATCAATAGTTGAGCTGGGTGAGCGTGTTACTGATCTGCCGCTTCCAAAACTCGAAAAGAACCCGACCAAGCTGGTTATGCTCCCCGGCAATGCCCGCGTCCGCCATCCGCTGGTCGAACAGAAGCTTGCCAATCTTTCCAAAGCCGCGGCAATTATGCCACTCAATCGAATGGAAGTTCGCGAGCCATCAATCGGCATCATTACTGCCGGTATCTGTTATCAATATGTGAGGGAAGTTCTACCAACCGCCTCTACCCTCAAGCTTGGCATGGTATACCCGCTTCCACACGATCTGATCCGTGAATTTGCCGCAAAGGTAGATAAACTCTATGTCATTGAGGAACTTGATCCCTTTATTGAAGATCAGGTTAAGGCGATGGGGATAGCTACGGTCGGAAAGGAGATTATATCTCTCTGCGGCGAACTGACTCCTGGCCGACTCCGGAGTGCCTTCGGTCTGCAGCAGCCAGCTTGCATTCCAGCCGACAAACTACCTGGCCGTCCACCCAACATGTGCCCAGGCTGTCCGCATCGCGGCGTATTCTACGTCCTTAACCAGCTAAAAGCCTACGTTACCGGCGATATCGGCTGCTACACACTTGGCTTCATGCCACCGCTCTCCGCGATGGACACCTGCATATGCATGGGTGCGTCCGTTGGAATGGCAACCGGCGCGATCAAAGTTGTTTCCGCCGAGGAAAAGAAAAAAGTTGTTTCCGTAATCGGTGACTCGACCTTCCTTCATACCGGAATGAACGGCCTGATGGATATGGTCTACAACAATTCGCCGGCCACGCTGATCATTCTTGACAACCGAATTACCGCAATGACCGGGAGACAGGACAATCCCGCTTCCGGCTTTACGCTGATGAATGACCCGGCCCACTCCATCAATATTCCGCTGCTCTGTAAGGCGCTTGGGGCAAAGAATATCCGCTTCATCAATCCGCTCGACCTGGAAGAAACCAAGCTGGTAATTGCCGAGGAGATGGAACGTCCCGAGCCTTCAGTAATCATCACGAACAAGCCGTGCGTGTTGATCAAGCGGGATGATATCTTTCAGAAGGGGCCGGTCTATGTTGTTGATGAAGATAAATGCACCGGATGCCGTGCTTGTCTGAAGATCGGCTGCCCGGCAATTGAATGGTGTCCGGCTGGAGATGGGAGCAAGAAAGGTAAGACTCATATCGATCCGATGCAGTGCACCGGATGTGATGTCTGCCGCCAGTTGTGCAAGTTTGATTCTATTGGGAGTGTGCAATGATTAATAAGATAACAAACGTAATCTTGGTAGGCGTTGGTGGTCAAGGCATTCTACTGGCATCCGAAATACTCTCCGAGGCGGCTATGTTGGCCGGCTTTGATGTCAAAAAAAGCGAAATCCACGGCATGTCCCAGCGTGGTGGAAGCGTTTTATCTCACGTACGTTATGGCATTAAAGTCTTTTCGCCGGTCGTTCCGGAGGGTGAGGGAGATATCCTCTTCGGCTTCGAGTTGATGGAGACATTCCGTTCGTTGCCGCTCCTGAAACAAGGTGGCACTGTGGTCACCAACGACCTGCAGATATCGCCACCGTCCGTATTAATCGGACAACAAGACTATCCAGAGCGGCTCGCTGAGCGGCTCAAAGAGCAGTTCACCGATTTTCTATTGGTAGACGGCCAGAAAATGGCCACTGATGCCGGTAACGTGCGGGTTGCAAATACAGTGTTGCTGGGTGCGGTCTCAAAACGACTCAGCATTAGCGAAGAGTATTGGCTGAAGGCTCTTGAAAAAATGGTACCGACCAAGGCAGTAGAGGTCAATAAGCTGGCTTTTCTAATGGGACGTGACGTTTGGTGAAAACGGCATACGATTTTCTACGGAACTTAAATAGACCTTCTGACATTCCACTTTGGAACTGTTCCTACTTTAATGGGGAACGTCATGTATGCCTACGAATCTGCAAACAGGTAGAAGTTGGAGTTATTAAACAATGAGTACTGCACTGATATTGATTGATATTCAAAAGGACTACTTTCCCGGCGGGCGTATGGAACTGTCCGGAAGTATAGAAGCAGCTGGAGCCGCGGCACGCATATTGTCTGCATTCAGAAAAGCTTCGTGGCCGGTTTTCCACATCCAGCACATATCCGCCGAGCCAACGGCAGCATTTTTCGTTCCGGGGACAACCGGTATCGAGATTCATCCCTGCGTCACACCGCATCCAGACGAGCCAACTATCACAAAACGCTATCCCAACAGCTTCCGCGAAACCGATCTGCTTGAGAAAATTCGGCACGCCGGAGTGGACAGCATCCTTTTCTGTGGGATGATGACGAGCATGTGCGTTGACGCAACGGTCAGAGCCGCCTTCGATCATGGATTCACCTGTACTATTGCTCAGGACGCCTGCGCCACGCTTGATCTTATCTTCAATGGCGAAGCAATTCCCGCCGGTCAAGTACATGGGTCTTTTCTGGCCGCCATGGGAACGGTTTACGCTAAGATCAGAACAACAGATGCCATCCTTGAAAGTATTACTGCTGGGACAGGACAATGACCATTAAGTTATACACTTTGGAAAAAGAGGGGTCTGAAGAATTCAGAAAACATTCTTACACTATTCAGAATTATGAACACTGACATTACTCGTAACCACCTGACACGTATAGTACTGATCCTTGGGGCTCTTTCGGCTTTCGGACCAATGTCTATAGATATGTACCTCCCAGCTTTCCCTCAGATTGCAAGAGACCTTGGAGTCCCCCTCGGCACTGTGCAGCTTTCTATTTCCGCATTCCTGTATGGCTCAGCAATAGGACAGTTGTTTTACGGCCCGCTTGCGGATCGATTCGGAAGGCGCAGACCACTGCTCTGCGGTTTGATTCTGTATATAGTTTCAGCAATTGGGTGCGCCTGCGTACATACGGGAGAGGACCTCCTTTTCTGGCGCGTGGTAATGGCGGTTGGCGGAGGTGCTGGCATGGTTATTACCCGTGCCGTGGTACGCGACCTTTACGATATGACCGAAGCTGCCAGGATGTTCTCGCTTCTCATGTTGGTGATGGGAATAGCACCAATATTGGCACCTATGGCAGGTGGACAGCTCCTGTTGATTACAGGGTGGCGTGGAATTTTTATTTTTCTGGGGATATTTGGGCTTATCTCTTTTATTGCTGCAACTGCAGGTCTACCCGAATCGCTGCCGGAGGAACGGCGCATCAAGCGAACCTTTGCTGAGATGGCTGGCATTTATGGGCACCTTCTCCGCAACCGCCATTTCGTCAGATATGCCATTGCGCTGGGATGCGTTGCCGGCATTAGCTTCTCCTACATTTCCGGGGCGCCATTTCTCTTTATCGAACTCCACAGAGTTACTCCCCAGCACTTTGGCCTCTTCTTTGGAGCCAATGCCTGTGGACTCATTGGTGCATCTCAGATTAACCGTAGGCTTTTACGTTACTATACGCCACAATACATCCTGAAGGTGGCGTTTTCCATCAGTGTTGCTGCAACCCTTCTGCTGACTGTAGTTATAGCTACAGGAATCGGAGGCTTTCCTGCAGAAATTATCCTCCTGTTTATTTGCCTAAGTATGACAGGGTTTCTCTACCCAAACGTGACAGCACTTGCCCTTGCCCCCTTCGATAAAACAGCTGGGAGCGCATCAGCACTTCTTGGTACGATTCAGTATACCCTCGGCGCAAGCGCAGGAACGTTAGCGGGGGTATTCCATAACGACACCGCGATACCAATGGTTGCCACTATGGCCGCATTCTCGATAGTTGGCTGGTGTGCCGTAGAACTCAGCCGTTCTACATTAGGAAAGGTAACAACAAGGCGTTGAACGGAAATAGTTTAATCCGGGCGGAAAACCACCAATGCGTGATCTGCGCGATCAATTAACTTAGTTATCGGGGTCGGGTTAAATCTGGTGTTTCCAAGCAGAACCTACAGTACCATTCCAGGGTTCTCCATCGACAATCATGTTGGGCGAGTAGCCAAGGCAGGAATTGATCTGCATATAGGCGGCAGCAACTGGCTGAATTTTGATTACAGTTAAGGGGTCGTTCCTGAAAATAGTGCACTCGAACTCTTCTTGGGAGGATGGAATTCTGACTTCTGATTACAGACAACCATTTGACTTTATTGCAGAAATAAACGCTGAGTACAAACAGAAAATGGCCGTTTCTCGTGAGAAAAACGGCCATTGTCCAATTTGGCTCCCCTTCACGGACTCGAACCATGGACAAGGTGATTAACAGTCACCTGCTCTACCAACTGAGCTAAAGGGGAATATAACCACAAAACAACAAAATATTGTATTGTGGAATGTGACAGAACAACGTCTAACCCGCTGAGATGTATCGAATCAGGAAGCTGATGGCGTCATCAAAAGCGTCCGGTTATTTACCATGTGCCGCAGGAAAAAGTCAACCATAATTTATCAGGCAGCGGCGATTCAGCGAACATTTAACAGCGGCACCGTTTACCCCTGCTGGCGGAGTTGCAGGTCGGCATCCTTCTGCTCCAGATCCTTGTCCATTTCGACGCGATAGCGCAGCAGCAGCGAAGCAAGATGCGGATCCGAAAGCGCCAGAATCTGTGCGGCAAACAGGGCGGCGTTTTTCGCCCCCGCCTTGCCGATAGCCATTGTTGCAACAGGAATTCCGCCCGGCATCTGTACCGTCGCGTACAACGCATCCAGGCCATTCAGAGCCCCTCCCGGCATCGGTACACCGATAACAGGCAGGATGGTTTTTGACGCAACGACTCCGGCCAGATGAGCCGCCATCCCGGCGCCGGCAATGATGATCTTCACACCACGATCCGCCGCCTCGGAGGCAAGGGCCATCGTGCGGACCGGTGAGCGGTGCGCCGATGAAATCCTCATCTCATACGGAATGTCGAAGATACCGAGAATATCGGCCGCTTCCTGCATCGTCGGAAGATCGGTATCACTTCCCATCATCAGAAGTACCACTGGGGCAGCTTTCATTTTTTTACCTCATGTTTCCTGTTCAATTTCATTAAATGCGTTCCAGGGCCTTTTTGCCGATATCGCTGCGGTATTGGACTCCGGGCCAGGTAATCCGTGACACCCCCTGATAGGCGGTCGTGATGGCATCTTTGACGGTTGCTCCCAAGGCCGTAACACCCAGGACCCTGCCGCCGCTGGTGACGCAGGCGCCACCTTTTTCCGCCGTGCCGGCATGAAAAACGTACAGACCCTCAATCTCGGCCGCCTCGTCCAGGCCGGAAATCGCATCACCCTTCCGGTAATCGCCCGGATACCCTTCCGAGGCCATGACGACACAGACGGCCGCCTTGTCATGCCACTCGATACCGGCACCCGCAAGATCGCCGTTGGCAACGGCAAGCAGCACCGGCACGATGTCGGATTTCATCCGCATCAGCAGCGGCTGGCACTCCGGATCACCAAAGCGGGCGTTAAACTCCAGTGTTTTAACTTCGCCGTCCTTCACCATCAAACCGGCATACAGCACCCCGCGATACGAGCGTCCTTCAGCGGCCATGCCGTCCACGGTCGGGCGGATCACCTGCTGCATGGCTTTTTCATGAATGGCCGCCGTTACCACGGGAGCCGGTGAGTAGGCCCCCATCCCGCCTGTATTCGGCCCCAGATCACCGTCAAAGACCGCTTTATGATCCTGGGCGCTGGCCAGCGGAATGATGTTTTTACCATCGGTGATGACGAGAAACGAGGCCTCTTCACCGGTCAGAAACTCCTCGATGACGACCCGCGAACCGGCGCTGCCGAAGGCGTTGCCGCTCAGCATGTCACGCACGGCCGCAACCGCTTCCCCGCACGTCCGGGCGATTATGACACCTTTCCCGGCCGCCAGGCCATCGGCCTTGACCACAATCGGCGCCCCGGTGCTGTTGATGAAGGCTTCGGCCTCGGCCTGATCGGTGAACACGCCGTAGGCGGCGGTCGGCACGTGGTACTTCTTCATCAGATCTTTTGAAAAAGCCTTGCTCCCCTCGATAAAGGCCGCTTTTTGCGACGGGCCGAATACCTTGAGACCGTGCGACTCGAACAGATCGACGATCCCGAGTGACAGCGGCTGTTCGGGTCCGACGACCGTCAGGTCGATCCTGTTTTCATAGGCAAACGCCAGCAGCTTGTCCAGCTGATCGACGCCAATAGGAAGATTCTCGGCCAGAGCCGCCGTTCCCGGGTTGCCGGGAGCGCAGTAGATCTTGGTTACGAGCGGTGACTGGGCAATTTTCCAGACCAGGGCATGTTCGCGGCCGCCACCGCCGATTACGAGTATTTTCATATACTAACACCTCTTGCAGATAATATTATCAGGTTTCAACTCTTGGTCACGTCTCGACGAAGTCAGATTTGAGATGATAACAAGGCGGCGCGGCAAAAGCGACGTAGGCATAGCTTTACGCTATGTCGAGGAGCTTTTGACGAGCTAACGCCGTTAGCGTTCAAATATGGCTTTGTCTAGTGCCGGAAATGCCGCATGGTGGTGAAGAGCATGGCAATGCCGTGTTCGTTGGCGGCTTTGATGACCTCTTCGTCGCGAACGCTGCCGCCTGTCTGGATGATGGCGGTCACACCCGCTTCCGCCGCGGCATCGACCCCGTCGCGAAACGGGAAGAAGGCATCCGAAGCCAGCACCGTTCCCCGGGTCGGGAGCAGCGCCTTCTGGACGGCAATCTTGGATGAATCGACGCGGGACATCTGGCCGGCACCGATTCCGACCGTCTGGTCGCGGTTGCTGAAAACGATGGCATTCGACTTGACATGCTTGCAGACCCGCCAGGCAAAATCAAGCGCCTCGTATTCGGACACGGTCGGAGCACGTTCGGTCACCACGCGGCATTCAAGGGCGTTGACCATCCCCAGGTCTCTCCCCTGCAGCAGCAAACCGCCGGTAACCCGTTTCAAGTCGAACCCTCCGGCGACATAGCTGTCAAGAAGCGGCACCTGCATGACCCGGACATTTTTCTTCGCGGTAAATATGGCCAGGGCCTCCTCGCTGTAACCGGGGGCGATGACCGCTTCCAGAAAGGTAGAGGTCAGCTCTCTGGCGGTCGCGGCATCGACCGTGCGATTGAAGCCGACGATGCCGCCGAAGGCTGAAACCGGATCACACTCGCGGGCCTTGAGGTACGCCGTCAGTGGCGAATCCGCCAGGGCAACACCGCAGGGGTTGGTGTGCTTGATGATGACGGCGGCACTCTGCTCGAATTCCTTGACGGTCTCGATTGCGGCGTCCAGATCGATAATATTGTTGAAGGAGAGTTCCTTGCCCTGGAGCTGCACGGCATTGGAAACACACGGTTCGGAGATGCTGCCTTCAACATAAAAAGCTGCGGTTTGGTGAGGATTTTCACCATAGCGCAGATCCTGGGCCTTTTTGACCTGCAGGGTGAAAGTGGGGGGATATTCCTGGACCTCACCCGTCAGCCGCGCCCCGAGATAGTTGGATATCGCTCCGTCGTATGCGGCGGTGTGCTGAAACACCTTGACCGCCAGGGCATAGTTGGTGGCGGCGGAAACCGCACCTGCGGAGGTCTTCATCTCTTCAAGCACCCGGGCATAGTCGGCGCTGTCAACCAGCACGGTTACATCCGGGTAGTTCTTGGCCGCCGAGCGGAGCATGGTCGGGCCGCCGATATCGATATTTTCAATGGCATCTTCGAGCCGGCACCCTTCCCTGGCGGTTGTGGCCTCGAATGGATAGAGATTTACGACCACCATGTCGATATTCTCGATGCCGTGCTCTTTCATCTTGGCCACATGCTCCGGATTGGAGCGCATCCCCAGCAGCCCGCCATGTACCTTGGGGTGCAGGGTTTTCACCCGTCCATCCAGCATTTCCGGAAAACCGGTAAACTCGGAGACATCCTTGACCGTCAAGCCCGCTTCCCGCAGCAGCTTGGCGGTGCCGCCGGTCGAGAGCAACTCCACTCCATAACCCGCCAGCTGCCGGGAAAATTCAACGACACCTTCCTTGTCAGAGACACTGATCAGTGCCCTGGTTATCTTTGCCATGCTCTTACTCCTTATTGATCAGGTGGATTGTCTATGTTCGGATGATATTACAGTGGAAAATCAATATGCCGCATGAAGAGCGTCTCAAAAAGGGGTGTTCCGGAAAGCGGCACGACCTTGAATCGCTGTGCCAGCTCCTCGACGGCCCCGAAGTCATCTCTGCCCGCAAGCGCTTTTTCAACACCCGCCAGAGCACCTTCAGGGGTAAAACGGGTCGTTTGTACCATGCTTTCGTCGAAAATTCCAATCGTTTTCAGCCATGCGGCCTGCAAGACCGCGCCGAAAGAACCGGTCAGAATCACCTGTTTCAAGGCGTGGCACTGTATACGGGAACGCTCCGCCAGAACATCGATCCCGGCCCGCAGGGCGGCTTTGGCGAGCTGCAGCTGCCGGACATCCTCCTGCGACAGGACAATCAGGCGGCCGGCGTCACGATGCAGGACAAAGGCATTGGCTCCCTGATATTCGATCACCCGCACAGCCAGATTGGATTCGATCTCTTCGGAGTTCCGCAGCCTGCCGCCGGATTCAAGGATATCGCAGCGCAGCAGCTCGGTAATCGCTTCGATTGCTCCCGAACCGCAGATCCCGGACGGCCGGCCGTTGCCGATGACCTGCAGCGTCAGGCGTTCACCTTCAATCCGTACGGAGTTGATTGCCCCCGCCAGGGCGGCCATGCCGCAGGAGAGGTTGCCCCCCTCGAAGGCGGGTCCGGCAGCGGCGGAGGTTGCCCAGACCGTATCCCCGGCGATCAGCGCAATTTCCCCGTTGGTCCCCATGTCAAGACAGAGCGTGGCATTATCCGGTTCCGCTCCGTAGATGAACGCCACCGTGTCGCCGCCCACGAACCCTCCCGGCATCGGAAAGAGATAGACACCGGCGTTGCCGTCCCACTCCAGATCGGCAGCCTTCAGATGCGTACCGGCGGTGTAGAGCGGCCGGTAGGGGGGGAAGGCCAGTGACTTTAGTTGCAGCCCCAGCAGAATATGCTGCATGGCCGGATTTCCGGCGATGGCGACCTGGCGCACGTCACCCCAGACGATCCCGGCGGCAGCGCAGAGTTCATCCCCCATCCTTCTCAGCTCGGTGCGGATCAGCGCCGACATTTCCCGCAGGAGCGGTGCGAAGTTGACGGCCGCATCCATTCGTGAAATCACGTCGGCGCCGAAGCGGCGCTGCGGATTAAGGGCGCCGGAGACGGCAAGGCGCTCACCGGTTCTGCAATCAACCAGCGAAGCGGCCAGCGTGGTGGTTCCAAGATCTATGGCAAGTGAGTACATGGCGTTCTCTGGTTTATCGTAAGATTACTTCAGGTACACCCTCGGCACCCGTTTGCTGATGCCGCAGAAAATCGTATAGGGAATGGTGTCGGCCCAGGCCGCCAGCTCTTCCGCATGAATGCAGTTGCCATTGTCGTCGGGCCCCATCAGGGTCACGGCATCTCCCACGGCAACGCCTTCGATTCCGGTCACGTCCAGCATGATCCAGTCCATGCAGACGGTCCCGGCTACTTTGGCCCTCTGGCCACGAATCAACACTTCACCCCGGTTCGTGAGAGAGCGGGGATAGCCGTCGGCATACCCGACCGGGACAGAGGCGATCAGGGTGCGCTCCCCGGCGGTAAAACGGCGGGCATAGCTGATGGTAGTTCCAGGCTCTACCCACTTGAGCATGGCAACCCGGCTTTTAAAGCGCATCACCGGTTTAAGATCGAGCTTGCCCTGGAAATCCGCAGACGGCAGAGCGCCATACATGGCGATTCCGGGCCTGATCAGGTTGCAGTCGGGGATATCCCGCAGCAGCGCCGCGGCGCTGTTGGCGATATGAATATAGCGGGGATCGAAACCGGCGTTGCGGGCCTCGGCCAGCGCCCGGGCGAAGCGCTCGCCCTGCAGGCTGGTGAAATTCCGCCCCGACTCATCAAGCTCATCGGCACTGGCAAAATGTGAAATCAGCCCTTCGAGAGCAATATTCGACATTTTCTTCAGCTCGGCAAGGAACGCGGGAATTTCATCATGGGGAACTCCCAGCCGCCCCATGCCGGTGTCGATCTTGAGATGGATCTGGGCCTTGCGGAAGAGCTTGCCGGCGGAGGCGGCCTGGTTGAGCGCCTGCGCCTGTTCCAGGGTAAATACAACGGTGGAGATGTTGTAGCCGATGCATTTTCGTTCCTGACCGGGGTAGACGCCGCCAAGCAGGAGAATCGGCTTGTCGCTGCCGCTTTTGCGGAGCTGTATCCCTTCGGCCAGGAACGCGACGCCGAAGGCGTTAACGCCGAGGCTTTCCAGCTCCCGGCTGATGTCCATGAACCCGTGCCCGTAGGCATCGGCTTTTACCACCGCCAGAATTTCGGTCTCCCGCGGTATCGAGGAGCGGATCAACCCATAGTTATGTTTGAGCGCGGCGAGATCAATCTCGGCATATGTAGGGCGGCCATCGTACAAAATACATTCACCTCGGATTCAGTTTCTTGCAAATTGAGACGTTAATTTTACGTAGTAAACAACAAAACCATAACCATTAAAGGCGAATGTTAACAGGGATAGACAGAATGAACAGGATGGAATGCTAAACTGAAAAGATTTTGTTTTTATCCTGTTTATCCTGTTCATCCCTGTAAATATTTTTGGTTGTTACAAGATCAGCTTTTTCCGCGCTGTTGCCAGACAGCGTGACATATCGGCGCTGCTGCGGCACGCAAGCGCCGTCCGCGCCAGGCGCTGGCACGCTTCGAAACTGTTGGAGCGGAACGCCTGCTTGACCACCGGTATACTGGGGGCCGAGAGGCTGAATTCCCGAATCCCCATCCCGGCCAGAAGCAGGGCGCAGAGCGGATCGGCGGCCATTTCTCCGCAGAGCGACACTTTTTTGCCCGCCTTGTTGGCGGCATCGGCAACACGCTTGATGGAATGCAGGACCGCCGGGTGGTACGGATCATAATACTGCCTGACACTGGCGTTGTTGCGGTCGGCAGCAAGGGTATACTGGATCAGGTCGTTGGTGCCGATGCTGACATAATCGACCTCCTGAATCAGATAGTTGATAATCTGCACCGCCGCCGGCACCTCGATCATGATTCCGAGCGGTATATAGCCGGGAACATCATGACCTTCACGCAGCAGCTCGTTTCTGACCGACGTCAGAATCTCCCTGATCTGGCGGATTTCATCGAGGCTGCTGACCAGCGGAAACATGATCGTCGGCCTGCCGGCATGTGACGCGAGCAGAATGCCGGCGAGCTGTTCCTTGAAGATATCCTGACGTTCCAGCGAAACGCGAATCGAGCGCCACCCAAGGAATGGATTATCCTCGTGAGGATACGGAAAGTAGGAAAGCCCCTTGTCGCCGCCGATATCGAGGGTGCGGATGTTGACGGTCCGGCCGGGGAAGCCTTCCAGAATTTTGCGATAGATGACGGCCTGCTCTTCACGGCTTGGAAATGCGGAGCGCGCCATGTAGGGGAATTCGGTACGGTAGAGCCCGACTCCTTCGGCGCCATGCAGGTTGGCGACCCGGACATCGGAAATCAGTCCGATGTTGGCGCTCAGAGTAATGGCAACACCATCGGTAGTAAGCGCCGGCAGGTCACGAAGCCCCTCCAGCTCCTTCATCCGGCCCGCATACTCCTGTTCGAGGCGCACGTACTCTTTTTTGATCACGGCATCCGGGTTGAGATAGACATGCCCCGAGGTGCCGTCAACGATGATCTCATCCTTGACATTGGCTGCCGCCATGATTCCCTGCACCCCCAGAACGGCCGGGATGCCGAGCGATTTTGCCATGATGGCGGCGTGCGAATAGGCGTTCCCCTTTTCGGTAACAATGCCGAGAATCTTGTTCGCATCAAGCATGGCAAGAATGGAGGGAAAAATCTCTTCCGCCACGAGTACCCGTTTTTCCTTGAGCGTCATCTCGCTGGAATCGTTCCCTTCGATCGCATCGATGATGCGTCGCCCGATGTCTTCCATATCCGCCGAACGCTCCCGCAGATACGGGTCCTCCATGGCGGAAAAAGCCTGGATGTAATGCTGGACAACATCATGGACGGCACGGGTAGCGCCCACCCCCCGAGCGACCAGATCGGTGACCTTGGCGGAAAAACTCCGGTCTTCCAGTATCATCAGATGGGTATGGAATATCGCGGCATCATCGGCCGAGAGCGTTTCGCTGACCCGTTTTTCCATGTAAATGGTCTGGATCTTGGCCTTTTCAAGGGCCTGCAAAAATTTATTCTCTTCTTCGGCGACAGTGCCGACCTTGGCCAGCTTGATGACTTTGTCGTTAAAGCGGTCGATGAGGTAGATTTTCCCGCGGCTGAAGCCGGGAGATACGGCGGTTCCGCCCAGAGATTTGGAAACCGGACCCCGTTTCAAGCCCCCTGTGCCAGATGATAGCGCATCACCCTCCGATCCGTTCCGAACCTTCGCCAGTTCCTGCTCGAACCAGGCCCGTTCCTGTTCCTTGTGCTGGATCGAATCAAGCAGGCGGGCCGTATGGACGATGCTGCCGATCTGAAAGGTGATGGTGCGCAGGATACTGATTTCATCGTCGTTGAAAGTGCGGGTATCGCGGGTCTGTACGACAATCACGCCGATCGGGGCCTTGTGTTCGAAGAGCGGCAGCCCGAGGAACGAGAGAAACCGCTCCTCTTTGGCCTCCTTGAAATATTTGTAGCGCGGATGCGACGGGGCGTTGTCGGTCATGACCATCGCGCGGGTTTCAACGGCAAGACCGGTCAGGCCTTCATGAATCTTCATGGAAACGCGGTTGACCGAAGCCCTGGAAAGACCTTTGGTGGCCTTCAACGTCAGGGTTTCGCCGTCGCTTTCCAGCAGATAGATCGAGCAGACATCGCTCCCCATCCGTTTGGCGACCAGGGTGACGATGTTGTCGAGGGTATCTGGCAGGTCGTGTGAATGCAGGATGATCGAGCTGATGTCCTCCAATGTGCGCAGGCCGAGTGATTGCTGGGGTTCTTTCATATCACATCCTTGTGAGAAAGATTTGGTTAGTGATACATTCCGGCCGGTTTCCGGCAAACTTCGATATCATAAATAGCCTAACGCTATCAGCGCCTTCCATGCCCCCAGCAGCCCGAGCAGGGCAACGATCCCGCCCATGCAGCGCTGGAAGACGCCTCGCCCCAGGGCGGATATTGTCGAGGCAACCTGGCCGTATGCCAGCAGCGCCGGAAGCGTGCCGCAGCCGAAAGCCAGCATCATGCCGCCGCCCTTCAGGGCGGAACCGCTCGTCGCGGCGGCAATCAGCACCCCGTACACCAGCCCGCAGGGCAACAGCCCCATCAGGAGACCGGCCGGAACCGCGGCCAGAACCGAGCTGCAAGCTCTCAACCGCGCGAGCCGACCCTTGATAAAACCCCATCCTGAACCGTCAAGAGCCGAAATAGCGAGCGCGCGCACACCGACGGCGGTAAATATTCCGATTGCCGCGACAAAAAGGTTGGCGGCCAGAAACAGCCACCTGACATGAGGTCTCAGCGTATCCACCATCCCCGCCCGGACGGCCAGACCCGCAGCAAGCCCGAGGACGCCGTAGGTGCCTATTCGTCCGGCATGATAGAGAAGATTGTACATAAAACGTCCCGCCGCTCCGGAATTTCTGTGCGACAGGGCCAGTGCTGACACGATCCCGCCGCACATGCCGAGGCAATGGCCGCTGCCGGCAAGACCGGCCGAAAATGCCAGCCAGATCTCCACCATCCCTTCAGGTCTCCAGCGCGCCGATCAGGCTCTTGATGTCGGCGACTCCGTTGGCAACCAGCCACGCTTCCATATCTTCAGCGATTTTCTGGGCCGCGCCCGGGTTGATGAAGCTGGCTGTGCCGACCTGGACCGCGGTGGCCCCGGCCAGCATGAATTCGAGCGCATCCACCGCGTTCATGATGCCGCCGATACCGATGATCGGCAGCTTGACCGCCTTTGCCACCTGCCATACCATGCGCAGGGCAATCGGCTTGATGGCCGGCCCGGAAAAACCGCCGGTGATATTGGCCAGCACCGGCCGCCTCCTGTTCAGGTCGATGGCCATGCCGGTCAGGGTGTTGATCAAGGAGAGCACGTCGGCGCCGGCATCTTCACACGCCCGGGCCATGACAACCACGTCGGTCACGTTGGGAGAGAGCTTGACGATCAGCGGCTTGATCGTCACCTTCCGGCAGGCCGAGACGACATCGAAGGCGCAGGCCGGATCGGTGCCGAAGACGATCCCCCCCTGCTTGACATTCGGGCAGGATATGTTTACCTCCAGAGCGGCCACCTCGGGGATTTCATCGAGGCGACGGGCCAGTTCGGCGTACTCGGCAACGCTGTTGCCGAAGAAGTTGGCGATGGCCGGGGTATTGACCGTGCGCAGAAACGGAACTTTTCTGGAGATGAAGGCATCGATCCCGACGTTCTGCAGGCCGATGGCGTTCAACATCCCGCCGGGGGTCTCGACGATACGCGGCGTCGGATTACCGGCCCGCGGTTTGAGTGACAGCCCTTTGGTCACAAAGGCGCCGATCGATTCCAGATCGACGTATCCGGCAAATTCCTCGCCGTAGCCGAAGGTGCCGGAGGCGGTCATTACCGGGTTGCGGAGCGGTATACCGGCCAGATTGACGGTCATGTCTGGTTTCATCGCAGATTTCATGGTCATTCCCTCCACTTCAGTTCGCCCGACTCGAATACCGGCCCTTCGGTGCAGACACAGCGGAAGTCGGGAGTTTCCGGCGAATGGGAGTGTCCCGGGGCAACGCAGCCGAGACAGGCGCCGACACCGCACGCCATATACCCTTCCAGCGACACCTGGCAGGGGAAGCTGCGCTCGGCCGCGATCCCGGCAACGGCATTCAGCATGCCGTGCGGGCCGCAGGCAAAGATGGTCGCCCGCCCCTGCAGCTCATCCAGCCGCCGCAGCAGCGCCTCAGTCACCAGACCCTGCTCTCCCAATGAGCCGTCTTCGGTGGCGGTATAGCACTCGACCCCAAGGCGCTCGAATTCGGTGATGCAGAGGATATCGTCCCTGGTCCGCCCTCCGGCAAAAAGCCTGACCTTCGACCCCTTTACCAGCTCCTTCGCCAGCAGGTAGAGCGGCGCCAGCCCGACTCCGCCTCCGACGATCAGCTTTTCCTCATCCGGAGTTCCCAGATCAAACCCCTTGCCGAGCGGCCCCAGCACATCGAGCAGGTCTGAACCGTGCAGCGTTGACAGCATGGCGGTCCCCTTCCCCACTACCCGGTACAGCATTTCCAGATAAGGCTGCGCAACGGCGCCGCTCTGGACGGGGGAGTAGGTGCCAACATCAAAAATGCCGAAGGGGCGCCGCAGCAGCGGGTCGATGGCGCCGTTAATCCGCACCATCACAAACTGGCCGGGACGTGCCGAGGCTAATTCCGGCGGAGCGGTCATCCGCATCCGCCAGTAGCCGGGAGAGACCTCCGCGTTGGAAAGAATAAGCGAGGTAAACTGCATCAGGGGTTCTCCTTGTAAATGTTTTATTCAAGTATAATTCACCCCCCCCAGCCCTTTATGCCCCAGAGGGTACTCCTTTGTAAGGAGGGGAGCTAAAATTCCCCTCCTGTTTCGCTTAGAAGCGCCTACTTCTGGCAGGAGAGGCTAGGGGTGGTAAGGTCTCAGCTAATCAACCAGCATTTCCTGAATAACATCCTTCACTTTACGGACATGGCGAAGATCGAGCTTGCCGAGTTCCTTGACCAGCCGACCACGATCAACCGTCCGGATCTGATCGAGTACGATCCACGCCTGCTTTCCTTCGAAACGGAGCGCCACCCGACTTGGATAATCGTGGGATTTGGTTGTCATCGGCGCAATCATGATGGTTTTTAGATTACGGTTCATTTCAAGCGGCGAGACAACCAGACAGGGCCGACTCTTTTTGATCTCATGACCGACGGTAGGATCAAGATTAACCAGATAGATGTGGTACTGGCTTATTTCCACTCCCACGCCTCCAGGTCGAAGGTGTCGTCGATCAACAGAGCATCGTCGCCATTTTGATGCATCGCGGCAAAAGCGCAGTCCCACCCTTCCCGCGGCGTCCGGGTTATCGGACGGATGATGATCTCGTCCTTGCCCGGACAAATTTCAACCTCGTCCTGCATATTGTATTGCCGCAGAAGAGCGGAGGGGATGCGGATCCCTTTTGAATTGCCGATGGAAATAAGATGTGCATGCATGGAGCGCCTCACGACATGGGGTTACATTGTAATTACAAAATAACCGGTCGATTGCTGGGAGGTCAAGAAAATAATCATCCTAACCCGGCATCACCGGAATCAAAAAGTAAAACAAATCATTAATCGAACAGGGATGAACAGGATATACAGGATAGCAGCAAAAAAATCAGTTTCTGGTTGAATCCAAAGCATTTCATCCTGTTCATCCTGTCCATCCATGTAAATTTGTCTTTCATGTTTCGTTGCACCCAAACTACTCACAAATATGTAGACTCAAGTCGTAAGGGACTAATGTAAACGAGTAATCATCTCATTTCAACCTCAACTCCATCAAGACCGCATCGTCAACGCCTTCATAGTATTTGCTGCGGATGCCGGTTCGGGCAAATCCGCATCGCTCATAGAGGGTAATGGCAGAGTTATTCGAGGCCCGCACCTCAAGCGCCAGCAATTCGGCCTCTTTTTCCCGCGCAACTGAAATCGCATGATCCATCAAGAGCCGCGCCACCCCCCGCCCCCGCTGTTCCGGTGCCACGGCAATATCCAGTATCTGAGCCTCCTCGAATAACGACATCAGGCAGACGTAGCCGACGATTATTCCGTTACCCTCGGCAACAAACGGAAACGAATGCGGAGCCGTCAGTTCGTGTTCAAAATGCTCCCGGCTCCACGGAGTCGGATATGATGCCTGCTCAATAGTCAGGACAGCGTCAAGATCTTCCGCGGTCATGGGGCGAATGTGTGGTCTGGGCTGGGCCGGCATGTGGGACATGATATGGAATCGGATTATGGATGTAAACGGTTTTTCGGATTCAAAGCATGAATTATTGGCCACGATCCGGGAGTTTTCACTTCCATATTGACAGCATACTTATTATCTGCATAAATATAATAATTCTGTTTATGAAGGACATGACATTTATGTACGACATCGAAAACAGCATCGGATTTCTGCTTGCAAAGGCGTACCAGCGGGCTTGGGCCATCATGCGAGAAGAGATCGAACCTTATGATCTCACCCCTCCGCAGTTTGCCCTGCTCTCTTTTCTCTGGCAACAGGACGGCATGACCCAGGTCGAGCTGTCCGAGAAAGGGCAGATAGACCGTTCCACCATCGGCGGGCTCATCGACCGGCTGGAGCGAAACGGCCTGCTTGAACGGCGTCAACACCCTCAGGACCGTAGGGCATACAGGATCTACCTCACGGAGCAGGGCAAGGCGATGGAGAACACCCTGTCAGCGTGTGCCGAGAGGTCGCTCAAACGGATTACCACTGGGCTCAGCGAAGAAGAAATCAAAGAATTCAGACGGATACTGAACATTTTACGCGGAGAACGGAGAGTCTATGAAATTCCTTCATGCTAGCCTTGCAGCTGTGATGTTTCTTGGCGTGGCGACCGGCTCCTGGGGCGCGCCACTCTCACTGCAGGAGTGCCTGAAAAAGGCGCACGACAACAACCCTGCCCTGAGAACCGCCGCATGGGACAGCCGTATTGCCGCGGAGGGGAGCCGCCTGGCATCGGCCGCCTCATACCCCCGTCTCGACGTCAATGCCGGATACACGATGCAGCTGGAACCGCAGGCGGTAAAAATAAATGGGTTCACGGCAGAAACCCAGGAACCTGATTATGCCTTCGGCGGCATTGCGGCCACATATACTCTCTACGATTTCGGCCGTCGGGATGCCCGGATCCGGCAGGCAGGCGCCTTCACGGAAGCTGCTGAAGAGGGTTACCTGTCCGGCAGAGGTGATGTCACGCTCCAGGTAATCGAAGCCTATTTCAGAATCCTTGAATCAGACAGGCTGATCCAGGCGGCGGACGAGGAGGTCGCTCAGATCACGGAACATCGCCGCGTGGCGCAGGTTCTGTTTGAAGAGGGTGTCGTTACCCGCAACGATGTCCTGCAGGCGGAAGTGCGCCTCGCCTCCGCCGTGCAAAAACGGCTGGCAGCGACCAACGTGCGTGAAAACATCTGGCTGCTCCTTAATTTCCTCACCGGAAACGATCCCGGCTTTCGAGGCGAACTGGATGAAGCGACCGCCCTGGGCAGTTCAAATCAGGATGCGGCCTCGGCAGGCGACGTCCATGCCAACCGTCATGACATCAAGGCCCAGAAACAGTTGATCGAGGCGCGCGAGTTTGAGGTGAGAGGAAACCGGGAGAACTACATTCCCGAAATCTATACCCGCCTCGGTGCCGATTATGTCCAGAACGACAAGGTGCGGGAACAGGCCATCTTCTCGGCGACGCTCGGAATCCGCATCAACCTGTTCGACGGGTATGCGTCCCAGGCGGCACGCGAGAGAGCGGTCAAAGAACGCTCGAAGCAGCAGGATAATTTCAGGCTGACGGAGCAGCGGGCTCTGCTTGAGATCAGAACCGCACGCAATGATGCAGCCGTGGCAAAAGAGCGGATCAAGGTGGCTGAAGCGGCAATCAGACAGAGCGAGGAAAACCTTCGGATCAATAAGGAGCGTTATCAGGAGCGGGTAGGAATCGCCTCGGAAGTACTGGATGCCCAGACGCTTGTTACCGAGACAAAAACCGACTTCTACCGCGCTAATTATGACTACCAGACCGCCACAGCCCGCCTGCAGAATGCACTTGGAGAACTGTAACAACCTAGTTAAATTCCGGAGGATATATGGCAGAAGAAACCGCATCACCATCAACAGAACCGCAAACGTCATCGGAGATCCGACCGCCGGATTCGAAACCGGGGGGAGGTAAAAAGTTCAGGGGGTCCGTGATCCTGCTGGCCGTCATCGTTGTCGGCGGATGGTTCGGCCTTGAGATGTTCATCACCAGCAAGACCCGTATCGAAACCGACAACGCCTTTATAGAAGCCCGCATCGTCCCGGTATCATCGAAGGTTGCGGGTACGGTGGCGCGCGTGCTGGTGGGCGACAACCAGTTTGTCAAACGGGGCGATCTGCTGCTTGAAATCGACGCGCGCGACTATCGGCTCCAGATTGCCAAGGCCGCTGCCGGGGTCGGCATGGCTGAAAACGAAACCGGAGGCGAACTGATGAAGGCCGAGGGGGCCAGGGCGGCGCTGCAATCGGCGAAAGTCCGTTTCGAACAGGCTGTAGTGGACCTGAATCGGGCGGAAAAACTGTTCGCCAGAGATGTGCTGCCGAAAGAGCAGCTGGATCGTTTGACAACCGCGAAACGGGTGAGCGAAGCGCAACTGAAGGAGGCTGAGGAAGCGCTCAGGCGTGCCCAGACCGAGGCCGGCCTGGCCGTCAAATCCGGGGGAAAGGCCAAAATACTGCAGCGCAAGGCCCAGCTCGACGAAGCCGAGCTGCAGCTCTCATACACAAAAATTTATGCTCCCATTGATGGCTATATCACCCGAAAATCGATCGAAACGGGTGTTAATATTCAGGCCGGGCAACCGTTGATGGCGCTCGTGCCGCTGCAGGACGCTTGGATTACCGCCAACTACAAGGAGCGCCAGATCACCTGGTTGAAGCCGGGACAAAAAGTTCAGTTTTCCGTCGATGCCTACCCCGGCAAAATATTCAACGGCACCGTGGACAGCATCATGGCCGGCACCGGAGCCGCCTTTTCCCTGCTGCCGCCCGAAAACGCCACCGGCAACTACGTCAAGGTCGTGCAGAGGGTTCCGGTCAAGATCAGCATCGATAAAAAATCCGACCCGGAACGCTTGCTGCGCGTCGGCATGAGCGTGATTCCGGTTGTAAATACCGGCAGATCGAGCGGCGATGTGCTGAAGGAATTAAATCCGTTCAAATGATCCGTAGGGGCGCGGCCTTGGCCCGCCCAGATGGAAACGCCGCCAAAAGTCAAAGATGGGCGACCCAAGGGTACGCCCCTACGGAAAAACATGACATCATCCGAAGATAGAAAAATAAATAAATGGCTGATCACGATAACCGTCATGCTGCCGGCCATCATGGAAATCATCGACACCTCGGTCGCCAACGTGGCCCTGCCGCACATGCAGGGGAGTCTCAATGCCGGAACGGATGAGGTCACCTGGGTTCTGACCTCCTACCTCGTTGCCAATGCCGTGGTACTGCCGATGACCGGGTGGCTGTCACGCGTTTTCGGCCGCAAGCGCTTTCTGATGACCTGTATCGTTCTTTTCACGCTGGCTTCGCTTCTCTGCGGCGCGGCACCCAACCTGGCGACGCTGATATTCTTCCGCGTTCTTCAGGGAGCCGCCGGGGGGGCCCTGATCCCGATCAGCCAGGCGATCCTGATGGAAACATTCCCCCCTCACCAGCGCGGCATGGCGATGGCCATCTTCGGGGTGGGCGCCATGTTCGGACCGATCGTCGGACCGGCTCTGGGCGGATGGATCACCGACAACATGAGCTGGCGCTGGATCTTTTACATCAACCTTCCCATCGGCATCATCGCGATGATCATGTGCGCCTTCTTCATCTTCGATCCGGATTATCTGCGCCGCAAAGCCGGGGCGATCAGGATCGATTACTGGGGGCTGTTCCTGCTGGTTGCCAGCATGGGATCGCTGCAGGTCGTGCTGGACAAGGGGCAACAGGAGGACTGGTTCAATTCGTCCTTTATCATCGGCTTCAGCGTCATCACCGTCGTTTCCCTGGCGGCGCTGATCCGGGTGGAACTTACCCACGAACATCCGATCATCAACCTGCGCCTGTTCAAAAACGTCTCGTTCTCCGCCGGCAACCTGATCATGTTCGTGGTCGGGTTTGCCCTTTACAGCTCCATCATGTTGATACCGCTCTTCCTGCAGACCCTCATGGGGTACTCGGCCACCGATGCAGGGATGGTAATGGCCCCGGGCGGAGTCGCGACACTCATCACCATGCCGCTGGTCGGTGCGGCTCTGGCCAAAAAGGACGGCCGGAAGATTGTCTTTGCCGGACTGCTGCTCGGAGCAGCCTCGATGTTCATCATGCAGGGACTCAACCTGCAGGGAGCCTTCTGGAACTACACCTGGCCCCGCATCGTCCTCGGTTTCGGGCTGGCGATGATCTTTGTGCCGCTTACCACCGTGACGCTCGCCTCCATTTCCCGGGCCGAGATGGGCAACGCCACCGGCATGTTCAACCTGCTGCGCAATATCGGCGGCAGCGTCGGCATCGCGATGGCCGCTACCATGCTGACGCGGTACCAGCAGTTCTACCAGACCAGCCTCGTTGCCAATGTCAACCCGTACAACCCGGTCTGGCAGGAACGCTTCGAGGGCTTGAAACAGGCGCTGGTCTCCAAGGGGATCGCCGTTTCCCAGGCCGACACTACCGCGCTCGGGATGCTGTACGGCGCCGTACGCCGGCAGGCAGGGGCGCTGGCCTTCAACCGTATTTTCTTCATCATCGGCCTGGCCTTCCTGATCATCATCCCGCTGCTGTTCCTGCTGAAGCGGCCGTCACACGCCGAGGGCGTGGGGATGGGACATTAAAATCCGTGCCCGGCAAGCAGCCGACTACCAAAAGTCCGGATGCGCGGGCGGGCATTTGGTGATTCTGTTGCATTACGATTACCGGAGATGTATTGTATATTAGGTTTTCACAAAGAACATGAGAGGAGACGCTGCGTGCCCACGGTGTTACGGATAGGTTCATACAGGTTTCACTTCTATTCCGATGAGTATCTGGAGCCGCCGCATATCCATATAGAAACGCCGGAAGGGGAGTGTAAGTTCTGGCTTGATCCTGTTAGATTGGCCCGCAACAAAGGGGTATCGGCTCAAACGGTTCGTGATCTCGAAAAACTTGTTTTTGAGCATCAGCAATTATTGAAGGAGAAATACGATGAATTCCATAAAAGGTGATGAATCGGTCGAGCCTGCGGCGTTGCGGGCTTGGGTTGAAAAACGAATGGTGTTCGTGGAGCTGACGGACGGACGGGTAGTCGGTTTTCCGGCGGAACGGTTTCGCATACTGGCCAAGGCGACGGATGAACAGTTGCAGGAGGTGACGTTGCGACTGAACGGGTATGCATTGCGGTGGGAATCGATTGATGAAGATATTACCGTGCCGGGCATTCTGGCCGGGCATTTTCAGTTGCCGATTTACAGCATGGCGGCATAGCTTGGTTAGCCATTGAAATTCGTAAAGGGGCAGATTGTTTTTTCGGTAAAGCACTGTCCCTTTATAATTCCTCTCTGAATACGTTCTTTAACACCAAACCCTCTATGCCCAAACAACGTCTCGACAAAACGATATTGGAACGCGGTCTGGCTCTCTCGATCGAGAAGGCGCGTGCCCTGATCATGGCTACCGATTGTCTGCTGCAGGCGGGAGCGGCCAAGGTGTTTGCCGTCGATGTCGGCTATGGCCAGCTGGCCTGGAAGCTGCAGCAGGACCCGCGGGTCGTCAGCATGGAGAGGACCAACATCCGCTCTGTTACGCCGGACCAGCTCGACGAAGTACCGGCAGTAGCGGTGGTTGATGCCTCGTTCATTGCGCTGGCCAGGGTGCTTCCCGCTACGGTTGGTCTGCTGAAACCGGGTGGCCGGATCATCGCCCTGATCAAGCCGCAGTTTGAGGTCGGTAAGGGTGAGGTCGAGAAGGGAGGGATCGTCCGCGACCCGGCGGCCCATGAAAAAGTTATCGAAGATGTCCGCCGTACCGCGTTTGAGCTGGGGTTAACGGTCGCCGGCTTGTGCGAATCTCCGATCACCGGGGCTGACGGCAACCGTGAGTTTCTGATATTGATGCAAAAGCCTGATAACGGTTCTAAGGGGGGGTACATGGAAAACTGCATTTTCTGCAAGATCATTTTAGGCGAAATACCGTCAAAAAAGGTGTTCGAGGACGAACGGCTGCTCGTTATCGAGGATTTAAATCCCCAGGCGCCGCTGCACCTGCTGCTGCTGCCGAAAAAGCATTTCGTCAACTGCGTCGATATGTCCGCAGATGATGACGCGCTGGTCGGCTATGCCTTCAGGAAAGCCGGTGAGATCGCCTTCGAGAAGGGGTATGCCGACTCCGGTTTCCGCATCGTGCAGAACAACGGGGCGGGGGCCGGCCAGTCGGTCTTTCACATTCACTTTCACCTGCTGGCGGGACGTGATTTCACCTGGCCTCCGGGTTAGGACACGAGGCAAACCATGAAAACATCTATCTGTCTGGGGTTCATCCTGCTGCTGGCAACGCCGCTGCATGCCGAGACCTATTCATGGGTTGACGACAACGGCACCTACAACTTCACCGAAGATTATTCCAGGGTCCCGAAGAAGTACCGGAAGAAAGTGAAACGGCGCGAAGACCTGCCGCAGGAGGAGAAACCGCAAGTGTCGCCGGCTCCCGAGAGCGCGCCCGGGCAAACAGAAAAAACGGATGCGAAGTCTACAGTCGTTCCGGGCGGTGAAAAGGAGGAACTGTACGGCGGCAAGAGCCGTGCTGCCTGGCGCAAGGAAATGGATGTTCTGGAAGCGGAGCTAAGCAGCATCGAACAGCATATGGAACAATTGCGGAAACAGATAACTGATTCGAAGGGGATCTACAAAGATCAATTCGAAGTATTGAAAAAGGATTACGATGACAGCCGGGCAGCCTATGATAAAAAATACAAGAGTTACACCGAGCTGATCGAGACGGTTCGTAAAGCCGGAATCATCGTTGAAATCAAGAAGTAGCGCTTTTTTGCCGTCACAGACAAAGAGGCCCGCCGGTTATCCCGTCGGGCCTCTTTACGTTCTGCAAATGACCGAGGGTCAAAACGTCATCAGCCGCTTGGTCAATCCCGGAAACGCCATATCGATCGTCATGACCAGCGTCAGAATGATCATTATCACCACGGTCAGCCAGGCAATGATGTTGAATACCGGACCGTTGACATAGGTTCCCATCAGGTTCCTGTCATTGATCAGTTTGATCATGAACATCAGCACAAACGGCAGCACCGCGCCGTTGACGACCTGCGAGATGAACATGATCGCCATCAGCGGTGCGTTCGGAATCAGGATCAGGCCGGCGCTGATGATGATGATGATCGTAAACAGCCAGAAAAACTGCGGCGCCTGCTCGAAGTCCTTATCGACCCCGGATTCCCATCCCATCCCCTCGCAGATGTAATAGGCCGTGGAGAGCGGCAGGATACAGGCGGCAAAGAGCGAGGCGTTGAACAGCCCGAATGCGAACAGCGCAGAGGCGTGCTGGCCGACCAGTGGTTTCAGTGCCAATGCGGCGTCGGCGGCGGTTTCGATCTTGAGTCCATGCAGGTGGATGGTTGCGGCGCAGGCCACCATCATGAAGAACGCCACCACGATGGCCATGATGCAGCCGAAGATGACATCTACCCGTGAAAAATTGTACTGATCTGCTGTGATCCCCTTTTCGACGACCGCCGCCTGCTGATAGAACTGCATCCAGGGGGCGATGGTCGTGCCGACGATGCCGATCAGGGTCATCAGGTAGGCGCTGTCGGTCTTGAATGTCGGGGTGACGGTTGCCTTAATGACGACGTTCCAGTTCGGACCGGCCATGAAGGCGGCGATCGGATAGGCTATGTAAACCAGGCACGCCACCAGGAACACCTTTTCCACGACCTTGTAGGACCCCTTGACGATCAGCAGCCAGACCAGAACCGAGCAGATCGGTACGGAAACATATTTGCTGATGCCGAAAATCTCAAGGCTGGCGGCGATACCGGCGAATTCGGATATAGAGTTGCCCATGTTGGTCAGCAGCAGGGCGATCATGACGTAGAAGGTAACCTTGACGCCGAAGGATTCGCGGATCAGGTCCGACAGCCCTTTGCCGGTGACCGCCCCCATGCGGGCGCACATCTCCTGAATCACCACCAGCGCGATCGTAGTCGGTATCATCATCCAGAGGATGGAGTAGCCGTAGTTGGCCGCGGCCAGCGAATAGGTGGTGATGCCCCCGGCGTCGTTATCGACGTTGGCGGTGATGATTCCGGGTCCGAGGATGGCCAGGAAGATCATGACATTCCGGGGACTGAAGCTCTTGAGCGGCTTCAGAAATCTGAATTGTGCAATATAATTGAACATAAGTTACCGGTTTCTAGCGTCGCTTGATTTTGATTATCTGCGGCAGGTAATGTGCCAGCACATCGTCAACGGTAACGATGCCGGCCATTTTATCTTCTGAATCAAGTACCGGGATGGCAATCAGGTCGTACTTGGCAAGTGTCTCCAGCATATCTTCCGGTTCGGCATCGACGTGAACAAATTTGATGTTTTCTTCCATGACGTCGGTGATATGGGTCTCGGGAGGATTCATCAGCAACTGCTTGAGTGAAATGATCCCCTCCAGCCGGTCATCGGCATCGACAACGTAGCCGTAGTAGATGGTTTCAACATCGTTTGCGCACTCTTTCAGGAGCTCCAGCGCCCGGCCAACGGTAATGTGAGAGGAGAGCCGGAAGTAGTCCGGCGTCATCAACCCGCCTGCCGAATCCTCTTCATGCTCCAGCAGTTCCTGGATGTCTTCCGCATCCTCCCGGTCCATCATATGCAGAAGTTCCTGGGCCTTGTCTTCAGGAAGGTCCGAGAGTACATCCGCAGCCTCGTCCGGCTCCATCTCTTCCAGAATGTCGGTAACCTGCTCGTCATTCAGCTGGTTGATGACCACGTTACGCATGTCCGCTTCAAGCTCGTAAATGGTGTCGCCAGTGGTCTCGGCATCGATCGAATCCAGAACAGTCCGGATATTCTGGATCGGAATGCTTTCGATGATGTCGGCGAGATCGGCCGGGTGCATCTCGTTCATCTGGTTGCGGGCGATGTTGAGCGCCAATCTGGAAGAATTTGCTTCAAGCGGCTGGACATATTCCCAGCTGATCTCGCTCTGCGGTATGTCGCGTTTGATCGCCTGCGCGAAACGCTCTCCAAAACGCTCATAGCCGAGGCGTCTGAGCAATCCCCTAAAGCCGATATCAACCGAAAATATACAAAGTTTCTGGTTCATCTTGCCGAGCTTTATATCATTAACCCGGACGACCTTGGCACCGTCCACATCGACGATCTGTTTGTCGAGCAGGTCGCGCTTGACCAGGATATCCCCGTCTCCGGGGACATATGAGGCCAGATGGTGAGGCTTGATGCTGCCGGTTGATATCACCACGTGGGTGAAGAGCGTAACTTCACTCCAAGGGAGGGTTTTTATCCCCTTCCGGGATTTGATCACGATATGGGAGACCTCCGGGAACACTTCACCCGGAACCATGATCAGATCACGCAGAACTCCGATCTGATCACCGTTGTTGTTGATCACCGAGCGGCCTATGACCGAACTGAGATAAATTTCGCTTATTTCAAGCTCCATAATTCAAACCTTTGCAAAAACTAAAAAAGACCCTTCCGGAAAGAAAGGGTCTTTACAATAAATACGACCAGAACCATTCCCCCCTGGTTGGTTTTCGGCAGTGCACAACGTAGGATTAATTCCAGCTACATTGGGCTAAGCCTTAATCCGGCAAAGCCTGGTAACCACATTGGCGTCTTTCGACGTTTCTGGGTAGTAGCATCTGTTTGTGCAAACGCCTCATTCTAACGAGGAATATGTAACATGAATTTATAGCCGCGGGGGTCGGGTTTGTCAATGCAAATAAGAAACGGCCGGAAATCGGATTGATTTTTCCCGGCCGGTATAAATTTACCTGACCGGCGTTTTGCATAATTGCAAAACATGCCGGCCAATCTATTTGCAATTTTGCAAACAGATTGGCTTATGCCGATTTATAATCAAAACAGGCTGATATTATTACAACTATTTTATTTTTTGCCGCCGGCGACTCTTTGACACCGGTCATGCACCTCGATCAGGTTCCGGGATCTGATTTGCAATAATGCAAAAAATTGATGTCAGTTTCAGATTTTAATGACCAGACAAGTCGGTAACGTGCTGATAATAAATGCTATTTTATGTTGCGGACGGATTGGCACGGGTAATGCTGTATACGGTTTCGATCACGTTACGAGAGGACCTTAATGGAAAATCCGGACATCTGTCCATTTTATGGCAAAAATGATGATTACTGCGATGTCGGTTGCGAGTACATATCGCCGCATGACGTCAACATGATTATCCGCTACTGCACCGGGAGGCACACCCAGTGTACCAAATACATGGAACTTGCCGACAGATTTCACGGCGAGTTGCCGGAAATCTGTCAGGTATTGAAAATCAATGGATCCGACATAAAAGGAGAAAGCAATGCTGTACAACCTGACGCTTAGTCACAATGGTTTTCATCTGGTGCTTGCCCTGATAGTTACCACACTGTTTCTTGTAATCACATTGTCAAAGGAGAAGAGAGATGAGCGAAAGAGAGCTTGAACTGCTGAACAGAATCGAGGAGCTGGAACGCCACACCTGGCGCAACAGCGCCATCCTGCGTTCGGTTGCCATGGTGGCCTTCACAAGCATAATCGGCTTCATAATCGCTTCCGGCGTTGTCGGTGGCGGTCACGGCAGTCACTGGTCCGGCCCGGCCTGGAACACCATGTGGCTGTACGGCCTGTTTGCCGCCAATGCGGTGTCAATGTTCTGGACCACTCACAAGGAATAGGGGGAATACGCTAATGCCAATGAAAATTACTCATGCAATCATGCTTCTGGTGGTCTGCGTACTCTGCGCCGGTTTCAGTATGCAACTCTTTTGTGGCCTTGACGAGATGATGGGGGACCAGTACTGGGTCGTTGACCAGACTCAGGGCGACCACGGCTGGTACGCCATGGGGCTTCTGCCGCACCTCAACAAGGTGCCCAAGGATGTGGTCAAGGCGGTCAATACCGACCCGCTCGTAAAAGAAAAATATATTATCTATGCCCAGAGCGGCGACTTTGCCGGCAAGTCGGTCTACGGCATCTGCTTCGGCATCCCGCTGATCATGTACCTGATCTGGTTTGCCTTCATCATCGGCTTTCCGGACCGGGTCGATCCCTATCTGCTGCCGCGCAAGATCTTCACCATCGCGGTCATCATCTGCTGCTCGGTTATTACCAATCTGTTCCTGATGCGCATCGCCGGTGACTTCGCCCGCGACCCGATGTCCCGCATCGCCAACGTGGCCGGCAACCATGCATCGCTTCTGTTCCATAACGGCGGCATCTGGTTCGCCATCCTCTTTTCGGCGCTCGGTACCCACAGCCACTCCTTCGACGAGGTAAAGGCGCCGGACAGCCGCAACTGGCAGACCCAGGCCAACGAAAAATTCAACTGGATGTTCACCCTGCTGGGCGTCGTGACCGTGCTGGAGGTCGTGCTGGTCAAGAACAAGCTGGCCCTGCCGGATGCCGCCGTGGACTATTCGGTCTGGATCATCTGGGTGGTAATTTTCATGCGCATGTACGGTTTCTCTCCCAAATACTGGATCAAACGTCCTACCGGGCTCGCCATCATGGTGGTCGGCACGCTGCTGACGCTGCCTGTATTCTACCTGCTGGAGCGGGTGACCGGAACTTTGGGTGCGGGCTTTGCCTCGCCGATTCTGGCCAAGGCCCTGGGCGCTGAAAACCAGAATATCGGCCTGTCGCTGATGATCTCGATCTACCTTGTCTTCTGGATGGAGTTTGCAACCGCCATCCGCATGAACGGCCCGGACAAAAAAGCCGTGGCTCAGAAAATTTAGTCACTTATCCCGTTTATCGGGGCTAGGCTTAGGAGGATAATTTAATGTCTGATGTCAAGAACAAGGGGTGGAACGTAGTCTCGGCCGGTTTGGCCATCAACCTGGCACTCGGGGTCCTGTATGCCTGGAGCATCTTCAAGGGGGCCATCAAGGCCTCCATTGAAAAAGGGGGCGAAGGGGCGTTCACCTGGGATATCGCCTCGATCAACGATCCCTATGCGGTCTGCTGCCTGGCCTTCGCGTTTTCGATGATCGTAGCCGGCAAGTGCCAGGACAAGATCGGTCCGGCCCGCACGGCCCTGATCGGCGGCGTTCTGGTTGGCGCCGGCTTTACGATGATGGGCTTTTCAAACAGCTACCTGGCCTGGGTCTTTGGTTTCGGCGTCCTGGCAGGCTCCGGCTTCGGTTTCGGCTATTCGGCCGCCACTCCACCGGCGCTGAAATGGTTCTCACCATCAAAAACCGGCCTGATCGCCGGCATCGTCGTCGCCGGTTTCGGCATCGCGCCGGTCTATATCGCACCGCTGGCGTCGTACCTGATCGGTGCTTTCGGGATTCCGAAAGCGATGATGTTCCTCGGAATCGGCTTCACTCCGGGCCCCCTGGCCAAGCTGAATGCCGCCAAGCCGGTGGTAAATGCGACCGTCAGCGAGATGCTGCGCAACTACAAGTTCTATGTCCTCTGGGTCGCCTTCTTCATCGGTTCCGGCGCCGGTCTGATGGTGATCGGCAGCGTGGCCGGGCTGGCCAAGAAAAGCATGGGGCCGATGGCCTTCGTGGCTGTCGCAATCATGGCGCTCGGAAACGCCGGCGGCCGTGTTGTTGCCGGTGTGCTATCCGACAAGATCGGCCGCCGCGCCACCCTGTTCATCATGCTGACGATGCAGGCCGTGATGATGTTCATCGCCATGGCGGTAGTCAATTCAGGAAGCGCGGTGCTGCTGGTTCTGATGGCTTCCTTCATCGGTTTCAACTACGGATCCAACCTCTGCCTGTTCCCCTCCTTTGCCAAGGACTACTGGGGAACCAAAAACTACGGTCTTAACTACGGCGCGCTCTTCACCGCCTGGGGCGTCGGCGGCTTTGTCATGGGCAAGGTGTCCGAGATGCTGAACGCCCAACCGGGCGGTCTCGGCAAGTCTTTTGCTCTGGCCGGCACGCTCTGCGTTGCCGGAGCCGCGATGACCATCTTCCTTGCTGAACTCAAACCTGCCACCAGCAGTGAAGAAGAACCTTCCCAGTGGAAAGAATTCTGGTCGGAGTTCATGCTGGGGGCCAGGGTATTTGTCGGATTCGAACAGGCACGGATACGGATACCACGCCCAACGGTGTAATCCGGCAATTTTCCGCTGCCCCCTTTTGTGAGCCGTACTTTGTTTTGGCAAATGGATGATTTGACAACAAGATGCCCTACAGAATGATTCTGTAGGGCATCTTGTTGTCGGGTTCAGGAACTGGACAGCATTTATCAGGCCTCTAACTCAGGCTCTTCACATACCGACCCGGCCCGTTCCCAAGGCGCCTCCAACTTCATCTCGCCACAGCATTCGCAGGTTATGACCGGTATCAGTGCCGTGATGTAGAAACGTACATTGAGGCGGTTTTCGTGCAGCCAACGGGACTTGCTTACCCTCGACGGGAGCTTGAGAGCTCCGCATGCAGGGCATGAAAACTTGCTCCCCTTTTTATAATGGATATGGAGTTCGATATCTCCGCTGCGTTCGTCAATAGACACATTGGAAATGAGCCAATTGGATGAAAGGCCGAGAATAGCTGAGTAGAATGAATAATCTTGCATAGCGTCGCCCGCCCCTTTAATAAAATCAATTGCAACACGGTATAATCTTGATACATTATACGTGCCATATTAAATCAAAGACCTTAACTGGCCGTTTATGACGATAATAACGATGATTTGCCGATTGACGTACCCTGCAATTTGTTTGTACTTTGGTATATGGATTCTATCGGCATCATGCCATGCAACATTAGAAAGCTGGGCACGCTGAAAGAGCGGTCGCAACTCTGCACCCTGTAAATTTATTGGCAGGGGTCTTGCCAAACTATGATGCCAAGTGTAAAAAAACCTGCTGATCTGCGCAGCGCCCTTACGGATATACTGGAGCGGCATGAAACCTGGTATTTTTAAAAGAACAGGCACGTTAAAAAAATCGGAAGTGTTGATGGGTGATCGCCACGGAACGTTCATCTTTTCGCCGCTGCGGTTGATATTCATCCTGGTCCTGTGCATATTTACCGTCGAGATCATAGTCATGACCGCACTCGATAATGGAGCCCCCCCGGGGTGGAAGGAGACCCTGCTTGACGCATTGGCTCTGGTAGTTACCCTCTTTGTGATGCTGTATTACAATTTGTTCAAACCGCTCGTAATATTGATTAATGACTATAAACTTAAAGCGACCGAGCTGAAAAACCACCAGGAGCATCTCGAACAGAGGGTCGAGGAACGTACCGCTGAACTCAACTCTGCGTATATCGACCTCAAGAAAAACAACGAAGAGACTCTCATGGCCAGAGCGGCCCTGCACGAAAGTGAAGAACGCTTCCGGCAGCTGTTCGAGCATAGCGAGGATGCCGTCGTCCTGATCTCTCCAAGTGACAACGCGATCGTCGACGTAAACCCCACCGCGGAGAGTATCTTCCGGAAACGACGGGCGGAGCTGGTGACGGGAGGGCTGCCGGCACTGTGTGACGAGGAAGGCTATAATTACCTTGAATCGGCAGTTGATCAGATCGTCCAGGATAATTATTCCGGCCAGATCGAAAATTTCAAATGCCTTCTTCCTCCGGGAGAGGTTCGCACCTTGTCGTTCCACGGCAAGAAGATTCTCCTGCAGGGCTCCGAGGTCATATACATGACCTTCCGCGACGTTACAGACCGTGTCCGGCTGGAGGAACAGGCCCTGGAGATTCAGGCCCGGCTGATCCAGATCAACCGGATGACCTCGCTGGGAACGATGGTCAGCAGCGTTGCCCACGAAATCAACAATCCCAACAACTTCCTGCTCATGAATGCCGGGATCATCAAACAGGCGTGGGATGATATCGCCCCTGTCATGGAAGAACACTTCCGGAGCAAGGGCGACTTTGCCGTTGCCCAATCGATGTGGAGTGAGGCGCGCACCTTTCTGCCCGACGCATTCGAGGGAATCAGGCAAGGGGCGCTCAGAATCAGCGATATCGTGGGCAACCTCAAGGAATATGGGCGCGATGACCGTTTCAACCGCGAATCCGTGGCGGATGTGAATGCCGTGGTCCGGCTGTCCGTATCGATTCTCGGCCATCTCATTTCAAATGCGACTCGCAGGTTCACGCTCGAACTTGCCGAAGGGCTGCCACTGGCCAGGGGAAGCGCCCGTCAACTGGAACAGGTTGTCATCAATCTGATCCAGAATGCTCTCCTGGCGCTGCCCGGTCCGGACCATGGAGTGTCGGTCGGCACCGCTCTTGACCCGGAGAGCGGCCAGGTGCTTATCACCGTTTCCGACGAGGGGAGCGGTATACCGCCGGAGATCGCCGCCCGGATCATGGAGCCGTTCTTCACTACCCGCCTGGAACGTGGCGGTACCGGTCTGGGCCTGGCAATCAGCACAACCATCGTCAAGGAACATGGCGGCAGCATCGACTTCAGTTCCGAACCGGGAAAAGGAGCGACATTCACCGTCCGGTTGTGCCGGGCGGCATCACCGGAAAAAAAACCGCTGAATCGTGAGGAGAAACATGTTTAACACTAATCCGGGACGCGTACTGGTCGTCGACGATGAAGTCAACACCCTCAAGGCGAGTGCAACGATCCTGAAAATGAACGGCCTGCAGGATGTTGTGACCGAATCCGACAGCCGCCGAGTGCTGGAGCTTGTTGCCGCCGGCGAAATCGATGTCATACTGCTCGACCTCTTCATGCCGCATGTCAGCGGCATGGAGCTGTTGCCGCTTCTGCGGGCACAGCACCCGCAGGTTCCTGTCATCATCGTGACCGCGGCTTATGAATTGGAGCGGGCGGTGGATTGCATAAAGGCGGGAGCATTCGACTACCTGGTCAAGCCGGTGGACACCGAGCGCATGCTGATCACCCTGCAAAGAGCCTTCGAATGCAGTATATTGACCGATCAGGTTGCCAGCCTGCGCGATCATCTGGTGGAAGACCGCCTGGACAATCCGGATGTGTTCGAGGATATCGTTTCCTGCAGCCGTAAAATGCGGTCGGTCTTTCAATATCTGGAAGTGATTGCAAAATCACCACAGCCGGTCCTTATCACCGGTGAATCCGGCACCGGCAAGGAGCTGGTGACACGGGCCATTCACCGCCTGAGCGGCTGTAACGGTGAGCTGGTTTCCGTCAACCTGGCGGGCTTGGATGACGCGATGTTTTCGGACACCCTCTTCGGGCATAAACGGGGCGCCTTTACCGGCGCGGACCAGCTTCGCGACGGCTTGGTCGTCAAGGCGGCCAACGGCGTGATCCTGCTGGACGAGATCGGCGACCTGGGAGAGTCATCACAGATCAGGCTGCTGCGGCTCATCCAGGAGCGCGAATTCTACCCGGTCGGCTCGGATACTCCGCGCAAATCCGAAGCCCGTATCGTCTGTGCCAGCAACAAGAATCTCAAGGAGCTGGTTGCCTCGGGACGCTTCCGCAACGATCTCTTCTACCGGCTGAACGTTCACCATGTGGAGCTGCCGCCGCTCAGAAACCGCAAGGAGGACGTGCCGCTCCTTCTGGAGCACTTTATCCGTCAGGCGGCCAAGAGCCTCGGCATCCCCTTCCCTTCCTATCCAAAAGAGCTGCTGGATCTTCTGGCCGTCTACCATTTCCCCGGCAATGTCCGTGAGCTGCAGGGTATCGTCTTCGACGCGGTAGCGCGCAGCAAATCAGGCAAACTGTCGCAGGAACCCTTTCGCCGGGTGATGTCCGACTGTCGCACGCAGACGCCCGTAACTGAGACGCCCAGCGGAGCCCAGGGGCAGGATCCGCGTCTGGCCAAGCTTGAGGGAGTCTGGGGGCATTTTCCCACCCTGGACGAAGCCGAGAACTACCTGATCGAGGTTGCCATGAACATTGCCAAGGGGAATCAGGGCACCGCCGCCACCTTGCTGGGACTCAAACGCCAGACCCTGAACATGCGGCTCAAGATCAGAAAATAACTTGTCTGAACTTTACTTCGAATCGACTCCGCCTGACTTCTGCCTGATGGCTTGTCTTATCAACTTTATACACTTGTCGATGTCGATCGGTTTGGAGATATAGTAATCCATGCCGCCTGCAAGACACCTCTCCTCGTCCTCCTTGAAAGCGTGAGCCGTCATGGCGATGATGGGTGTGTGGCCGCCGCGCTTCCGCTCCTTCCTACGAATGGCGCGAGTTGCCTCAAAGCCGTTGAAACGCGGCATCTGGATATCCATCAGCACGAGGTCATACTCCCCCTGTTCCCACATTTCGACCGCTTTCTGGCCGTCCTCGGCAAAATCAATTTTAAAGTTAGCCCACTGTAACAACATTCCAAGAGCCTTGCGGTTATGCGGTTCGTCCTCGGCAAGCAGGAGATGCGAAATCCTTTCTCCGTCCGGATCGGTCATCGTTTCAATCACTGGTGATGCGGGTGCTGCCGGGACGATGCTTTCCAACCCGACTTCTCCAAAGGGAACGGTGAAGATGAAGGTGCTTCCCACCCCCGCTTCGCTCTCGAAACCGATCACCCCCCCCATCAGCTCCACGATCTCCCTGCAGATGGCAAGTCCAAGGCCCGTGCCGCCGTAGATGCGGTTGTGACTTGCATCAACCTGGCTGAACGTCTGGAAGATCAGCCCTTTCTTCTCTTCCGGTATGCCGATGCCGGTATCCGTTACGGAGAAGGTAATCTGCCGCTTCCCGGCGGGAGTCGCTGCAGCGGCGGTGACTCGTACCTCCACCCTGCCGGTTTCGGTAAACTTGACGGCATTGCCGATCAGGTTGATGAGGATCTGCCGCAGCCGCGCATGGTCTCCGGCAACCGTTTCCGGAAGCGTCTCCGCCACCTTTACGGCGAAGTCGAGGCCTTTGCGGCTGATTTCGGAAGAGAGGAGATCGGCCGCTTCGGTGAGGCACTTTCGCAGAGAGAACGGTTTCTCTTCGATGGCGAGCTTCCCCGCCTCGATCTTGGACATATCGAGAATATCGTTAAGAATATAAAGCAGGGAACGGGCCTGACTCAGCGCCGACTCCACACACTGCCGCGGCGTAGGGGCGAGGTCTTCCCTGAGGGCGACTTGCAGCATGCCGAGAATGCCGGAAAGAGGGGTGCGGAGTTCATGGCTCATGTTGGCGAAGAACAGGTTCTTTGTCCTCGCGGACGAGTCAGCCAGCTCTTTAGCCAACCTAAGTTCCAGGGCGGCTTCACTGGCCATGTGGATCTTGCTGGCTGCTTCCTTTGCCAGATAAAGCGCCTCGGCCGCTTCGTTCACCAAGGTCAATTCCTCGAGCTTATTATTAGCCTGGTTAAGCGCCACGGTTGTTGTTTCCTTCTCCCGGAGCAACGTCCCGACTTCAATATTTGCCTGATGAAGCACCTCAACCGCGGCCTTCTCCAGTTGAGCCGCCTCTTCCGCCCGCTTACGCTCGCTGATGTCAATCAAGACAATGCGGCACTCTTCCCCCGATGCGCCGGCTACGCCCTCGATCTGTACGAACAGCCCGGAAACTCCCTGTTTCAGGAGCGCTACCTCGCATCTCTCCCTGGCCCGGCTCGAAAAAACCTTTTCAAGAAACTCGGCAAAGGCGGGCCGGGCCTCGTTGGCGACTAAAAGCACGAAGCGTCGGCCGATAAGCTTGGAGCGCTCGACATCAACGAGATTTGAGCAAGTCAGGTTCGCGGCACGGATGGTTCCATTGCTGTCGAGGGTTACATAGCCGACCGGAGCGAAATCGTAGAGGTCGGTATAATTTTCCAGAGCCGTCTCCACCTCGCTCCTGGCCCGGCGGAGTTCCTCGTTCTGCATCTCCAGTTCGATCTGGTGCACCTGCAATTCGTGGAGGAGCGCCAGCGGGTTTCCCACCGTCGGGAGATTTATCGCCGGTTTCTCACCCAGCCGTTCTTCCGCAACGCTGCGCAGCTCGGCACCACTAACCGGTGGGACTTTTTTTTTGAACAAAACGTAACCTCCATAAGAACTTAAAAACAGTACATATCAAAACGTCGAGTTATCAATCAGGCCGTGACGGTAATGGCGGTCCTGGCGGTGTACAGCAGCTTGCCGGTGATGTTGTTTAAATACTCTATTTTTACCGGAATGGTGCTGCCGGCAACAGTCGGCTTGATGATCAGGTCCCAGCGGCGTGCCGTGGTCAGGCTGAACGGGGTACCGGCCGGGATACGGAATGGCCGGGAGTACTGCTGAAATGGCGGCACCCCCAGGGCATGGCCATCCATGGCAATTACTTCCACATCGATCCCGAGGGTGAACCGGGTGATGGCGTAGGCGGCATTGACGGTGCGGGCGAGGAGCGTCTGCCCCGCCTTGACCATCGGCGCAACCAGGCGACCGAACAGCGGGTCGTCGGCGGCGGTGAATGCGGCCGGGTCGTTGGCCCGCCGCGCAATCCCCGTCAGGACGAAGATGTCGGGGCGGATGTCATTCAGGATGCCGTCCTGGGTGAAGTTGGCCGGATTCACCGGATCATCGGGAACACTGTCCTGCATGAAGGCGTTGTGACCGAGTGTATGCCAGCGGCTGTCGATATCATCTGGAACCCAGAACGCCTCGACATCGTACCGGATAGCGTGATCGGACGGGACAAGCGCCAGGGGATTGAACCGGGCGGCGAAGCCGGGGCCGCCGTTAGGGTAGGTAACCGGAACAGCCGGGGCCGCGGGGTCGGGCGGATCGATCAGGAGCAGGCCGTAAAGCCCCATCTCGAAGTGGAGGACGGTATTCTTGTGACAATGGTAGAAGAAGGTGCCTGCCTGCCTCGGCTGGAACTGATAATTGAAGTGGCCGTTCACCTCGAAGGAGAGGTGCCCCACCCCGTCGTTCATCGGGGTCGGCTCGATGCCGTGCCAGTGAATGGTATGGGTGTTCCCCTGGCAATTGGCATCGGCATTCACCAGGGCGTTCAGCGGGATCCTGAGGGTCCTGGAGGGGAAGGTCCTCTGCTCGGCGTCCGGCGCGTCCGGGTCCTCGATAATCCACATCGGCACCTTGCCCCCGTCCGGCAGATTCAGGTCGATGCCGACCAGGAGGTTGCGCTTGAAGGTGAAGGTCGGGGGTTGCGGATCGGGATTGGGACCTCCGGACTCGGGCGGGCTGGTGAATTTGAAAAATTCGTTCACCTGATTCGCCGGAACATCTCCCCGTGGTACTATGGTGATGGCCATCGTCTGCTCCTTTTTGAACCGTTCCAGGCTACAGTTACATCACGTTGCGAAAGTCGATCCCGTCCACGTCGCCGAGGAAGTCGAAATGAGTGACCGTCCCCTGGGGGTAATTCCCCCCCGCCGCGGTCTGGGACGTCTCCACGTGGCAATGCATCGGGTAACCCAACGGCGACTGGGGCACCCCCGGTGAGCCGTTGGGCCCGGGGATCGTCAGGGCCAGCTCGTTGGGGATAAGGTCGCGCAGCGGGATATTCGGGTTGCCGGCGATGTCGGGCGGTCTGATGAACGGCACCAGCCAGTCGACCCGGTCGAGCGGATTTATCGCAAAGGTGTCTATGTAAAAAACGTTATCCTGCACCGTGTTGTTCACCGCGATCACATAGACGTGGTTGGCGTGGATATGATTCGAATGGGTGAAGAGTCCGGAATTGAGGATTCGGACCAGCATCGGCTGGCCGATACGTCCGCTCAACGCAATAGCGGGATCATGAGCCGCGAAGACCCCCGATCTGCCGTTGATGGTAAAGTAGCGGGGGAGGAAGCTTGCCGGCATTTGGGAGGCGCTGACGGTCGAAACCCGTCCCGCCAGAAAATCGGCCTGGGCCTGGGCGTTGAAAACGGGATCGATCTGGTGCTGGAGCCAGATCCGGAAGCGGGCAGGGTCCCAGCCGGCCGGCGAAAGGGCGAATTTGGGGAACTGCGGGGTGGTCCCAAGGTCGTTGAAGAGTTGCTGGACCGCCGCGGTGGGAGCGCTATAAGGGGTGTTCCCCGCCTTCGGCATGACGATCATGGCGCCATGGAGCCCCAGCACCCGGTTTACCGGGGCGTTCAGCGGGTCAAGGTACAGGTAGGTGCCCGCCGCCGGGGCGTTGAAGGTCACGGCGGCCGATTCACCCGGCGCGATCGGGCCGGTGTCCGTGCCCGGTACACCGAAAACGGCAAAGGAATGATTTTCCTTCAGGGAGTTGTAAACGTGGATCCTGACCGGATCGCCCTCCTTCACCTGGATGACGGGACCCGGCATGCGCGGCACATTCCGCTGGTCCTCGAAGGACCACATGAACACGGACCGGCCGTCGATCATCTCGAAGAGACCGGCGCCGATCGTCAGATCGAATTCGGCGCCGACATAGTTATCCATAGCGCTTGAGCAACCGAGCGTCTTAAGAGAGAGAAAGGCAATACCGGTCATGCCTGTCTTGAGAAATTCACGCCTGTTCATACGACCTCCCTCGGCACGGTGTTGAATCAGAGTTCATTAAGAAGTGTAGCAATACAGCTAGTTATTGTCAAGCCAGCCGCCGCCCAAGGCTTTGTAGAGAGCGATGAGGTTGGTGGTGATGCTGCGATCGCTCTGCACCAACGCATCTTCGGCGGCGTACAACGAGCGCTGGGCGGTGAGCACGTTGAGAAAATCGGTCATCCCTTCGATGTAGAGCTGCAAGGACAACTCCGCGGCCCTGCGGTTGGCGGTAACTGCGGCGCCGAGCAGCTGGCGATGCTGCTGTTCCCTGGCGAACGCTATCAGTGCATTTTCAACGTCTTGAAAGGCCGCCAGGACTGTTTTCTGGTAGGTGGTGAACGCCTGGTCGCGCAGCGCCTCCTGCAAATGCACATTAGACATGATAGCCCCCCCCTGAAAAATCGGCCAGGTCACTGCCGGACCGACGCTTGACGAGCGGCTGGCATCGTTCCACCAGCTGCCCAGCAGGTTGCTGTTCCAGTTAAGCGAGCCGGTCAGTGAAAATTTGGGAAAGAAGTCGGCGACGGCCACTCCGATCTGGGCCGTGGCGGCATGGAGTAGCGCCTCGGACTGACGGATGTCGGGGCGCCGGCGTAACAGGTCGGACGGGAGACCGGCGGGAATTTGCGCCGGCACGCCGGGGAGGCTTTCCAGTGGCGCCAGCTGTGGCAGCAAATCCGCCGGCGGCCGGGCCAGCAGCACGCTCAGCGCGTAGATCGTCTGCTGCGCGGCGCTCTCAAATACCGGTATCTGTGACCCGGTCGCAGCAACGTTGGCGTCGGCGTTGGCAACGTCGAGTGCACTGGCGAATCCCACGTCGAAACGTTTGCGGGTGATCTCGGCGGTCTGTTCCTGCGCTTTCAGGTTGTTCCGGGCGATCACGATCTGCTGCTGGCTGGCGCGAAGCTGGATATAATTGAGGGCAACCTCGGCTGCTATGCTGATCTGGACATCGCGGACAGCTTCAATTGCAGCCTCGATGGAGGCATTGGCCGCCTCGACGCCGCGGCGCCTGCCGCCGAACAGGTCGAGTTCCCAAATGGCGTCAAAACCGCTCTGAAAAAGGTCCTGCTTCGCCGCACTCCCCTTTTGTGTGAGCTGGTAGCCGGCGGAGGCGGTAACCGACGGCCAGAGCCCGCCAGTCGCCACTCCCTGTGATGCTCTGGCCTGGCGCAGGCGCGCCTCGGCGATCCTGAGGTCAAGATTCGCCCCCAGCGCCTCCTCGATCAGCTTTGTCAATGCAGGATCGTTGAACTGCCGCCACCAACGGCCGAGCTCCGCCGGTTGGGCGGTAACCACGGACGGCTGTGCCGGCGCCGTCCTGGCCACGCCGGCCCATTCGCCGGGGACCGCCTGCGGCGGCGGATGAAAGTTAGGGCCGGCCATGCAGCCGCCAGCCGTCAAAAAGGCCAAGCCGGCCGCCGCAACCAGCACCGGGTGAAAGCACCGCCGTTCGTTCGTTTTCATCGTTTCAGCCTCACTCATAGCGCAGCGCCTCGATGGGGTTGAGCCGCGACGCCTTCCACGCCGGGTAGAACCCGAAAATGACCCCCACGCCGGCAGATACCGCAACACTGGCGATGATCGCGGCCAGCGAAGGCGCCGTCGGCCAGCGCATTACCGAAGAAATGATGTACGAGCTGCCGCGGCCGACCGCTATCCCCATCGCCCCGCCGAGCAGACAGAGCACAATCGCCTCGGCCAGGAACTGGCGCAGGATGTCGGCCGGCTCGGCTCCCACCGCCATGCGCAGGCCGATCTCGCGTGTCCGTTCGGTGACCGAAACGAGCATGATGTTCATGATGCCGACGCCGCCGACCATCAGCGAGATCATCGCGACGCAGAGGAGCAGCCTGGTCATCATCTCGGTCGTAGAGGTCATGGCCCGGTAAATCTCGGCCATGTCCCGGACGTTGAAATCATCCGGGCTTGTGGCGCGCAGGCTGTGACGTTCACGCAGGAGCGCGGTGATCTGCCGGATGGCAGGGGAAATCTGGCTCCCCGACCGGGCCGCGGCCATGACCTGGTCCACGTTGGCGAAGCGGACCGGCAGCGGCGTATCGGCCTGCTGGCTGACCGACGGCACCGGGAAGAGGTTCTGCTGCGAGCTCGGATAGACTTTTCCCGCATTCTCGCCCCCCTGTCCGGCGCTTGCGGACGGCGACGATGCCACTCTGTACTTGATCGTGGTCCAGGGCGCCAGCACGGTGTCGTCCTGGTCCGTTCCCGCCATGTTCGCCCCCTTGGCCCGCAGCACGCCGATCACCCTGAATGCTACGTTACGGATACGGACCTCGCGGCCGACCGGCGACTCTCCGCCGAACAGCTCCC